>Ga0105046_10009220_pt1 | contig 15438 bp, 13 predicted proteins | sample MAT03_FD_78385 | JGI IMG/M metagenome (GOLD analysis project Ga0105046, IMG submission 78385) | Freshwater microbial communities from Lake Fryxell liftoff mats and glacier meltwater in Antarctica - MAT-03 (megahit assembly) | ecosystem: Environmental > Aquatic > Freshwater > Ice > Liftoff...
ACCCCACAATGATCGGGTTGCATTTTCCTGCTTTTCGCCGCTGTCGGCACCGGGTAAGTCATCCGGGGAACATGAAAATTCTCGTTACCGGCGGTGCCGGCTACATTGGCAGTATTTGCGTCGAACAGCTTCTTCAGCAGGGACACAGCGTGGTGGTTTTTGACAACCTCACCGAGGGACATCGCAAGGCGGTTCATCCCAATGCAAAGCTGATTGAAGGAGATTTGCAGCAGCGCTGCGATATTGAAGACGCCATGGAAAGTGAACGCCCGGAAGCCGTGATGCATTTTGCAGCTAATGCACTAGTCGGCGAGAGCATGACCAATCCCTCCAAGTATTTCCGGAACAATGTGTACGGGGGCATCAACCTCCTCGACTCCATGGTGGCCGTGGGCTGCAAGCGCTTCGTATTTTCCAGCACTTGTGCGACCTTTGGTGTGCCGGATCAGATTCCGATCAGCGAATCCGTCCCTCAGCAGCCGATTAATCCCTATGGCGAATCCAAGCTGATGTTTGAGAAAATTCTCCGCTGGTATGGGGAGATTCATGAATTGAAATACGTCGCGCTTCGTTATTTCAACGCCGCCGGAGCCAGTGAACAATTTGGTGAAGATCACCGCATCGAAACGCATCTGATCCCCAATGTGCTCAAGGTTGCGCTCGGCCAGAAGGATCACGCTGAAGTTTTCGGAACGGATTACCCAACGCCGGACGGCACCTGCATCCGGGATTACATCCATATTCTTGATCTTGCGCAGGCCCACATTCTTGCCCTCACGGCACCGAACAGCGCACGCTACAATCTCGGCACCGGCGGGGGCACCAGCGTCTCCGAAATCATTTCCACCTGCGAAAAAGTCACCGGCAAATCTATCAAAGTCATCGAAAAGCCGCGACGCGCCGGTGATCCACCAAGGCTCATTGCTGACTCAGAAAAAATTCGCCGCGAGCTAGGCTGGGCACCGCAATTTCAGGACGTGGAAAAGATCATCGCCAGCGCCTGGGCATGGCATGTCAAAAACCCCCACGGCTACGCATCGGTAAAGTGACACATTCAACCGTAGTGCGCCAACGCCGCCAACGCATGGAAAGGGATTTACGGCTTGACGGTATAAAAGACAAAGAGAGTATCCGACAATCTTTGTGCAGCTTTCAAAGCGACGCTGCCGCCCTTTCGAAGCTCTCATAACGCGCATCATTCTTTGAACATACTAGGCGTTTCAGCATTTTATCATGATAGCGCGGCTTGTCTTGTGCAGGATGGCATGATCATTGCAGCCGCTCAGGAGGAACGGTTTACACGTAAACGGCATGATGAGGCATTTCCCCACCAGGCCATTGAATACTGCCTTCGTGAAGGAAAAATCTCTCTGGACGAGGTGGATTATGTGGCATTTTACGAAAAGCCGTTTTTGAAATTCGAACGGCTACTGCAAACTTATCTGGCATTTGCGCCACGCGGTTTTGCATCATTCATCAAAGCCATGCCGCTGTGGTTAAAGCAAAAAATATGGATGAAAGAAACCATCCGGCAGGAATTAAAGTTTGAAGGAAAAATCCTCTTTGCAGAACACCACGAGTCGCACGCAGCTTCGGCATTTTTTGCATCACCATTTCAAGAGGCGGCCTTTCTCACCATAGATGGTGTTGGCGAGTGGACGACCACCAGCTATGGCTTCGGCCGGGGCAACTCCATTGAGATTTCCAACGAACTCCATTTTCCCCACTCGCTTGGGCTGCTCTATTCGGCATTCACATACTACACAGGGTTCAAGGTGAATTCCGGTGAGTATAAAATGATGGGTCTCGCGCCATACGGTGAGCCGAAATATAAGGATATTATCCTATCTAATTTGATCGATCTGAAAGCAGACGGTTCGTTCCGGCTGAATTTAGAATATTTTGATTATTGCACTGGCTTGACCATGACTAGTGACAAGTTTCACAAGCTTTTTGGCGGACTGCCGAGAAAGCCGGAATCACAGGTCACCCAGCGCGACATGGATCTGGCGCGCTCGATTCAGGACGTTACGGAAGAAGTCATGGTGCGCATGGCGCGTCACGTCCGTGCTACCACCGGTTTGGAGAATCTCTGTCTTGCGGGAGGCGTTGCGCTCAATTGCGTCGGAAACGGAAAAATACTGGCGGATAATTGTTTCAAAAACATCTGGATTCAACCCGCTGCCGGAGATGCAGGAGGTGCGCTGGGTGCCGCATTACATGTCTGGTATCATGTTTTGCAAAATGAACGCGTGGCTGACGGGAAAAACGATTTTCAGCAGTCCTCTTATCTGGGACCTGGCTATGATCGCACAACCCTCGACGCCTTTTTGAAAGAAAAGGGGATTCCTTATACCGAGATGTCAGACATCGAACTCCCGGTGAAAGTCGCGGATTTAATCGCGGAGGAAAATGTTATCGGCTGGTTTCAAGGTCGAATGGAGTTTGGTCCACGCGCACTAGGCAGTCGCTCGATCATTGGTGATGCGCGATCCACGAAGATGCAGGAGATCATGAATCTCAAAATCAAATTTCGCGAAAGCTTTCGTCCATTTGCCCCCATCGTTCTGCGCGAAAAGGTAAGTGAATATTTCGAGATGGATGCCGATAGTCCCTATATGCTGCTTGTTGCCCCCGTACGCGAAGATAAGCGTGTTCAGCCGGGTAATTCGGCGACAGATCTATTTGGTATCGATTTATTGAAGCTTCCGCGCTCGACCATTCCCGCAGTAACGCATGTCGATTATTCCGCACGGATCCAAACAGTGTCAGAGCATCACAATCCATTGCTGCATGCATTGGTTTCACAATTCGACCGTAAACAAAACTGTCCTGTGATCATCAATACTTCTTACAACGTGCGAGGAGAACCGATCGTGTGCACGCCGGAGGAGGCATTCCGTTGCTTTATGCGCTCGGACATGGATTACTTGGTGCTCGGAAATTTCATTCTGGATAAAAAAGCACAAAAACCGTTACAGGAAGACACGGACTGGCGGAACGAATTCGCACTCGACTAATTTCCATGAGCATCCTTGCTGAAATTAAAGCCATTCAAAGCAGTCCTAAAGAACTCCGGAAATTTGGAGTAACTTTCGCTGTGGTCTGTGCGGTAGTCACCGGATTCTTACTCTACAAGAACCATCCTGCGGCAATGTATTACTTGGGAGCAGGTGTCGCCTTTTTGTTTCTGGCTCTGCTGTTGCCCCTGGCACTCAAGCCGTTGCAAATCTGTTGGATGGCTCTTGCGGTCGTAATGGGATGGGTGATGACCCGCGTGATACTGAGCATCTTGTTTTTTATTGTCATCACCTCTATGCGTTGCATCGGCATGGTATTTCGCTATCGCTTTCTGGAGCTGAAGGCCGATCCCTCTGCCACTACGTATTGGATTCCCCGGAAATCTCAACCGCCACGCACTGTGGAAAATTACGAGCGCCAATTTTGAAATCTACCCCGACACGCTTATGAACAAACTGGCCATTATTAAAGAAATCTGGCAATTCCTGCGTGCGCGGAAAAAATGGTGGCTGATACCACTGATCGTGATGCTTATGCTGTTGAGTGCGCTGATTGTCTTCAGCCAAGGATCAGCGCTAGCGCCGTTTATTTATACCTTATTTTAGTATCTTTGAGGAGAAACTGCCGCTGATAATGCCTCAGGAGAATCCCGTCTCAGGTCCTGTTTCCGTCACGATAAAAGTGGTGGATTTCATGCTGCGTGGCCTCGGTGTGGTTATGGCCATGCTGTGTGGGCTCAATGTATATATGCAGCCGGGAGGCATTCTGACATCCAAGATGTTCTGGGTTTCATTGTTGCTCGCGCTTGCGCTGCAGATGGCACCTTCTTTTTTAAATACAAAAACCAAACTGAACCTGCTTCTCATGATGATCAGCCTGATCATGATTGAGTTGTTTTTGGAAATCGTTGGTTGGTGCGGTTTACTGCCCGGTGTGGATACTAAATATCGTTATCCTTGGGCCCGTGTTTATTGGTCAACGGAAGGACATGGAAACGGCATACGCAATCGTCATGGCTGGTATTATCCCGAATTCAATCTTTCCAATAAAAATCGCATAGCACTCATTGGAGACAGCTTTGTCGAGGCGGTTGAAGTAAATCGGAAAGACAATATGGGAGTCAAACTTGGCAACGAGCTTAACGGGCCTTGGAAGGATTATTCCGTATTATCACTGGGTTGTCATGGCACGGGACCGGCACACTATTTCGAAGTGCTGCAATATGCTTGGCGAAATTTTCAAGTCAAAGAGGCAGTAATCATTCTTTATCTAGGTAACGATGTTTCGGATAGCTCTGAGGTTCTGAAAACGCACGCAGACAACAGTTATTTTTACTATCATCTGGATACGTCAGGGGAATTATCAATTGCCCCCCATCATCAATCACTTCGCGATAGCTACACGGCCAGTATTGAGGCTCCTCATAAATCACCTCTGCTTTTTACTCCATGGATTTTGAGCAGTCACTGTATGAGCTTACAAATTCCAATAAGTATTAGCGCAAAAATAGCAATGCGCCGTAAGATTAGCAGTGGAACGATTCGCCCAGAGGGATCTCTGGCTATGGATGCGGATATTTCCAAACTTGGACTCCGCGCGGCTCCATTTGCGATTAATCCTGATTCCAGCGTGCAGGAGGCAATGGCGATTCTGACGGGGCTTTTGAATAAATCCGTAAATTTCTGCGAAGCAAACTCTATCAAGTTACGCATAGTCACGGTGCCATTCTTCTCCCAAAATTTCTATACTTCACAACAGGGTGCTCCCTGGTCTTCTCGAGTAGGTGACTATGATTTTCTCCGCCCTGAACGTGAAATCAAAGCATGGGCAGCTAGTAATCATGTTTCCCTTCTTCCTTTGGGTGAATGGATGCAGAAACAAAAACTAGAGCCATCCACCATCCGTTCCTTTTATTTTACCAATGGGTCAGGCCATTTCAGTGAAGCTGGTCATCAGTTTATCGCAAAAGCAATGGCTGAGAATTTCTACACACCGTAAAAACGGCGTCTTGGATAATTGCTCCCTCTGCCGGTTCATGGTTTAACCTGCGGCAATCAATGATCTATCTCGACTACAATGCCACGACACCTTTGGCTCCCGGTGTGCTGGACGCGATGCGGCCTTATCTAGAACGGCATTTTGGGAATCCATCGTCGATTCATCAGCCAGGACGCGAGGCCCGTGCAATTATTGATGAATCGCGCGACCGCATCGCAAGACTGCTCGGCAGTAAGTCGCACGAAATCGTTTTTACCGCTGGCGGCACGGAATCGGACAACCTCGCCATACTCGGGCTCGCACGTGAGAACGCAGCGCGCGGACGTCACCTCATCACTTGCGCAACCGAGCACCACGCCGTGTTGCACGCTTTTCAACACTTGCAAAAAAAGGAGGGGTTTGTGGTTAGTGTTCTTGATGTGGAATCCGACGGGCTCCTTGATCCGGCTAGGGTGGAAAAGGCGATCACTCCTGCGACAACATTGGTTTCTGTAATGACTGCCAACAATGAGACGGGCGTGAAGCAGCCTGTTTCTGAAATTGCTGCGATCTGTCGAAAACACGGCGTGCTTTTTCATACCGACGCCGTCCAGTCATTTGGCAAAGAGAAGCTGACGGTAGATGCGGACGCCATCAGTCTGGCTGCACACAAATTTTACGGCCCTAAAGGCGCCGGTGTTTTGTATCTGCGCGCGGGAATTTCCATCCAGCGGCTTGGGCATGGTGGAAGCCATGAAGGCGAGCGGCGACCGGGGACGGAAAACGTGGCGGCCATTGCCGGAATGGCATGCGCTGCGGAACTGGCAGTGCAGGACATGGAAGCGGAAGCCGCGCGACAGGCTGCGTTTACTAAACGGCTCTGGCAGGGAATCTCTTCCGCATATCCGGCGGCAATTCGCAACGGCAGCGAGACGCACTCCCTTTCCAATACACTGAATGTCAGCTTCCCCGGCCTGGACGGAGAAAGCCTCCTTATTAATTTCGATCTCGCAGGAATGGCTGTCTCCAGCGGTTCTGCCTGCATGGTGGGCAGCATTCAGGCGTCCCATGTTTTACTAGCGATGGGCGTGCAACCCGATGTCGCACAGGCGACGATTCGTTTCTCCACCGGCAAACAAACGACCACGCAGGAAATCGAACTGGCCGTCTCCCAAATGCCCGCGATCTTCGAGCGTCTTAGTTTTGCAGCCGGACAATGAAGCAGCTTTTTCTATCGCTGTTCACGCCTGCAAAGAAACCCGAGATACTCCCGCCTCCAGTCGCAAAACATACGGAGTCTGATTCTGAGCTTCTCGCTACTTCGCAAAGTCTACTCGAAAGTGTGGGGGCTCAGGCGCTGGTAAGACGTATAGTGGTGCGCTGGAATCCCCGGATGCGCAGCACCGCAGGGATTGCGTATCCAACACGCTCATTGATCTGCTTGAATCCTAGGCTTTGTGAATTTGGAGACGATGAAGTGGATCGCACACTGCGTCATGAGCTTGCGCACCTGCTCGCCTATGAGCGTGCGGGCCGTCGACGCATCGACGCCCATGGTCCCGAATGGAAGAAAGCCTGCGTTGACCTCGGGCTTGTGAATGAGCCACGCACCCACACGCTTCCGCTTCCCAAACGCGTGATCGCACGGAAACACTTTTACCTTTGTCCGTCCTGCGGAGTGGAGGTCGAGCGCGTCAAACCACTAAGACGTGGTTCGGCGTGCGTGCTTTGCTGCCGCAAATACAGTCGCGGCCGCTACGACGCGCGCTTCAAGTTTATCAGAAAGCCGACTGTCGACGCGTGATACTCAGGCAGCTGCTTCCGGCGGCGCAGAATGTTTCCTTTTCTTCCAGACGACAAAGCCGATGGCGACGATCAAGCCGATCAAGCCGATCAACGCGCCGAGATAGCTGCCGCTATGAATATAGGCCACGCGAATGAATGCGTCGGGCTGGGTAACATGCAAGGACAAGGTGATCTCGCGCCAGTAGGTATAATTCGGGCTGTAAAACAGACCAAACAGATACCCTCCTATTCCACCAGCCAGAGCGGCGGGGAAAATGAATGCGAATCCGGTCATGCAATATCGCCGGGCTACAGGCAGCGGCATTGCCGGAACCGCGATGCGAGCCATAAACCATCCGCTAAAAAAGCCGACCCACCATGTCGCGAGAAAACCGATCTCCCCAACAAACACACGCTCATGAAATCCGAAGTTGGCGTAATCGAATTGCGTGAATTTGAGTTGGGTAAAATACTCGCGTGAAATGGAGTAGGTAATCTGGTCGTGAACTATTCCGTATGCTCCAGCAATCAGCGCCCCCAACAAGCCGATCTTAATCATTGATGTCAGAAACCGGAGTGGAAACTTGGGGTAAAGGAGATTCACGATGTTATTGTTGTAATTTCTAAGACTGACCTTAGCCGATTCTCAAGACCCATATGAGTAGATCAAAATTGGGTGCAAAACCGAAGACCTGATCAGTCTGCTAAATTCCCCACTAACATGTGTCCTTCCCAGGAGTGTTAACTGGGCGTAATACCACCTTTAGTTCATGCGACTGCGTCATTTCATCCTCACTTTTCTTGTCGGCACCTCTGTGGCTGCCGCTGAGGTGCTGCCCGAGCATCTCGAGTTTTTTGAAAAGAACGTCCGTCCTGTGCTGACGGAGCATTGTTATAAATGTCACGCCGACGAAAAGCAGAAGGCTGAGCTCCGGCTGGATTCGCGTGCGGCTATCATGAAAGGATCGGACACCGGCCCGGTGGTGGTGCCCGGCGACCCCGACAACAGTTCGCTCATCAAGTCGGTTCGTCATGAGCTGGATTCAAAAATGCCAGAGAAGGCGCCCAAGCTAGCAGACGAACAAATCGCTGCGCTCGCCGAATGGGTCAGAATGGGCCTGCCATGGCCGGAAAACGACAAGCCGAAAGGTCTCAGCAAGGATGACCTGGTCAAAAACCACTGGAGTTTTCAGCCTGTGGGGAAACCTGAGCCGCCACCAGTTCAGGATCCTGAAAAATGGGCTCGTTCGCCGATTGATCAGTTCATTCTGGCCAGACTCGAGCCATCAGCCATCAAGCCATCTCCCATGGCCTCGCGTTATACGTTGATCCGACGCGCCACGTTTGATCTCACTGGGCTTCCGCCGTCAGCAGAGGAGATCGATGCGTTTGAGAAAGACGCGGATCCAACCCCGCTTGCATTCGAGCGCGTGGTGGACCGTCTTTTACAAAGCCCGAGATACGGAGAGCGCTGGGGACGTCACTGGCTGGATGTCGCCCGGTATGCCGATCACAAGGGTTACGTCTTTAATGAAGGGCGTGAATACCATTTCGCATACGCGTATCGCGACTGGGTGATCAAGGCGCTGAACGACGACATGCCGTATGATCAATTCGTGATCCGCCAGATTGCGGCGGACCATCCTGAATCGGGTGCACTTCCCGAGGATATCGTCGCCATGGGGTTTCTGACATTGGGGCGCCGTTTCCTCAATAATCAACACGATATTATAGACGACCGGATTGATGTCGTCTCGCGCGGATTGATGTCCCTGACCGTGGCGTGTGCGCGCTGCCATGATCACAAATTCGATCCGGTAAGCACGAAAGATTATTATTCGCTCTACGGCGTTTTTGCTTCGAGCCAGGAATCGCGCGATCCCGGCAAACTGCCCATTGTGCCGGGATACACGCCCACAGCCGAGTATGAAGCCGAGCGCGTGAAACGACTGAAGGATCAGAATGCATTTGAAACCCGGGTGCAGAACGAAATCTCAAACTGCCTGCAGCTCGCGAGCGGCATTTACATTCCAGTTTCCATCGAGGCTCTCAATGCGCTCGATCGCATCCCCGGATTTCTCACCGTTGCTTTTGAGGACGAGAACACACGCCTTCGCGGGATCGTGGCTGACGCGGAAAATCTGCCGGGCGCACCCGTGCGGGCTTACGCACTCACCGACAAACCCAATCTTTTTGAGCCGCAGGTCTTTATCCGTGGCAACCCCAGTCGAAAAGGCGACAAGGTGCCACGCAAGTTCATCGATTTTCTCGGCGGCCAAGAACCATTCAAGCTGGGCGGCGGACGACTTGAAATGGCGCGCTCCATTATGAGCAGGAGCAATCCCCTCACTTCACGCGTAATGGCAAATCGTGTGTGGGCACATCATTTCGGAGCCGGATTCGTCACCACTCCCGGAGACTTTGGAGCGAAAGGCGAACCGCCTTCCCATCCAGAGTTGCTCGACTGGCTCGCAACACAATTCATGGAGGATGGCTGGTCTCTCAAAAAGCTGCATCGCACCATTATGCTAAGCAGCACTTGGATGCAGACGAGCGACCAGCGGACGGACGTTCCAGAAAAGGATTCGGACAACAAACTCTTCTTCCGGCAAAACAGAAACCGTCTCGAGTGGGAGCCCATGCGCGACTCGTTGCTCTTTGTGACCGGACAACTCGACCAGACGTTTGGCGGAAAAGCGGTGCAGCTTACCAGTTATCCGTTACCAAAACGCCGTACTATATATGGATATATCGACCGCCAGAACATGCCTGGTGTTTTTAGGACATTCGACTTTGCGAATCCTGACACAACCAATGCCCGCCGTTTTGTGACCACCTCGCCGCAGCAGGCGCTTTACATGATGAATCATCCATTCGTGATTGAGCAGGCATGCGCCCTTGTGAACGAGCCGGATATTGTCGCGGCGCCATCCGAGGAGGCAAAAGTGCAGGCGTTGTATCGCCGCGTTCTTTCCCGGGCGGCGCAGCCATCCGAAGTTGCGATGGCATTGGAGTTCATCCGTTCACAAGGCGAGGGATTTACGCAATTACAGGAGCAGGCGCTCTGGCAATATGGAGGCGGTAATTACGATCCGGCAACAAAGCAAACCAGCTTCGAGCCGCTTGCGCATTACAACGGCACTCATTGGAGACGTAATCCCGAATCCCCTGGCGGTGAATTTGGCTGGGTGATGCTGCATGCATCCGGCGGACATCCAGCTATCGGAAAGGCGGCAATCCGGCGTTTTGTTGCACCACGCGACATGACGGTCAGCGTGACAGGCAGACTTGTCCGCCCTGATGCGAATGGCGACGGTGTGATCGGTCGCGCAACTTCCAGCTCACAAGGTCAGGTCGCCGAATGGGTTGTTCCTCCAAACAAAGGGAAGGAAGACAAGCTGAATAAATGGAGTGTTTCCACCAAGATTGATGGCGTCGCACTCAAGCGCGGGGAAGCACTGGATTTTATCGTCGAAGCTGGGGCTGATCAGAACTGCGACTCATATTCCTGGTCCGTGATGGTGCGTTCCGATGATGGCTCGGCATTCAATTCACAAAACCAATTCAGAGGTCCGCTGAAATATCCGCAAATCCCCGGCGCCTGGGAGCGATACGCGCAGACGCTTTTGCAGACCAACGAATTCGTGTTTGTGGATTAGTCCTGGGATGAACGGTTTGCCTTATCCGTCACATCTGAAACAACGGCACCCAACTCCTCCCGAATAATGAAAGGCGGTCTGCTGCGCGTTTCATCAAAAGTTCGCCAAAGGTATTCCGCAACCACTCCGAGCATTAGCAGTTGCACTCCGGACAGCATGACCACCAAGACTACGATGGTTGACCAACCTTGCACTGTCGCACCATTGATGAGCGTATTTAATGCGACGAACATGCCATACAAAAAACCCAGAAGCGAAAGCCCTATACCAAAATAGGTTACGAGCCGGATAGGAAAAAACGAAAACGCCACGAAGCTGTCCACGACCAGCTTAATTTTCTTCCCCAGCGTCCAGCGTGACTGTCCGCGCTGACGCGCCTGACGGTTGTAAGGCACAAAGACCTGGGGGAACCCCGACCATAGGATCAACCCGAAGATGGAGGTGTTTTTTTCCCGGATAGCCACGATGGCATTGATTACTTTGCGATCAATCAGGCATAAATCCAGTCCGGTGCGGGGCATTGTCTTCAAAGCGAAGCGCTGCATCAGCGTCGAATAAACATAGGAGAAAAATCGGACGCTCATTGGGTCGTCCCGTTTCTCTCGCGTTCCCCATACCACGGAACTTCCTTCACGCCAGTGTTTCAACATCGCGCAAAGCACCTGTGGAGGATCTTGCAAATCTGCAGCCAGATAAGCTGCTGCATCTCCGCTGCATTTCTCAAAACCAGCCAGCAGTGCAGCGTGGCTGCCGAAATTCCGCGAAAACCGGATAGCCCGCAGACGGAAGTCCTTCTCCGCCATGCTGGAAATCATCTCAAAGGTCCGGTCGCTTGATCCATCGTCCACAAAAACAATCTCCAGTTCGGTATTAGCTTCATTTTTAAACGCGGCATCCAGCGCCTCTAGGACATAATGTAAGTTTTCCTCTTCATTTAAAACAGGGATGATGAGACTGAGTTTCATGATTGTGCTATGGCTGGATTTCCATAGGCGACACAGGCGGCGGGCAGATTCTTAACCACCACCGCACCCATGCCGACCAGTGTTTCGGAAGCGATGTTGACTCCGTCGCGAATGGAGACGTTGCTACCAATGTAGCAATTGCTTCCAATGTTGCACTTACCCGAAATACAGACACCGGTGGCAAGTACTGTGTAATCACCGACGATAGAGTCGTGCGAAATAACCGAGTTTTGCAAAATCATGCAGTGGTTGCCAATTCTCACCCCGGCTCCCACAGAGACATTTGCCAGCAATACCGTGCCTGCGCCGATCTGCGAATGACGAGAGACAACCGCCGTCGGATGAATAATGGTCGCCCAACGATCCACCTGAACATCGAGACGCGCGACAATCTCCGGTTTGCAACGATAACTGCGCGGGCTCCCGATACCGTTTACAAAAATCGCATTATGAAAAAGGGCTGCATTCGCAATGCGCCCGAGCACGGGATAACCAGATATTGAAGAGCCTTGGGTGGCGTCTGCATCATCCAAAAACCCTAGTAACTTGATTTTTTCACCATGCGATGCGAGTCGTTCAATTGTCTCGGCAATGTCCACACAGTTTCCATTGCAGCCGATAATGATAATTTCGCTCGGCATGGTTTTAGAGCCCGATGGCTTTGTGAAGACTCGCGATGACCCTATCCTGCTCCTGTTCGGTCATTTGCGGATAAAGAGGGATGATGATAGAAGTGTCTTGCGCACGTTCCGATTTGATTAGCGGATGAGGTTGGGCAGCTTCGCGATAGGCATCCTCGCGATGCGTGCACATTACACCGCGTCTTGTAGAGATACCATCATCCAGCATGGCTTGCATAACGCCCGTCTGTTCGCAGCTCTCCGGGAGGCGCACACAGTAACTCTGCCAGTTACTTCGCGCCCAAATTGGTTGATGGGGGGGAGTCACACCCTTGAGCAATGCAGAATAACGTGAACCCAATATCCGTCGTCTCTCCAAAATAGAAGGTAAACGCTTGAGCTGTTCGCGACCCATCGCCGCCTGCGGGTCGGTCATGCGATAGTTATATCCAAGCATTGGGTACGATTCAAAAATAACCTTGTTGGAAGTGTGCCGGGTCTTATCAGAAACGCTCATGCTGTGCTGGCGCAGGAGACGGAACCGCGCATCCCATTCAGAATTAGCCGTCGTAATCATTCCGCCATCGCCAGTGGTGATGACTTTGCGCGGATGGAGAGAAAAGCAGGCGATATCCGCGTGAGGTTTGCCGATCAACTGCCATTCGCCATCCCACAAAATTTCACTGCCGACTGCGCACGCGGCGTCTTCCACCACGGGTAGTCCATGTCGTTTTCCAATAGCGATGATGCTCTTGAGATCACATGGCATTCCCAGTTGATGCACGCACAGGATGGCCTTGGCACGCGGCGTAATCGCGCGCTCGATCTGCGCGGGATCCATGTTAAAAGTGGTAGGGTCAACATCAATAAATACCGGTGTCGCTCCGCAATAGCGGATTACATTGGCCGTTGCGATGAAGGAATGACTAACGGTGATTACTTCATCCCCCGGTTCTACGCCAACGGTAAGCAGGGCAAGATGCAATGCAGTGGTGCAATTGGAAACCGCGCATGCATGGGGTGCGCCTACCATCGCCGCCCACTCGCGCTCGAATGCTTCAACCTCAGGTCCCTGCGTCACCCAACCTGATAGAATTGCCCGGCTTGCAGCCGCAGCTTCCTCCTGTCCAAGTTCTGGTCTGGCTACCGGAATCATCATTGTGGTTTTGGATTCAATTCGTTTTTGTCTTGTCGAAATACCAGTGTGAAAGTCTTAGCAATCCTTCATCCAGCGGCACCATGGGTTCGTAGCCGAGCAGTTTTTGGGCTCGACTGATACCCGCCAAGCGCCGCGAGACCGGATTAACGCTGTTAGCCGGACGATGCTCAGGTTTGAGGTTGCTATTATTAATCCTCAACAATGCATCAAGCAACTGTGCGAGCGATGTCTCTACACAGGTCCCAATGTTGCAGGCGACATCTGTCGCGTCGGAAAGCAGCGCGAGGACATTTGCTCTTGCCACGTCCTGCACGTGCACAAAATCCATGGAGTCTGATCCATCCCCATATATCAGTGGCGGCTTGCCGTCTCGGATGCAGTCAAGCCATTTGATCATGACCTCCGTGTACTTGCCGTGGGTATCCATGCGCTCGCCATACACATTGAAATAGCGCAACGAGACGTAATCGAGATTGTGCGCAAACTTATAGGAACGCAGGATCAGTTCACCGAACATCTTGATCGCTCCGTAAAAAGTCTGGTTGTCGTATGGATTATCCGTTTCAGGAGTGGGGAAGTTCTGAGCAAGCCCATATACGGATGCGCTGGATGAATAAATGATCTTTTTGATCCCGTGTTTTTCGCAGGATTCAATCAGGTTAAAAGTCGCTGTACCGAGCACATCGAACCCTTCCCGGTGATCTGCCGCGCATGCATTAATGCGCAGGGACGCCATGTGAAACACATACTGTGAGCGGGAGACGCAGTCATCCATCAAGCGAGTGTTTCGGATGTCGCCCTCAATAAATTCGATGGCAGGATGATCTTTGAAACTCTTCATGTTTTCATGGGAGCCGCGGATCATGTCGTCCACGATGATGATCTTTTTTGGCGAATATTGCAGGAGCTCTTCAATCAGATAGGAACCAATAAACCCCGCTCCTCCTGTCACCAGAATCGTGGAATTGGTAATAATGTTTGTCTTCATACGTTATGATTGATGACTGGGCTTGATTTGCACGGGGGTTCCTCTCAGGGCAAGCGATTGATTCGCCGCTTCCAGAATGCGCACCACGCGTAAACCGGCGCGTCCGTCGGTAACCGGCGTTTTTTTCTGAACCACACATTCCACAAAGTGCGTGCACTCAAATTTCAGAGCTTCAGCTGGCTCCAGATGAGGAGCCCACATATCTCCGGTGCGGTAATCAATAATGGCGCGATGACGGTTCTCTGTACTTTGCTCGGCCAAAATAGCGCCACGGTCATAAATCTTCAGTTTCTCGCTAGGTTCCAAATCGTCATAAACAAGCATCTTGCGGTCGCCGCCGATAATAGTGCGACGAATTTTGAGCGGTGAAAGCCAGTTCAGATGAAAGTGCGCGATCAATTTGTTTTCAAAAAAGCAGGTGAGATAAGCAACGTCTTCCTTTTGCCCTTCAAGATGCGCCAGGCCAGTGGCTGAAACCGCATACGGCTCCATTCCTAAGGCGTAATCCATGATGGAGAGATCATGCACGGCAAGATCCCACAGCACATTTACATCGCGCTGGAAAAGCCCCAGATTGATACGCACGGAATCATAGTAGAGCATTCTTCCAAGCTCTCCCGACTGCACCAGGCTTTTGATTTTCTTTACAGCGCTCGTATAGGTGAACGTGTGATCAACCATAAGCACAAGACCACGCTGATCAGCAAGGGCAATGAGTTCCTCTGCCTCCACCACCGAGGCGGTGATCGGTTTTTCAACCAACACATGCTTGCCTGCAAGCAACGCTTGCTTTGCGAGGGGGAAATGACTCGCTACTGGCGTGGCGATCACGATGGCCTCAATATCAGACCTAGTCAGCAGCGTGGCGTATTCTTCTGTAATCTCAATGGCAGGATACTGCCGCTGGGTTTTCAGAAGGAGTTCCCGATTTAGGTCGCATACTGCAACCAACCGCACATTTGGAGTGCTGGAAAAATTTCGGATTAAGTTGGGACCCCAATATCCACATCCCACGATCGCGATGTTAGTCATGTAATAAAAAAGTTTTGCATTAATTCCTCGAAGACGACCGTTTCCATTAGCTGTAGAGAACCAAATCCATAGCGCCTTGGCCTATATAAAAACAATCCTGAAAAAATCAGGGGGCGTTTTTTCTATCGTTAAAAGAGGCGGACGGTTTTCAGTTAAATGGATGCGTATAGAGGGTTGTTTTTTGAGTCAACGGCGGATCGCGTCAGGGGGCCTGGCGGCGGCAGCTTGAGCG
>Ga0105046_10009222_pt1 | contig 15437 bp, 15 predicted proteins | sample MAT03_FD_78385 | JGI IMG/M metagenome (GOLD analysis project Ga0105046, IMG submission 78385) | Freshwater microbial communities from Lake Fryxell liftoff mats and glacier meltwater in Antarctica - MAT-03 (megahit assembly) | ecosystem: Environmental > Aquatic > Freshwater > Ice > Liftoff...
ATCGCCTGCCCGGGCGCGCCCTGCTCCGGCGTTGCGATGGACGCGGCGTCGCGGAGCGGCTCTGACGCGGATTCGCGGGCGAACAGCGGATCCATTCTTGCGTGCTGCGCGTCGTTCGGCGGGTTGCCCGTCGCATCGGCGAGCGTGCCGCGCGCGCTCGCGAAGGCGCCGCCCGGCCCGCCTCCGTACGCGGAGGACGGCGCGGTCGTCGTGCCTGTGCCGCTCCACGACGCCGGCTCGGCCGGCTTGCCGAGCCACGATGGGGCCGCGAGATCGTGGATGGCGGCGCTGGGCTTGCCGAATGGCGCGGCGCGCGGGCCGAGGGCTGTGGCCAGGGTCGTGCCGAGGATGCGAACAATCGCGTCGAACACCGCGCGGCCGTCCTCGAAGCGGACCTCCGACTTTTGCGGGTGCACGTTCACGTCGACCAGCTCGAGCGGGATGTCGAGGTACACGACGCCGATCGGGTAACGGCCTGGCGGCATGACGCTCCCGTAGGCGTGCGCGACGGCCCGCGCGACGCTGCGATCGCGCACCGGCCTACCGTTGACGAACATCCAGAGCGAGGCGGTGCCGGTGCGGGACCGCTCGGGCGGCGCAAGGAAGGCCTCCACCACGAGCGGCCCGCGCTCGCCGCGACACGCCGCGAGCTTCTCCTCGCGCAGCACGTCGCGAACGCGCTCCTCGCGGCTCGCGGCGCGCGCCCAGTCCTTGGTGGTGCGACCGTCACGCGCGAGGGTGATCGCCACCGTGGGCTCGGCCAGCGCCAGGGCCTGGACCACCTCGGTCACGTGCGCGGACTCGGTGGCCGCGGCGCGGAGGAACTTGCGTCGTGCGGGCACGTTGAAGAAGAGGTCGCGCACCTCGACCGTCGTACCGATCGGGCCGCCCGCCGGCTCGTGTACGGCGGGCGCACCGCCATCGATGCGGACGAGGGTGCCCACGTCGTCGCCGCGCCTCCGCGTGCGCAGCGACAGGCGGCTGACCGACGCGATGCTCGGCAGCGCCTCGCCCCGAAAGCCCAGCGTCCCGATCCGCGTGAGGTCGTCCTTGCTCGCGATCTTGCTGGTGGCGTGGCGAAGCACGGACAGGCGCGCGTCGGCGTCGCTCATCCCGCCGCCGTCATCGACGACCCGTGCGAGCTCGACGCCGCCACCGTCGACCTCGATCGCGATGCGCGTCGCGCCGGCGTCCACCGCGTTCTCGCACAGCTCCTTCACGACGCTGGCCGGCCGCTCGACGACCTCGCCGGCCGCGATCTGGTTCGCCAGGTCCTCGGGGAGGACCTTTACCGGGCGGCTCTGCACGTCCGCGCACCGTCCCTGCCGTTCACTCGTCGTCTTGCTGGCGAATGGTCGCCGCGTCGAGTGCCATGGCAGCGAAGAAGGCCTTGGTTCGAGGAGCCGCGAGGGCGAGGAGGGCTGCCCCCATGGTCCCAAGGTCGACGATGCCGAAGCGCACGCGCTCGAACCACCACCACAGGCTCGCGTCACCGATCGGAATCGGCGACGGCGAGCCGACCGCGAGCTGTTGCGCTGCGGCGGCGACCTCGGGAATCCAGCTGGCGCGGATGCGTCCAGAAAGAGCGAACTCGACGATCGAGAAGAGGGCGTAGAGCGCCACCGCCTGCATCGCGAAGTTTCGTGCCCCGGGTCGCCCGGCGAGGGCCGTCGCCGACGCTGCGACCAGCGCCGCCGAGAGCAGGAGCTTGGCGACGCCGAGCGGAAACGCCGTCCTGCGCTCCTCGACCAGGGCCCTCACCCGAGCCGCCTCGTTGACCGCGGCGAAGGCCTGCGTGGGCTCGCTTTCGCTGTCCATCGAGCGCTCGATGCTGGCGCGATCCGGGACGATCCCCGAATGGAGGAGCCCGACGACACCGCAACCGCTCGTGACGCCGTTCACGCCGACGAACCAGGCCACGATCATGGCGGCCACGAGGAACCACGGGCGAAGCTTGCGCGCGCGGGCATTCCTGTCGGCGGCGCCCCCTCGGGCTCGCGGCGGCTCTGCGGGCTGCACGTCCCGCGGGTGGTAGCACGGCGGCCGGCACGAGGGCACGGGGTGGGGTCGTCTCGGCCCGGGACCGATCGGGCTCTTTCCTCAGACGCGCCCGCGCGGTACCTGTCAGATCGCGGTCGCGCAGGCCCGTCCCCCTGGGAGGACGTTCGGCCACCCGAGAGGGACCTTTGGCGAAGAAGACGACGAACCAGACGAGCGAGACCGACGAGGCGCCGAAGGCTGCTGCCCCCAAGGCGGCCCCCGCGCGCAAACCGCGCGCCAAGAAGGCGGCGGCGAAGGCCTCGAGCGACGACGAAAGCAAGCGCGACAGCGAGGCGCCCGCGTCGTCGAATGAGGGCGGCGACGACGACGACGAGCCGCGCGAGGTCGCAGACGGCGGCGACGGCGCCGAGCATGGCCACAATGAGGTTGTCGACGCGGATGCCGACGCCGACGCCGAGGTCGGCGCCGACGGTCAGCTCGAGGATGTGGACGTCCCGGAGTCGGTGGTGCCGAAGAGCACGTCCGCGCTGTCCCGCTCCGACCCGATGCAGGCCTACCTGCGCGAGGTGCAGCGTCACCCGCTGCTCACGCTCGAGCAGGAACAGACGCTCACACGCAAGTACGTCGAGACGCAAGACGTCGCGACCGCGGCGAAGCTCGTCACGTCGAACCTGCGCCTCGTGGTCAAGCTCGCCTACGAGTATCGCCGCGCCTACAAGAACATCATGGACCTCGTGCAGGAGGGCAACATCGGCCTCATGCAGGCGGTCAAACGCTACGACCCCTACCGCGGCGTGAAGCTCTCGTCGTACGCGGCCTGGTGGATCCGCGCATACATCCTCCGCTTCATCCTCAACAACTGGCGGCTGGTGAAGCTGGGGACGACCCAGGCCCAGCGCAAGCTTTTCTTCAACCTCAACAAGGAGAAGGAGAAGCTGCGCGCGCTCGGCATCGATCCGGAGCCGCACATCATCGCCGCGCGCCTCGGCGTCGAGGAGAAGGAGGTCATCGACATGGACCGCCGTCTCTCCAGCGGCGAGGCCAGCCTCGATGCGCCGATGGGCGACGGCGAAGGCCGATCGGTCTCGCGCATGGAGCTTCTGCCGTCGACCGGGGAGAGCCCCGAGGCCGACATGCAGCGCTCCGAGATGGACGCGCTGGTGAAAGAGCACCTCGGCGAGTTCCGCAAGACCCTCAAGGGCAAGGACGTCATCATCTTCGACCAGCGCATGAGCGCCGAAGATCCGCTCACCCTCCAGCAGCTCGGCGACGAGTTCGGCGTCTCGCGCGAGCGGGTTCGCCAGCTCGAGGCGCGGCTCACGATGAAGCTGCGCGATTTCCTGAAGCTGCGGCTCGGCGACGCCGTCTCGTCTTGAGCGACGCGCCCGACGATCCTTCGCGCCACGACGCTCCAGCGGGCGACGCGTTGTCCGACGACGCTTCGTCGTCGGAGCTTTCGCCGGAGGATGGGGCCGAGACCTCGTCGGGGCGGGCGGGCCGCCTCTGGGTCATCGGCACGCCCATCGGCAACCTGGAAGATCTCACCCCGCGTGCGGCCCGGGCCCTGCGCGAATGCGATCTCGTCGCCGCCGAGGATACGCGTCGCGCGCGCATCCTCCTCGGCCACGTCGGCGCGACCAAGCCGCTCCTCCGGCTCGATGCGCACGCCGAGCACACCGATGCGGTCCCCCGGCTCGTCGCCCGCATGCGACAGGGGACGACGGTCGCGCTGGTGAGCGACGCCGGCACGCCGGTGGTCAGCGACCCGGGGACGGCGCTGGTGCGTGCCGCGCGCGCTGCCGGCATCACCGTGAGCCCGCTGCCCGGCCCGAGCGCGGTCACCGCCGCGGTCAGCGTCGCAGGTCTGGTCGACGGCCCGTTCCGCTTCGCTGGCTTCCTGCCCCGCAGCGGCGACGAGCGCCGCATCGCCATCGCTCGCCTGCGCGACGACGCCGAGCCGCAGGTCCTCTTCGAGTCGCCGGCGCGGCTCGCCGAGACGCTCGCCGATCTCTGCCAGGCCATGCCGGATCGCGAGATCGTGATCACCCGCGAGCTCACCAAGCTCCACGAGGAGATTGTCGCAGGCACGCTCGCCGATCTGGCCACGCGCGCCGCCGCTCGCGAATGGCGCGGCGAAATCACCATGGTCCTCGGACCGCGCGCCGCGGTCGACGTCTTGCGATCGGAGCGCGACGACGACGACGCACTCCTTCGCGTCGACGAAGCGCTGGCGCGCGGCGAGCGGCCCAAGGATATCGCCGAGCGTCTCGCCATGGAGACCGGTCGCCCGCGTCGGGAGCTGTACGCGTTGGCTCTGCAGCGTCGGTCCGCGCGCTGAGCCGTAGTGTCCTTTCCACGTCGGGTCGTCGCAGACACGCCCGCATGATTCACCGGCCCGCGATGGCAGCGGAAGAACGTGTGAGCACGTCGCGAGCGCCTGAAAAGGCAGACGCGAAAGGAAGCTTGGGATACCTTCGAGTGTCACGTACCTGACTTTTTGGAGCCTCACCATGCGTTTTCGCGCCAGCACCTCCCTCGTCTTCACCGCCCTGCTCGCCGCAGCCTGTTCCGACGAACGCCAGGACGTGCCGGGAACGTCGGGGACGTCGGGGCAGTCGAGCATCGCGGTCGGCTCCGGTGGCGCCGGTGGCGGAAGCTCCACCGGTGCGGGCGGTGACGATGTTCCGGTGACGAGCGTCGGTGGCGGCGGCTCCGGCTCGACCACGGACGCGGCCAGCACCGCTGATGGCAGCGGAGGTGCAACGACCGGCTCGGGCGGCGCCGGGCAGGGCGGCGCGGGCGGCGCGGGCGGCGCGGGCGGAGCGGGCGGCGCGGGCGGCGCAGGCCCCTGCGGTAACGGCACGACGGACGAGGACGAGACCGACGTCGATTGCGGCGGGCCCGTCTGCGATCCGTGTGCGCCGGGCGGCTTCTGCATCGAAGAGACGGACTGCGACAGCGGCATCTGCGGCGATGACCTCCTGTGCGACGATTCCGCCTGTGACGACCTCGTGCTCAACGGAGACGAGGGCGACGTCGATTGCGGCGGCTCGTGCCCGACCACCTGCCTCGACGGCTCGTCGTGCAACGATGGCCCCGACTGCGACAGCGGCGTGTGCGACGAGTTCGTCTGCGCCGTACCCAACTGCAGCGACCAGGCGCAGAACGGCGACGAGACGGACGTCGATTGCGGCGGTGGCTGCCCCGCGCTGTGCGACGACGGCCAGGGCTGCGCGATCGACGACGATTGCAGCAGCGAGGTCTGTGGTGGCAACGAGCAGTGCGCCGAGCCGAGCTGCACCGACACGAAGTCGAACGGCGACGAGAGCGACGTCGACTGCGGCGGCGCCGAATGCACCGGCTGCGGCGCCGGCAAGCAGTGCGGTGGCGCGGCTGACTGCGCTTCCAGCATCTGCACAGGCAACGTCTGCCGCTGCCCCGCAGGGATGGCCACGATCCCCCTGGCCGGGGGTCGCTCCTACTGCATGGATCCGACCGAGGTGACGTACGCGCAGTACAACGCCTTCGTCACCGCCAACCCGCAGACGCCCATCCCCGGTTGCGCCTTCAACATCGACAACCTCACGCCGCCCACGCTGTGGCCGCCATCGGGCGCAGCGGTAGACCCCAACTTCGCGCAGAGGCCGGTCCGCCACGTCGACTGGTGCGACGCTGCGATGTTCTGCGCGTGGTCAGGAAAGCGCCTGTGCGGCGACGTGGACGGCGGCGCGGTGGCCGACGTCGATCTCGACGATCGGCTCCAGGATCAATGGTTCAACGCGTGCAGCGCGCAGGGCACCAACTCGTACCCTTATGGCGACGTCTTCGACGGCGCGACCTGCACCGAGAGCGTGGACAGCGAAGTGCTCGCCCCCATCGCGGTGCGAAATGCTCAGTCCGCCGTCATCGAGTCCTGCGCGGGCGGGATCTCTGGCATCTACCAGATGAGCGGCAACATCGCTGAGTGGGAGAACTCCTGCGATGCCACGACGGGCGCGACCGATCTCTGCGTCACTCGCGGCGGCTCGTACCTCTCGACGGACGGCCTGGACCTGAGTTGCGCCGCCTTCGACAACTTCACCCGCGCCACGACGGCCGCCGACATCGGCTTCCGCTGCTGTCAGTGATCACCTGACGACGAGCGCCAGCGGCTACGCGCTGCCGGTGCTCGGTCCCACGCCGCTTCCGGTCCCGCTGCCCGTCGAGCTGGGGTCGACGCCTCCGCCTGGTCCCACGCCGGCATCCGTCGAGCTTGCGTCGGTGGAGCTTGCATCGACGCCGCCGTCACCCAGCCCGCCCTGGCCTTGTCCGGCGCCGCCTTGTCCGGCGCCGCCTTGTCCAGCGCCGCCTTGTCCAGCGCCGCCCTGCCCGGCCCCGCCGGAGCCCTGCGCGCTGGGCGTCGAGCCGGGCCCGCTTGAGTCTTTTCCTTCCCCGCCTGGTGCTCCGCCCGGCGAAGGACCCACCTCCCGCCTATCGTTGGTGACGCAGGCAGCAGCGAGACAGAGCACGAAAGCGGAAACGATTCGTATCGGCATGGCAGGCTCCGCCCGCCGTCATTGCAGGAATGTAGCCAGCCGACTGTCGCGGCGGTCTGCCCGATCCCGCCCCCGCAGCGGGCTCGCAGCGGGCCGCGTTTGCCTCAGTGGTGCACGATCGCGCACGGCCGAGGACGCGCCTCAGCGATCGCGCTCTTCGTGGTGATGGCTGCTCGAGGGGGGATGGGCCCGCACCCATTCGCGCTCGATCTCGGGGACGACCTTCGCTAGGCGGGTTCGCACGATCTGCTCGACCAGGTGCCAGAGCGCTTCTTGATCGTCGGACTCGGCGAGCACGCCGAGCGGGATCTGGAAGCCGCCCTTGTCGGCACGACCGCCGCCGTAGGGCTTGCCATTGCGGTCCTTGCCGAACACCGAATTGAGGAAGGTGGCAGGCTCGAGGCTCGCACTGTCGGTGCGAAGCGAGCCGTCCACCCGGTCCTCGACGATGCCGTAGACGAGCACCGTGTCGATGTCCTCGCGCTGCAGGAGGAAGTCGGCGGTGGTCGCGATGTTGTCGCGATCGCCTTGCGAGACGAAGCCGACGCCGGCGACCGCGAAATCGCGGACGACGAGCAGATCGGCGAGCGCCCGGCCGAGGATGCTCATTCCGTTGGCCGTGATCACCCGGCGACTGACCCGGCGCAGGACGTCGGAGTCGGCGAACTGCCTGGCGTAGGCCGCGGAGGCGTAGTCGGTCGCGGTGGCGAGCGCGTAGTCGTTGGTGTCGGTCTGGATGCCGAAGAGCATCGCCGTCGCCACGCGCGAGTGAAGCTCGGTCAGCGACGCGAGGCCTTGCGACATGTACTCGGCATAGATCGAGCACGATGCGCCGAGGTGCGGCCGGATATCGACGAACGGCGCGTCGATCTCCGCCTTCTTGTGGTGGTCGACGACGGTCAGCAGCTTGATGTGCGGCGGCAGATCGATCGTCGGCTCCGAGGTCGAGGTGTCGACCAGGGAGAGGTACTTGAACTCGTTGAGATCCTCGGTGCTCGAAACCTGGACCATGTCCACGTTGAGCAGCTTCACCATCGCGCGGTTCTGCCGGTGCGAAACCGGCAGCACATGCGCGATGGTGCACGTGACCCCGACCTCTGCGCAGATGCGCTGATGCGCCATCGCTGCGCCGATCGCATCGGGATCGGGATGACCGGTGATCAGCACCACGAGCGATGCGTCCCCGATCGACCGAAGGACCTCTTCGAGGGCCTGCCGTCGCGGCGTGCCGTTGGTCATATTCGGCCCGGACTCTACTCGACATCGCCCGTCCGCGTCAGCTCGCCGCGTCGCCCGACATGTCCGCGCGTTCAGCAGAGCCACCGATCGAGCCTCCGCGTGCTAGCGATAAGGCCGCGATGACGCACTGGACGGTGGTGAGTCACCCAGGACCGAGCGAGCGAAAGATCCTGGCTTCGCTGGCTCCCGGCATCAGCCCTCGGCGTCACGTGGGCTCCGGGGTCACGCTGCGCGCGCTGGAAGGCGGCAACGGCGGCAACGGCCCGACCATCGTCTTTTTGCACGGGCGCGGACACGCGGCGACGAGCTGGGCTCCCATCCTGGCTCGCCTCTCGCTCGGCCATCGCGTCCTCGCCTTCGATCTCCCCGGTTTCGGGCACTCGGCGTCGCGCCCGTGGGAGGGGGGTGACGGGCGCGACGGTCTCGCGTTCTTCGCCGATCCGATCGGTCGGGCCCTGGCCGAGCTGGAGCGGCCGATCCTCGTCGGACATTCGCTGGGCGGCGCCGTCGCCCTTGCTGCAACCCTCGCCGGGCACGTCGCGCCGCGCGCGCTGGTGCTGATCGGCGCCATGGGCCTGTCGCCCCGCGTGAAGCCTGGTGCGCGTCTCTACTACGCGACCGATCCCGAGCGTGTCGCGCGTCTGCGCAAGCCGCTCCGTTCCGCGCTCGACGCCGCGCTCGGTCGCAGGTCGAGCGACGCCGAGGCGCTGCGCCGCGAGCTGCTCACCGTTCGCGGAGGGCGACCCGATGCCGCCGCCGCCTTCCGCGCGATGTGCCCGATCATCGGTGAACCCTTCCACTTCGAGCCCGAGGAGCTCGCGGCGATCACGCATCCGACGATGTTGCTGTGGGGTGACCGCGACGAAGCGTTCCCGCTCGACGTCGCGATCGAGGCCGAGCGTGTGCTCCCCGCCGGCGAGCTGCGCGTGATGGCGGCGGGGCACTCGCCCCATGTCGACAAGCCCGATGACGTGGCGCGCATCATCGAAGACTTCGTGACGCGGCTCGATTGCACCGAGCGCAGCTGAAGGGGACGCCTTCGTACGGAGCCGCGAACCGACGGCGCGTTGCGGTCGCCCTCTGTTATGGTGCGCGCTGCCCATGCGATCGCTCGCCACTGCCGCAGCCCTCGTCGTCGCTCTCGGAGCCTTGTCCGCGGGTTGCGGGCGCTCGGGCGCCAAGGTGCAGACCGCCGTCGGGTTCTATGAGCACGGCGCCTACGAGGGTGCGCTCATCAAGCTGCGCGACGCCGACGAGTCGCAGCTGCGCACCAAGACTCGCGCGCGCTACCTCGCTTACCGAGGGCTCACGCACTGGCACCTCCACCAGAACGACGAAGCTCGCCGCTACCTCGCGTCGGCGCGCAAGGCCTTTGCCGACGGGGCCGATCCCAAGTGGCTCCCGGCAGACATTCGCGAGGAGCTGACGCACGCCGAGGGCGAGCTGGGCCTCGCCGAGCCGACCCTCCCCCGCGGCAAGACCCCGGGGCCTGCCGCGGTGCCGAACGGCAGCTCACCGCCCGATCGCCCGTCTGCCCCGGGCACGCCGCCGGGACCGCCCGACGGCGCGCCGGTGTTGCCGTCCGACAAGCCGCCGAGCGACGCGTCGCCGTCGTCCTCGCCTTCGTCGCCGACGTCTTCCCCAGGTGCGGCCCCTTCACCGACGCTGCCGTCGATCGCGATGCCGCCGCCCGAGCCGCTTTGAGAGGCGGTAACCGTCGTGGCTAGACCTCAGGTCGAGAGCATCCCCGAGCGCCTCGACGCGCACTCCGACGTCAAAGGGCAGGGCGTCGTCGTCGCGTTCGTCGACAGCGGCTTCTACCCTCACTCGGATCTCATGCGTCCGCGCCGCCGGGTACGGGCCTACGCCGACGCCACCCGCGACGTCCCGGTCGGGACCGACTTCTTCACCGCGCAGGGCCACTCCTGGCACGGGACCATGACCGCCTGCGCCGCCTGCGGGAACGGCTACGCCTCGGGCGGCGTCTACCGCGGCATCGCCAGCGAGGCGGAAGTCGTTCTCATCAAGGCGCGCAACGATGCAGGCCGCATCCGCGGCAACAACGTCGCGCACGCCATCCGCTTTCCTCTGCGCTACCCGAAGCTCGGCATCCGCATCGTGAACGTCTCGCTGGGTGTCGACGACGACGACCCGGACGCCGCCGACGTGCTGCGCGCGGTCGAGGAGGTCGTGAAGGCCGGCATCACGGTCTTCGCCGCCGCCGGAAACTCGCCGGGCATGCTTCCCGAAGCCCCCGGGTCCTCGCCCTACGCCATCACCGTCGGCGGCCAGGACGATCGGGCCACGCCATTGTCGCGAATGGGCGGCGTTTGGCCTTCCAGTCACGGCTCTCGCAACGGCGTCCCCAAGCCCGACCTGCTCGCGCCGGCGATCTGGCTCCCCGCGCCGATGCTCCCCGGCACCATCACCGCGCGCGAGGCGGCGCCGCTGTTCCAGCTCCTGTCGATCCTCGAAGAGATGTCGACCGAGCACGGCTTCTCCGAGGCGCACTCCCTCTCCACTCCCGACGAGCGCGAAGGCGTGGCCTCCGTGATGCGCGCACTCGAGGGCCGCATCGGTCGCCAGAAGTACATCTCGCCCGAATATCAGCACGTCGATGGGACCTCCTTCGCGTCACCCATCGCGGCGAGCGTCGCGGCCCAGCTCCTCGAGGTCGACCCCAGTCTCGGCCCCGACGAGGTGCGCGAGGCCATGGTCGCCACCGCCGCCCTCCTCGACGATGTCCCGCGAGGCGTCCAGGGCGCCGGCCTGCTGAGGCCAAGAGATGCCGTCGACTGGGTCCGAGCCCGCCTGGCAGCGCGCAACGCCAGCCGCTAGGTGGCTCGTGTTTTTCGCCGATACCGGCGCGATCTCGGCGGCGATCGTGCTCGAGTACAGGAAGTACGCTCCGCGCGACTCGCCACCGACCTCGCTTGGTCTCGACGAAAACCACGTCGCCACCTTTCGCGATGTGGCGGCGCGGCGTTTCGGTCCGATCAGTACCAGCCAGCGCGCACCCAAGAGCGCGCGCCCTCCGCGGCGGCCGAGGCGGGCGCCGATGTGGTGGATGAGGCAGCGGGCGGAGGCATAGGTACCGGCTCACAGCCAGAGATGGCCAGAATGACGAGCAGGACACCGAAGCTACTGAACCGGGTCATCGGAGGTAGATCGACGAGAACAGGCCGTGGAGCTGATCCTGGCGGCCGGAGTCCCCGAGATCCCAGATGCGCTTGGTGTGCTGAGCGTGCTCCTGATCTCCCAGTGGGGCCTCCCCCAGCAGGCTGATGCCCCGGACGTGGTGCGCCCCGGGAACGCTGATGTTGGCCCGCTGGCCGTAGTGTCCTTCTCTCTTGTCCTTCGGCATCAGCAGGTGGCCGAGCTCGTTCTCGCCGCGGACGGAGAGCACCGCCCGTTCTCCGTCGCCCCCCCGAAGCTGGATCTCTCGACGCCGTTTGCAGGGAGGACCACGCCGGAGCGCCTCCAGCAGCTGCGCGCCCAAGTTGCCGGCGGCGACGAGCCGTCGACGTGGTGGGGAAGGTGATTTTAGGAGACATCGAGAAGAACGGAGATCTCGAGCATTTGGTCGTGAATGCGCACGGCGCCCTGCACCCAAAGAAGGAGAAGGATCGGAGCAAGCAAGACATCAAGATCGAGCTGGGATCTGGGACCCTGCCACCTGCGTGGTACTTCCCACGGGCGAGATCCCGTCGAAAGGGCCCTCGAACGGGCCGTCGGCGTTCTGGAGCGAAGCCAGGTATGTGACCGGGCCCGATCTCGCGCAGTCCCTGCGATTTCAACATGCTCTACTTGATATACGCGCCCTGATGGCCCGGGCCTCGCTAAGTCTCACCAGTAGCCCGTGTTGCCACGTTCGTGGTTCCGGCAGGCGGGCCGCCGTAGGCCGGGCGCGAGGCTGTCGCGGGTCTGGGGTGCGACGCGCCGGACGGACTCACACGCCTCGCGCGTGAGGAACCACTGCTCCACCTCGTCAGGAGGGAAGGCGACGAGCTCACCCTCCGGCCACGACTGGAGCTTCGGGAAGGACCAGATATAGATCCGATCGGCGTCCACCCTCAGGACCTCGAACGTGTCGTAGCAGCCGCCTTCGCTCCAGCCGGAATGCGGCCCACGCAAGCTCAGCGCCCAGCCAGCATTGGCCTCCTCGGGTAGCTTCGGCAGATCGACCCTGTACCAGACGTCGTTTGGCGTGCCTCTTCGCTCAAGTGCGGGGACGAGGCTCCCGTCTCGCCGCATCCGTCGCACAAACCGCCATTCCTCGCACCGGAGATCTCCGTACGCTCCCGATAGCCAATACACCGCGCTCCGCTTCTCGATACCTGCCCGGATGGGGTCCTTCTCCGGCCTCACCACAGTGAGGTAGCCAGGGGGGAGGGCATCTACGTCGGTCCGGTCGAGCACGTCGCGACCGCCGTGGACGAACAGCCCGTGCCGCCCGCGATACACGTGATGGGGCGGACAAGGTGTCCCCCCCCGCTCGGGCTGGCTGTGAACGAATCCGAGCCCCATGACCCGCCGTGCATTGTCGTAGGACACCTCGATCTCGACTCCGCGGTAGTACTGGCGCAGTTGATCCTCGACGCGAAAGCCACCGCATAGCAGCTGGAACTGTCCCTGCCACTGTACGTACTCTCCCTCCGCAAAGAAGGGGATGCCCGTCGCGAAATCGAAGTGCGTGTCACCCGGTACGGTCTCCGGAGGATCCGGCAGCTTCGTGTCGCCGAGCGCGTCCTTCGCCACGTAAGCGAGGAGCGCTTCCCCTCTGCCATGCCGTGGCACGGCCAAAAGCCAGCTCGCATCGCCCGCCGGCGCGACGCTCGCGAAGGCGCCGGGATAGAGACGGCCGATGACGAGGCCCTCCGGCTTGCCGTGGTGGAGCTCGACCAGCCGTTGCGCGTAGAGCATGAGCCCGCGACGATCGGCGGGCTCCTTGAGCAGTGCCGCACCCGCGCCCGCACCCGACCAGGCACCCGACCAGCGACGCGCCGAGGGTCAGCGCGACGAGCCGGGGGAACCACGGACCTGGAGCCCAGCGCGTCACGAGCGCATCATGCACCTGCTCCGCGCATGCGTCCGGCAGTTGTGGCTCGCCGGAGCAAAACGAGGTCGTCTCGTCATAGGAGCCCTGCGCCGGGTGTGCCGGCGCGGCGCCAGATGATTCCATTCACGAAGTGGGCGAGGCTCGGCGCGTGCATCTCGTCTTTGCCAGAGAGCACCAAGACGACTCGCCCGCCGGGTTCGCCGTCGAGCTGGAGCACGACCTCGTGTCGCGTCGCGCGCAACACGTCGTACTTGGCAACGCCGATGTAGGGGTTACGGGCGCCCGCATTGTTTATCGGGTAGAACCCGAAGTGCGATGGATTCACCTTCACGATCGAGGCGACGCGCCGGATGTTGAGGTCCCGCACACGCTCGAGCGTGGAGCGCTCCTCCGGCGACTTCGCCGCGGCGATTTGCGGCTCGAAGTACCTGGCCACGGCCAGGGTCTGGGGGGTCGTCACGAGCCACTCACCGCGGAGGTTCTCCGCCACGGCAACGGCAGCGGCAGTAGCGCCTGGCGAAGGCCCGGACATAGGGTCAGGGCCGACGAGCGACAGCGCCACCAGCACGACGGCGCCACAGATTCGCCAGGCCGACATCGTCACGGCCGACCTATGTCCAGCCTATGGCCACGTCGCCAGATGACCCCGCCCGCCAGATCGACGAGGCCCGGCGCGTGGACCTCGCTGTCGCCGCGCAAGGTCAAGACGGTCCGCTCACCGTCGCCGCCGCGGAGCTGGATCTCAAGTTCGCGCCCCGTGTCGCGCAGCACGTGATACTCGCGAGAGGACGTTTCCCGGTGCAGCTTCCCATCGCGCTCGTCTGTGCGGATGCCCGTGCGGACCTCGATGCGGGAACGACTGACCGTCACGAGCGGGGCGACGAACCGGAGGTTCGAGGCCAGCTCCGCTTCTTTGTTGTATTTCAACAATGGGCGGGCAGCGATTTGCGACGCGTACGCTTCGGCAAGCGCCAAGGTGGATGGGGTCGTCACATGCCACTTGCCGAGGAGCGACTCGCCCGGCCGCCATGGCTCTTTTTCCGCGTCGAGGAACTCCTCGTTCTCCTTGGCCTCGCTGGCTGCCTGCAGTGCCTTCGCGGCGTCGGAGGCCACCGCCGCCGAGCCGGACGAGGCTGTAGAGATGGGTTCCGTCGAAGGCTCACAGCCGGAGAGTGCGAGCGCGACCAGCAGAAACGTAGCGCGACCGAATCGGATCATCGGACGTACGGCGAGGCGTGCAGAGCCTCGAGCTGGAGGTAGCCGTCGTCGTCGGGGCCGTCCCAGATGCGCTTGGTCTGGTCGTATTTCTCCCCCTGTCCCCGTGAGCCGTCCACCATGAGGTTGCAGTCCTCCACGCGACGCTCGCCCGTACTACCGCGGGCGGCCTGCCTGAGGTTGTCCCTCTGGTAGTGCCCCTCCCCCGGCTTCGGCATGAGCAGGTGGCCGAGCTCGTGGGCGGCCGTATAGGGATCGCGGTCGACGCGGACAAACGAGCAACCGGCCGTCGTGACCGCCGGTTGTCGCACCACGGCCATTGGATTGTTCGGATCAGGGAGCACCGGTGAACCGTCGAAGCTCGCGCCGAGCGGCTGCCCCCTGATGAGGAGATCCTCCACAAAGAAGAGTCGAAGCGTATTGACTGGGGCCGTGAACGTCGCCGACACCTCGTCGATGTTGGGGTAGTCCAACCTGGCGTTGTTGACCTTCGCCGGGGGGTCGACTTCGAGAATCGTGTATTCGATGGGCGAGCCGATCTGGTGCAACCGGGTGCCCGCCACGCCAAGGTCGGCCTGTGAGGCCTTCGTGACCAGCCAGATGCCGTGGCGCTCGTGCGTCTCCGTGACGATGCGCAGATCCCGACCGATCCCGGCGAGGGGGACGGACGGCGAGCCTCCTGGCTTGTTGCGGAGCACGTAGACCTGTACCTCGATGCGGCGGCTGCTGTCCGCGAACACCGGGGCGAACACGGTGACGGGGGTGGCAGGCGCCCCCGCGGCCCGCGATCTGTATTGGGCCACGCCGAAGCTGAACATCCCCGCGTGGCGGGTGCGGTAGTTGGACATCGACGCGTCTCGCAAGCCGCCGTGCTTGCCCAGGTTGGGGTCGTTCTCCGGGATCCCGCTGTGAATGATTTGCTGACTGTCCTCGCGGTCGTTTACGAGCATGAGCCCCTTCGAGATGAAGAGACCCGATCCCGCCTTGGTCTCGATCAGGGTGGTGACGCCTTGCGGAGGGTCCTCGAACACGTCGCTCGCGACGCTCGGCTTCTTGGCGGTCCACCAGTCCACCTCGACGAAGCCCATCCTTGCGGCCGCCTTGTCCTGGACCGCGAGGTAGAACCGTCGCGTGTCGCCGCCCACGAAGTTCCGGTGCTCGGAGGCTGGCGGGCCGACCGAGCGTCTCTTCGATCGTGCGCTCGTCGGCGCTTGTGGCCGCGACGAGAACCTCGAACGCGTACGTCTCGTTCATCGCCTCGCGCCCCTGGAACGACAGGACGCGCAGCGAGCCGGGGGCGAGGTCCTCGATGTCGAGGTGGAACGGCTCGCGCGCCGCATCGCCGACAGCTCCCGCCGCTGGACGTCGTGCTTCGGCCACGTCAGTCA
>Ga0105046_10009223_pt1 | contig 15435 bp, 14 predicted proteins | sample MAT03_FD_78385 | JGI IMG/M metagenome (GOLD analysis project Ga0105046, IMG submission 78385) | Freshwater microbial communities from Lake Fryxell liftoff mats and glacier meltwater in Antarctica - MAT-03 (megahit assembly) | ecosystem: Environmental > Aquatic > Freshwater > Ice > Liftoff...
CGCCAAATGGTGCCCAGCAAATCTTGCTGGGCGTCGTTCGATCTCGAATTCAGGAAAACGCCAGCTTCGCGGCCTCAATCGGCAAAGATCGTGCGCTCGGCGGATTTCTGCCGCCCACGCTCCTAGCGCTGCCCTGGTGATCACCGGCGGCGGCACCAACTCGTCGTCTGCGCCAGGCTCGCGTTTGGAAGCTGCTGCAGCCGTTCGTGGCTGTGAGCACACCACACATGCCCACCAGGCTGGCTGCAGCGCGCCACCGTGCCCTGGTAAGCCATGGCCACGAAGTCTCTGCAGTGCCAGCAGGGCTGGCCAAGTGTCGCGGGTGTGGAGTCCGTGCCGCTGATGTTGCACCCTGCGGTGCCCGGGCCACCGGTGCACGTGTAGGCAAAGTGTAGGCATTTGAGGCACCACCCTGGATATCCAGCTGCCCGGCCGGGGCCTGCGCGGGTCGTCCTGCTGCTAGACCCGGCTGTACCTGTAGGCACTCCATGTGGCACCCCGGCGATTGCCAGGGCCGCGACCTCCCGCTGGCGCCCGTCCACGGGCGTCGAGTACCGGCGGCGGCGGTGTGCCTACACCAGTGCCTACACGCCAAAAACAAAAGGGGTCTGACAATACTGTCAGACCCCTGTTTTACCTATGGTGGGCCCCGACAGATTCGAACTGTCGACCAACGGATTAAGAGTCCGCTGCTCTACCAACTGAGCTAGGAGCCCAAAGTCTTCTGAGTACCTGCTGCCGTTGCAGCCCCGGTATTTGGTGGGTCGTGCGTGACTCGAACACGCGACCAACGGATTAAAAGTCCGCTGCTCTACCGACTGAGCTAACGACCCGTCAGAAGAGCCTCAGATTATATTCCGGAAACGCGCCATACAAGATTACGCGGATCAAGAAGTTTTCGAAGCAAGGATCGCAGCGAGTAGCTCGCCCGCGGCGACCATGCCGAAAGTGGCGGTCACGGTGACGCTTGAACCATAGCCGTGGCAACTGAGCGTGCCGTCTCCGCCGACACCACTTTCACTGTCATTGCCACCCCCATCGTCAATGTCTATGGCGCAACTGCGATAAGGCGGCGCGACCGGTTCGCGCGAAAACACGCAGCGCAGCCCCATTGCACCCTGACGGCGCGCCCCGCCTTCCTTGCGCAGGCGTTGGCGCAAACTGGCCAGCAGTGGGTCGTGCGTGGTGTTGGCCAAATCTTCGACCTCCACGCGCTGGGCCTGGCGCTTGCCACCGGCTGCCCCCACGCAAACCAGCGGCACCGCGTCGCGCAGGCTCCAGGCGGCCATGGCCAGCTTGGCGCGGACTTGGTCGCAGGCGTCCAGCACGGCGTCCACGGGCGCGGGCAACAAGGCGGGCCAGTTGTCGGCCGAAACGAACTCGTCCACCACGTGCACCTCGCATCCCGGGTGGATGAGTGCGATGCGCTCGCGCAGCGCCAAGCCCTTGTGCTGGCCGATGGTGCTGCTGGTGGCCTGGATCTGGCGGTTGATGTTCGATTCGGACACATGGTCCAGATCGATCAGGATCAGGCTTGCCACGCCGCTGCGGGCCAGGGCTTCAGTGGCCCAGGAACCGACGCCTCCCAGGCCCACAACGGCCACCCGGGCGCGCCGCAACCGCTCGTAGCCGACTGCGCCGTAGAGCCGACGCAGACCGCCGAATCGGCGTTCGAGTTCGGCTTGATCGGCAGCGATGGCCGGGCTCACATTGCCACCCGACGGAGCCGCGTCGCAGACGCTCACTTGAGCGAAGCCAGGCGTTCCTTGCCGGCCACCGCCGCTTCCGACTGTGGGTAGGCTTTCAACAGATCGTCGATGGTCTTGCGCGCGCCGCGCGGGTCCTTCATCTCGGCCTGGCTGTTGGCCAATGCCAGCAAGGCTTCGGGCGCGCGCAGGTGGTCTGGCGCGGCGGTCACGAAGGCCCGAAAGGAGGCGACGGCGTCTTTGTAGTCGCGCTTGCCGTACTGGGCGTTGCCCAGCCAGAAACGAACGGAGTCCGTGTACGGGCTGCCGATGTAGCGGCGCTGGAAGGCCATCAGTTGCACCACCGCTTTGTCGAATTCGCCGGTGCGAATGGTGGCGATGCTGTCTTCGTAGGCCTTGCGCTCGTCCTGCTCGACCACGAACTCTTTGCCGTCCAGCGCGACCTTGGTCGGCTCGAGCTTGCGCAGCCGGTCTTCAGTGGCTTGGCTGGTGTCCTTTTGCCGGCGTTGGAGGTCGGCCAGGTCGCGCGTGATCTGCTCGTCGTTGCCCCGCAGCTTGGCGATTTCGCCGCGCATCGCTTCCAACTGGTTGTTCAGTTCCAGCAGGCTGCGCCGCAGGGCAGCGACTTGCTCCAGCAGTTGCGATTGCGCCGCCGCCGCTTCAGCCGTGCGGGCCTTGAATTGCTCGTCCACCGCAGCCACGCGGGCGCGCAGATCGACGATGGCCTTGCGGGCCTCTTCGTCGTCGAACAGGCCGGCATGGGCCCCGCCCACGGACGCGGCCAGAGCGAGCGCAGCGAGAACGGGTTTCAGGTGAACGAGCGACATTTCAAAGGTCCTTGACTTCGGCGCGGCGGTTCTTCGACCAGGCCGACTCGTCGGTGCCCTGCGCAGCCGGGCGCTCTTCGCCGAAGCTCACCGCTTCCAACTGCGCTTCGGGCGCACCCAGCAAGGTCAGCGACTGCACCACGGCAGCGGCACGCTTCTGGCCCAGCGCCAAGTTGTACTCGCGGCCACCACGCTCGTCGGTGTGGCCTTCGATGACGACACGCTTGCCCTTGCTGGTGCTGAGCACGCGGGCGTAGACGTCGATCAGGTTCTTGTAGTCATCTTTGATGGCGTAGCTGTCGAAATCGAAAAAGATGACACGCTGCATTGGCATCGCCAGGGCGGCGGTGCTGCCGATACTGCCTGCGCCGACCGTGCCGCCAGCATCCTTGCTGAGGTCAACGGTGGCAACCCTCGACTGAGCCGCGCCGGACGTCGACGCACCGGCACCACCCGCAGCAGCCGCGCCGGCACCCGGATTGCGGGTTTCGACCGGCGCTGCGGCCTTGGTGTCATTCAGCTTGGTGGCGGTGTCGCACCCGGCCAGTACGGCCAGGGATGCGCCCAGCAGCGCAAGCAGGGTGTAGGGGCGTGTACGGCTGTTCTTCATGGCGATCTCCTGAGGAGGGTGGGTTGAAGTTAGAAAGCCTGCGTGATCGGATGGGGGCTCGGACTTTCAGCGTCCGAAAGGACCCCAGGCCGGCTCGCGCATGTCGGCACCGCTGCTGAGCAGCCGTGTCTTGATCTTGCCATCGAGTGTGGTGGTCATCAGCACGTCGCCGCCCTGGGTGCGGCTGGCGTAGACGATGAGACGCCCATTCGGTGAAAAGCTCGGGCTTTCATCATCTAGAGAGTCGGTCAGGGCCTGCGGAGTTCCGCCGCCAAACTCCTGCAGCATCAAACGGTAAGCATTGCCCTGTCGCGAGATGTAGGCCATGGACTTGCCGTTTGGGCTGATGGCGGGGCTGATGTTGTAGGCGCCACTGAAAGTGACGCGCTCGACGCTGCCGCCGCTGGCTGGAATGCGGTAGATCTGCGGGCCGCCGCCGCGGTCGCTGACGAAGTAAATGCTGCGGCCATCGGGCGTGTAGACGGGCTCGGTGTCGATCGAATTGCTGCTGGTCAGCTTTTCGGGGCGGCCACCGCCGGTGGGCATGGTGTAGATCTGCGCCAGCCCGTCTTGCGACAAGGTCACCGCCAGGCGTCTGCCATCGGGCGACCACGCGGGTGCGCTGTTGCTGCCGCGAAAACTGGCCACCATGCGGCGTTCGCCGCTGCCCAGGTCTTGCACCCACACCGCGGCCTTCTGGGTCTCGAAGGACACATAGGCCAGCTGCCGCCCGTCGGGCGACCACGCAGGCGAAATGATCGGCTCCGGGCTGGCCACAGCCACCTGCCCGCCTTCGCCATCGGCGTCGGACACGTGCAAGGTGTAGCGGCGACCCGTGCGAACGACGTAGGCGATCCGGGTCGCGTACACCCCGCGCTCGCCGGTCAGTTTCTCGTGGATTTCATCGGCCACGCGGTGCGCGGCCAGGCGCAGATCGGCGGGCAACACCGTCTTGCTCTGGCCCAGCAGTTCACCGCCCTTGACGGCGTCCCACAGTTTGTAGCGGACATCGAAGCGGCCATCGGCCAGCCGCGAGACCGAGCCCGCCACCAAGGCGTCGGCCCCGCGGCTGCGCCACTGGGCGGTATCGATCACGCTGCGCTCGTCGAGTGCAGCGTCGGTGACCACGCTGCGGAACAGACCGCTGCGTTCAAGGTCGGCGCGCACGATCTGCGAGATGGCCACACCGGCATTGCTTTCGTCTCGAAAGGCCGCGATGGCCAGCGGCACTTGGGTGGCACCCACGCCCGAAATTTCGACACGAAATTGGGCCGCAGCGGGTACCACACCGGCCATCAGGCCCAGCATGGTGACGACGCGGCGGCGTGTCGGCTCGAGCTTGGAAGTTGTCAAGGCAGAGAAGTGGGCTGGCGTCGCATGGCGCAGATTGTAGGCAGCGCCGCGATAATCCAACCCCGTCGCCGCAGCCCGCGCGGCCGACATGCCCAACGACCCGCAAGGCCAAGACCCTTTCATGCCCACACTGCTGCAGCGCCTGCGTCGCTTGTTGCCTTACCTGCGCGGCAGCCACGCCGGGCTGGTGGCCGCGGGCTTGGCCGCTGCCATCAGCGCTGCCACCGAGCCGGCCATTCCCTGGCTGCTGGGCCGCTTGCTCGACCAGGGTTTCGCGGCCGGCAGCATGCCGCTTTGGTTGGTGCCCGTGGCCATCATCGGCTTGTTCGCCATCCGCAGCGTGGCGGGGTTTGTGGCGCAGTACGGCCTGGCCTGGGCGGGCAACCGGGCGGTGCTGAAACTGCGCGAGGCCATGTTCGGCCGCCTCTTGCGCAGCGCCCCGCAGTTGTTCACCGAACAAACCGCCAGCGGCATGACCAACACGCTGGTGTACGAGGCGCAAGCCGGCATCGTGACGCTGTCGGCGTCGATGCTGACGCTGGTGCGCGACTCGCTCATCCTGCTGGCCTTGCTGATCTATCTGTTCACGCTGAACTGGCAGTTGACGCTGATCGTCGGGGTGCTCTTCCCTGCCGTTGCGCTGGTGATGCGCGTGCTGGGTCGCCGACTGCACCGGCTGACGGTGGAAGGCCAGCAGGCCACCGACGAGCTGGCCTACGTGGTGGAAGAGAACATGCTGGCGTGGCGCATCGTGCGCTTGCACGGCGCGGAAAAGCAGCAAGGTCACCGCTTCTTCGAACGCGCCGACCGCGTGCGCCGTCTGGTTCTGAAAGCGGTGGTCGCAGGCGGCACGATGACTCCGCTGACGCAGATGCTGGCAGCCTGCGCGCTGTCGGTGGTGATCGTGATTGCGCTGTGGCAGAGCCGCAGCGGCACCACCTCGGTGGGTGAGTTCGTCGCCTTCGTCACGGCCATGCTGCAGCTGGTGGCGCCGGCCAAGCACCTGTCCGACGTGGTGGCACCGATGACCCGCGGCTTGGCCGCCGTCGAGCGGGGCCTGGACCTGATCGACAACAGCCCGGTGGAAACCAGCGGCGTGCACGCGGTAGCGCGTTCACGCGGCGAGATCCGCTTCGAGAACGTGGGCCTGCGTTACCGCGAAGACAGCCCACCCGCCGTGGACGCGCTGAGCTTGACCGTGCGTGCCGGCGAAGCGGTGGCGTTGGTAGGACCTTCGGGCGCCGGAAAGACCACGCTGGTGAACCTGTTGCCGCGTTTCATTGAACCCACTTCCGGCGGCATCTGGCTGGACGATGTGCCGCTGAAGGACTGGGACATTCAGACCCTGCGCCAACAGTTTGCGCTGGTCAGCCAGGACGTCGTGCTGTTCAACGACAGCGTCGCGGCAAACGTGACGCTGGGCGCAGACATGCCGCGCGAACAGGTGCGCAGCGCTTTGCGCGCGGCCAACCTGCTGGACTTCGCAGACAGCCTGCCGCAGGGCCTGGATACGCCCATCGGACACAACGGCAGCCAGTTGTCGGGCGGGCAGCGGCAGCGGCTGGCGATTGCGCGGGCCATTGCAAAGGACGCGCCGGTGCTGATCCTGGACGAGGCCACCTCGGCGCTGGACAGCGAAAGCGAGCGCGCCGTGCAAGAAGCACTGCAACGTTTGATGAAGGGCCGCACGACGCTGGTGATTGCGCACCGCTTGTCCACCATCGAAGGTGCTGATCGTGTGCTGGCGCTTGAAAACGGGAGATTGGTCGAACAGGGCACACACGCCGAACTGCTGGCGGCGGGCGGCCTGTACGCTCGGCTTCATGCCATGCAATTCAGATCTTGATGATGCGCGCAAGCTGGCGCATTCCGTCCTAGCTCGAAAGAGAAACCGATGACCGCTTTGATTTCACGCTATCCCGTCCCCGAACTGGCGGACCTGCCGGAAGACCTGCGCACGCGCATCCTGGAAGTGCAGGAAAAGGCCGGTTTCGTGCCCAATGTATTCCTGGCACTGGCGCACCGCCCGGCCGAGTGGCGCGCCTTCATGGCCTACCACGACGCGCTGCTGCTGAAGGACACGGGCACGCTGAGCAAGGGTGACCGCGAGATGATCATCGTGGCCACCTCGGCGGTGAACCACTGCCTGTACTGCGTGGTGGCGCACGGTGCCATCTTGCGCATCTACGAGAAGAAGCCGCTGGTGGCCGACCAGGTTGCGGTGAACCACCGCAAAGCCAACATCACGCCGCGCCAACGCGCGATGCTGGACTTCGCGCTGAAGGTCTGCAGCGATTCACACGCCGTCGGCGAAGACGATTTCGCTGCCTTGCGCGAACACGGCTTCGACGACGAGGATGCCTGGGACATCGCCGCCATTACCGCCTTCTTCGGGCTCAGCAACCGCATGGCCAACGTCACCGGCATGCGGCCGAATGAAGAGTTTTTCATGATGGGACGCGTGCCACGCAACAAGGGCTGAGGCACAAGACACAAGACACAAGAGCGTCCTGCCCGCACGCAGCGCACCGACGAAAAAGAGCCCGGCAACAAACCGGGCTCTTTGCTTCAACGTTCACGCCGCGCTGCGGCGATGAGGCTGAGTTCGATCAGTTCGCTTGCTGAAGCGCGCGGATGCGATCTTCAATCGGCGGGTGGCTGCTGAACAGTGCCATCAGGCCACTGGGCTTGCTGTTGATGCCCATGGCCTGCACGGTTTTCGGCAGTTCACCGGGCTCGATGCCACCCAGACGCGCCAGGGCATTGATCATCGGCTGCTTGCGGCCCATCAGTTCGGCGGCACCGGCGTCGGCGCGGAATTCACGCTTGCGCGAAAACCAGGCCACGACGATGGCAGCCAGCACGCCCAGCACGATGTCCAACACGATGGTGGTGATCATGTAGCCGATGCCCGTGCCTTCGCGTTCGTTGCGCAGGATCACCTTGTCAACAAAGTATCCGATGACGCGCGACAGGAACACCACGAAGGTGTTCATCACGCCCTGAATCAACGCCAGCGTGACCATGTCGCCGTTGGCGACGTGGGCCACCTCGTGGGCGATGACGGCTTCGGCCTCTTCGCGGGTCATGCTTTGCAGCAGACCGGTGGACACCGCCACCAGCGACGAGTTCTTGAACGCGCCGGTGGCAAAGGCGTTGGGCGCACCTTCATATATCGCAACATCGGGCATGCCGATACCGGCCTTCTTCGCAAAACCCTCGACGGTGCTGACGATCCAGCGGTGCGAAGGATCGTTTGAGCCATTGATGACCTTCGCGCCCGTGCTCCACTTGGCCAAGGGTTTGCTCATCAGCAGCGAAATGATCGCGCCGCCAAAGCCTATGAGGGCAGCGAAGCCCAGCAAGGAGCCCAGGTTCAGCCCGTTGGCGGTGATGAAGCGATTGACGCCCAGCAAATTGGCGGCAATGCCCAGCACCAACATGACGGCCATGTTGGTAGCGATGAACAGGATGATGCGTTTCATGTCGGCGCGGCCACGAGGCCGCCAGTGGTCTGATGAAGCCGGAATCTAAGGGCAAGCCAGCGCATTTCAAGCAGCCCCACTCAGCGCGGGGCCGCAAGCCGACGAAGGCGGTCAGCGCTTCAGGCGAACCTGGCTGGGCTTGCCGGGTGGCAGCAACTCGAAACGGTCGCCCAGGCTGGCGAACAATTTCAGTGAAGAGCCGCTCTTGCCCAGCAATTGCGCACCGCGCAAGCGCTGCGCCGCCACGTTCAGCGCCAAACCCTGCCCGCCTTTCAACTCGGGCAGGCAGCGCAGCACCTCGTCGAGCGACACCGAGCCTTTGCGCGATGGCGCGTCGGCAGCAGCCGAAGCAGGCGAAGCAGCAAGGGTCGAGGCAGGGGCTGGCCGCGGCGCAGGGCTGGCGGCAGGTTCGGGCACTACCGCGACTTCGACGGCGCTTGGCAGGGCGGCTTCAGCCCCAGCAGCCGCGGTCCTCTTACGGGCGGGCGACTTTGCGGCGACAGCCTTGGTCGTCACTTTCTTGGCCGCGGGGGCCTTCTTGGCGGCCGGTACCTTCTTGGCTGCGGCGGTCTTGCGGGCCGCGGGAGCCTTCTTGGCGGGCGCCGCTGCGGATTCCGCCGGTTCGGGCGCAGTCTCGGGCTGCAACTCGGCTTTGGCTGAAGGCCTTGGCTCGGGCATCGTCAGCGCGGCGGCTACCGGAGCAGGCGTGGAAACCACCAGTGGAACCGGGATCGGCGCTGCCGCTTGCGAGGCCACATCGGCCCGGCGGCCGGCGGTCTTGCGGCCCGCAGTCGCCCGGCTGCGGGGCTGCGCGCCGGTGGCGGTTGGCGCAGCCGTGCGGCCGACCGGCTTGTGGTGTTCGAGCACCGTGAAGTCGTCGTAAACGTCCTGCGTTTCCTGGCCGGTCTTGCCCTTCTGGCCGATGCCTCGCACCACACAGCCTTTTTCGCGCAGGCGCTGCACCAGCGGCGCGAAATCGGAATCTGAAGACGCAATCACCACTACCTCAGGCCGCTCAGCCAGGACCAGGTCCACGGCATCCACGGCCAGCGCGATGTCGGTGCTGTTCTTGCCCGCCGACAGGTTCACCATGGGCTTGATGCCCATGCGCTTGAAGAAGCTCTGGTGCTTCAGCGCACTTTCCGCGGTGCAGTACGCGCGCCGCACGTGCACGCCGCCGTGCTGGTTCATCAGCAGGCGCAGGGCCTGCTCCATGATGTCCACCGAGACGTTGTCGGCATCGATCAGCAGCATCACGCGGTCTTGGCTCATGACGCCCGCCCAATGGATTCACCAACGAGCGCCTGTGGCTTGATCTTCAGCTTCATGCTTGTTTCCAGTTAAGGGTTTCGCCTGCGCGCAGGGGCTTGATCTGTGCGTCGCCAAAAGGCAGCGTCTCAGGCAGCGTCCAGGACTCGCGGTTCAGCGTCACGGTGCCCGTGTTGCGCGGCAAGCCATAAAAGTCGGCACCGTGGAAGCTGGCGAAACCTTCCAGCTTGTCCAGCGCATCAGCGGCTTCAAAGGCTTCGGCATACAACTCAAGCGCGGCCGGTGCGGTGTAACAACCCGCGCCGCACACCGACTGTTCTTTCAGCGCCGCCGCATGCGGCGCGCTGTCGGTGCCCAGGAAAAACCGCGCGCTGCCAGACGTTGCCGCCTTCACGAGCGCCACGCGGTGCCGTTCCTTCTTCAGAACCGGCAGGCAGTAGTAGTGCGGCCGCAAGCCGGCCGTGAACAGCGCGTTGCGGTTGTAGAGCAGGTGGTGCGCTGTCAGCGTGGCCGCGGTGGGTCCGTCGGCCTGCTGCACATAAGCGGCCGCTTCGGTGGTAGTGATGTGTTCGAACACCACCTTCAACTCAGGAAAGCTGCGGCGCATCGGTTGCATCACGCGATCGATGAACACAGCCTCGCGGTCGAAGATGTCGATCTCGGAATCGGTAACTTCGCCGTGCACCAGCAGCAATAAGCCTTCGCGCTGCATGGCTTCCAGGGTGGCGTGGCACTTGCGTATGTCGGTGACGCCGGCATCGCTGTTGGTGGTGGCACCGGCGGGGTACAGCTTCAGGGCGACCACGCCTGCATCCTTGGCGCGCTTGATCTCGTCCGGCGGCGTGTTGTCGGTCAGGTACAGCGTCATCAGCGGCTGGAAGTCCAGGCCCGCAGGCAATGCCGCCAGGATGCGTGCGCGGTAAGCCAAGGCCGCTGCCGCAGTGGTGACGGGCGGGCGCAGATTCGGCATCACGATGGCTCGGGCGAACTGACGCGCTGTAGCCGGCAGCACGGCCGCCAAAGCAGCGCCGTCGCGCAGGTGCAGGTGCCAGTCGTCAGGGCGGGTGATGGTGAGTGAGCGCATGGGGCGATATCGGGCGTGCCCGGGGCGTTTAACGGTGACGGATCATTCTCGCACCGGGGCCTGCGCAGAAGCGCTTCGCTTACTTCGGCAGCCCGTTCAGCACCAGTTGCACAAACTGATCGGGCTTGATGAAACCCTGCCCCCAGGCGGCGTCGTAGTCGGCCGTGGGTTTGGTGGCGCGAATCTCTTCATCGCTCTTGCCCGCGCGACGCTGGTCAGCGATGCGTTGCGTCACCGTGGCCAGCATCTCGCGTGTGCGCAGCAGCACCGCCTTGTTTGCCAGTGGGCCGTGGCCCGGAATGATCTTTGTCTTCTCACCGGCCAGTGCCAGCACACGGTCGAAGGCCGCGATCATGCCCAGCGGGGTGCCGCCGCTGCCGGCGTCGATGAAGGGGTAGTTGCCGTTGAAGAACACATCACCCATGTGCACGATGTCGCCGCCCTTGAAGTGCACGATCATGTCGCCGTCGGTGTGTGCGGCCGGCACGTGAAAGGCGTGCACTTCTTCGCCGTTGATGTGAAAGCTGATGCTGCCGGGCACGGTGATCACGGGCAAAGCCACCTTGGGGCTGGCGGTCTGGCGCGAACTGTTGCCGACGAAGCTGATGAGCTGGTCGGCACTCAGGCGCCGGCGTACGTTTTCGTGGGCGACGATGAGGGCACCCTCCTTGCCCATCGCTTCGTTGCCACCGGTGTGGTCGAAATGGAAGTGCGTGTTCAGCACGAATTGCACCGGCTTCTTGGTGATGGCAGCAATCGCCGCCTTGATCTTCGGCACCAGCGGCGCGTACTGGTCGTCGATGAGAAAGACAGCGTCTTCGCCCACCGACAAACCCATATTGCCGCCAGCGCCCACCAGCATCCAGGTCGTCTCGTTCAGCTTCTCGGCCTTGATTTCGACTTTGCTGAAGTCCTGGGCCTGCGCGTTGCCGAGCAGAGCGAACGTCGCAAGCACGCTGAAGGCGGCCAGCGTGAAGCCGATGCGGATGGAAGTGCCAGGGTTCATCAGATCTCCAGGAACGGGGTTGCAGCGGTGATGGGGAAGTTCGCAGTGGATAGTAGCCATGCCAGCGCCGCCGTGACTCGAGTCAAAGCCGCGGCGGGCACACGTCATACGATCATTGATAAGAAACAGCAGGTCATAAAGCGATTCGTCGCCCTCGTCCTGCATCGCCAACGCCGCATCGCGGCACAACCCGGAGTCACCGCTTGAAGCACAAGGTTCTGAACATCGGTCGCCTGCCCGCCGCGCTGTTGAAGCGCGTCTCGGCGCACTACGAACTGACGTCGCTGTCCGACCAGGCCGACCCCGCCGACTTTCTGGCCGCACACGGCGGCGAATTCGAGGCGGCAATCACCTCGGCCGCAGTCGGCATCTCAGCGGCGCAGTTGGCGGCGCTGCCCGCGCTGAAAGTGGTGTCGAGCTTCGGCGTGGGCCTGGACAAGATCGACGTGGCCGCTGCAACGGCGCGTGGTGTGGCCGTGGGCTACACCCCCGATGTGCTGAACGACTGCGTGGCCGACACGGCCTTTGGCCTGCTGCTGGACGTGGCACGCCGCATCAGCGAAGCCGACCGTTGGGTGCGTACCGGCGCGTGGCCCAAAGGCACCTTCCCGCTCGGCCGCAAGGTCAGCGGTGCCCGCCTGGGCCTTCTCGGCATGGGCCGCATCGGCCGCACCATTGCGCAGCGCGCAGGCGGCTTCGACATGGCTGTTCGCTACCACTCACGCCGCGTGGTGGCCGATGTGCCCTGGACCCACGAGCCCTCGCTGATGGACCTCGCGAAATGGGCCGACTACCTGGTGGTCATCACTGCAGGGGGCGCTGGAACGCGGCACCTGGTGAACGCCGAGGTGCTGCACGCGCTGGGCCCCGAGGGCTACATCGTGAACGTGGCACGCGGCTCGGTCATCGACGAATCCGCCCTGGTTCAATCCCTTCAAGACAAGCGCATCGCCGGCGCGGGCCTGGACGTCTTCGACGACGAGCCCCGCATACCCGAAGCGTTGTTCAAGCTGGACAACGTGGTGCTGCTGCCGCACGTGGCCAGCGCAACCAGGGAAACCCGGCAGGCCATGGCGGACCGGGTGTTTGACAACCTGCATGGGTGGTTCGAACGCGGACAGTTGCTGTCCGACGCGGCAGAGGGCTAGCAGCTAGCCGGGACCTAGGGCCTTCAGTGCTGCAGGATCTTCGACAAGAAGTCCTTGGCACGCGGCGTGCGCGCACTGGGGTCACCGAAGAATGCGTCCTTGTTGCAGTCTTCGACGATCTTGCCCGCGTCCATGAAGATGACGCGGTGGCTGACCTTCTTGGCGAAACCCATCTCGTGGGTAACCACCATCATCGTCATGCCTTCGTGCGCCAGCTTCACCATCACGTCGAGCACCTCGCCCACCATCTCGGGGTCGAGTGCCGATGTGGGTTCGTCGAACAGCATCACGATGGGGTCCATGCTCAAGGCACGGGCGATGGCCACGCGCTGCTGCTGACCGCCTGAGAGCTGGCCGGGGAACTTATCCTTGTGCACCATCAGGCCCACCCGGTCCAGCATCTTCATGCCGCGGACCTTGGCTTCTTCCGGGCTGCGGCCCAGCACTTTGGTTTGCGCCAGCGTCAGGTTTTCGGTGACGCTCAAATGCGGGAACAGCTCGAAATGCTGGAACACCATGCCCACCCGCGCGCGCAATTTGGGCAGGTCGGTCTTGGGGTCGCTGATGCTGATGCCGTCCACCGTGACGTCACCCTTCTGGATGGGTTCGAGCGCGTTGACGGTCTTGATCAAGGTGCTCTTGCCGCTGCCCGAAGGGCCGCAAACCACCACCACTTCGCCCTTCTTTATGGACGTGGTGCAGTCGGTCAGCACCTGGAAGCTGCCGTACCACTTGCTGATGTTCTTGATGTCGATCATTGGGAAACTCCGAATTCAGGGCTCAACGAATAATCGCGATCTTGTTCTGCAGTTGGCGAACGGTCATGCTCAGGCTGAAGCAGATCACGAAGTACACACAGGCGGCGACCAGATAGGTTTCGACGGGCCGGTTGAAGTTCTTGCCGGCAATCTCGAAGCCCTTGAGCAGGTCGTAAGCACCGATGGCGTAGACCAGCGAGGTGTCCTGGAACAAGATGATGGTCTGCGTCAGCAGCACCGGCAGCATGTTGCGAAAGGCCTGCGGCAACACGATCAGTTGCATGGTCTGCGGGTAGGTCATGCCCACCGCGTAACCGGCGTGAACCTGCCCCTTTGACACGCTCTGGATGCCGGCGCGCATGATCTCGCTGAAGTAAGCCGCCTCGAACAAGGTGAAGGTGACCATGGCCGAGACCTCGGCACCCAAGGGCTTGCCCAGCAGCAGCGGAATCAACAGGAAGAACCACAAGATCACCATCACCAGCGGGATGCTGCGCATGGTGTTCACGTAGAACGCCGCGGGCGCGACCAACCAGCGCTTGCCCGACAGGCGCATCAGTGCGAGTGCCGTGCCCAACACGATGCCGCCGATCATCGCGACAAGCGTCAGCTGCACCGAAAAGATCAGGCCCTTGATGACGAAGCTGGAAACCACACCCCAGCTGAGGAAGGAGAAATCAAGCGTCATGGTTGGCCCTCCAACGGGCCGCCCCAAGACAGGCCGCACTCCGGGAGGTCCGCGAAAGAAACGAGCTGAGCGCGCATCATTTCGCCCCGATCATGCCGGGCACCCGAACGCGGTTCTCGATGACCAGCGCCAGGCGGTTGACGGAGAAGGCAGACACGAAATACAGCGCCGTCACGGCCAAGTACATCTCGACATTGCGCGAGGTTTCCTCACCAGCTTGCATGGCGAACATGGTCAGCTCGGCGATGCTGACAGCGAAGGCCACCGAACTGTTCTTGACGATGTTCATGCTCTCGCTGGTGAGCGGCGGGATGACGATGCGAAATGCCATCGGCAGCAGCACGAAGCGATAGGTTTGCGGCAGGGTCAGGCCCATCGCCAGACCTGCATAACGCTGGCCGTTGGGCAGCGCCTGAATGCCGGCTTTCACCTGTTCGGAGATGCGTGCGCTGGTGAAGAAACCCAGTGCCACAACCACCAGAACAAAGCTGGGCACGCTGCGCAGGCTGGTGAACAGCGAAGGCAGTACGTGGTACCAAAGGAAGATCTGCACCAGCAGCGGGATGTTCCGGAACAGCTCGGTCCAGACATTGCCCAGGAACACCAGCCGCTTGTCGGGCACAGTGCGCAAGATGCCCATCAGCGAGCCCACGAACAGCGCCACCACCAGCGCAAAAACGGCCACGCTGAGCGTCCAGCCCCAGGCCGAGAAAAGCCAGTCCAGATAGGTGATATCGCCGCCACGGCCAAAGCAGCCGCTGATGATGTCGCCCGACGTGGTCTCCTTGCAGAAGACTTGCCAATCCCAAGTGACCATGCCCCTGCCCCTGCGCGTTTGATCTTCTAGTACCGGACCCGCAGCCTGTGCGGCGGGTCCGGTTTCAGGCGGACTTGCGGCTTACTTCTTGGCGTACTCTTCAACCGGCTTGTCGTTCGGCGTGGCCCAGGCCATCTTGGTGGCCTCGCTGGCAGGCAGACCCACCTTCGTGTTGGCTGGCGGGATGGCCTGCACGAACCACTTGTCGTACAGCTTGGCGACTTCGCCGCTCTTCATCATTGCGATGATGCTGTCGTCAACGGTCTTCTTGAAGGCCGGGTCGTCCTTGCGGATCATGATGGCGATCGGCTCGACAGCCAGCACTTCACCCACGATGCGGAAGTCCGCCGGCGTCTTGGCCTTGGCGATGTTGCCGGCCAGGATCTGACCGTCCATGACGAAAGCATCGGCACGGCCGCTGTCCAGCAGCAGGAAGCTGTCGGCGTGGTCCTTGCCGAAGATTTCCTTGAAGTCGACGCCTGCGGCGCGCTCGTGCTTGCGCAGCAGTTGCACGCTGGTGGTGCCGGTGGTGGTGGCCACGTTCTTGCCGTTCAGTTGCGCGATGTTGGTGATGCCCGAGTTGGCCTTCACCGCGATGCGCACTTCTTCGACGTAAGTGGTGACGGCGAAGGACACATCCTTCTGGCGCGTGGCGTTGTTGGTGGTGCTGCCACACTCGATGTC
>Ga0105046_10009224_pt1 | contig 15434 bp, 10 predicted proteins | sample MAT03_FD_78385 | JGI IMG/M metagenome (GOLD analysis project Ga0105046, IMG submission 78385) | Freshwater microbial communities from Lake Fryxell liftoff mats and glacier meltwater in Antarctica - MAT-03 (megahit assembly) | ecosystem: Environmental > Aquatic > Freshwater > Ice > Liftoff...
CGCGCGGTGGGACGGCGACCTCGGCGTGCACGCTTTCGCCGCCGCTCTCGCCCACGCGCTCATTCTTGCGGGCGCGTGACGGGTCCACGATCCGCAGCGGGCGACGAGCTGAGGAGCACCGGGCACGCGACGGCAGGAGCCATCGCTCGACCGTGGCCGGTGAAAAGAATAGACAACTACTCTTTTTCAGCAAAAAGAGTAGCATTCTGAGCACGCTCGAGCGCCGACCACCCGGACGACCGCAATCGTCGAGGTCGCCGGGGCCGCGACGAAGATGAGTCCGTCGCTCCGCTACCTGCGGCTGCTGCTCCACCTTCCCGACGGCTCGCGCCGCGCCATCGGCTACCTCTCGCAGTTCGGCGACTACCTGCGGGTGTCCTTCGACGAGGACTTCGTCGAGGACCCGGCGCGACCGACGCTATCGCTCGCGTACCGCGGCGCGACCGACGCCGAGACGCGGCAGATCCTGCGATCCACCCGGGACGAGCGCCTCGTTCGGAGCGACGGCCGCTGGCCAACGTTCTTCCAGAATCTCCTTCCCGAGGGACACAACCGCGAGCGCCTCGCGCGCGACCGCGGCTGCTCGGAGGATGACGAGCTGCAGCTCCTCGCCGCCGCCGGCCACGATCTCTTCGGCGGCGTGGAGGTCGAGCCGATCGCGTCGGCCGACGCGATCCCCGAGCCTGTTGCCGTCTGGCATGCTGCCATGTGTCTCGAGGTCGTGGAGCGGGACGCCGTCGCGGCACCGCTCGAGGACGCCGCCAGCCTGCCTGGTGTCGTCACCAAGTTCTCGGCGGTCCGCGAAGGCCGTCGCTACGTGGTGAAGCGCGGCAACCAGGCCGGCTCGACCATCCTCAAGCTCCCGTCGAGACGGCACCCGGATCTCGTCGAAAATGAGCTGACCGGCTACCGCCTCGCCGAGAGCCTCGGGCTGCAATGCGCCGAGGCGCAGAGCGTCGCGCGACAGGACGTCGAGCGGCCCGAGAGCATCCCGTTTCCGCGTGTCCTCGCGGTGAAGCGCTTCGACCGCGGATCGGAAGGCCGGCGGATCCACATGGAGGAGGCGGCGCAAGCGATGGGTTATGCGCCGCGAGCCAAGTGCGGGCGCGGCCTCGATCTCGACCTGCCGGTCCTCCTTCGGCTGCTCGACCGCCTGTCGGCGCGCCCCGCTGCGGACGTGCGCGAGGTGGTGCAACCGCTCGTCGCGTTCGTCCTCATGGGCAACACCGACGCGCACCTGAAAAACTGGGCGCTCCTCTACCCGGATGCGGTCACGCCTGTCCTCGCACCGCTGTACGATCCGGTGTGCGTGGCCGCCTGGTTCGACGGACTGCCACCCGCTGAATACGCGGTGAACCGACGCATCGATGCCAAGCTCCGCGCGCTCGACGAGACCATCCTCGCCGCGCTCCTCCACGAGGCCGACGTCCCGCGAGCATCCCGTCTCGTGGCCATTGCACGCGAGACCGTGCGCGCCGCGAAGAGCATGTGGCCGGCGCTGCTGGTCGATGCGCCGGACAACGTGCGCGCGTCCGTCAGCGAGCGCCTGGGCGGCGGCGTCGCGCTGGCGCGGTGAAGGCCGGCCCGCGTCGCGATCCATTACGGGCTAAGTTTGGACGATGGCGATGGCGATGGCGACCGCGACGCAGCGCGGGTCGCAGGCCACGGATCGGCGTAGCGCGGCTCCTTCAAGAAGGCCTCGTCGGTGAGCGCTCCGAGGAAAGCCACGAGGTCGGCGCGCTCGCTCGGCGTGATGGCGAAGCCCTTGATGAGCTCGCTCTTGAGCGGGCTTTTGCGGCCATCACCCTTGTCGGGTCCGCTCGTCACGTTGCGGCCGCCAGCCGCGTAGAAGTCCACCACTGCCGCGAGCGTCGCGATGCTCCCGTCGTGCATGTAGGGCGCGGTGACGGCGATGTTGCGCAAGGTGGGCGCCCTGAACTTTCCCATGTCTTGCGTTCGCGCGGAGAGCGCGAAAATGCCGGTGCTCGGCTCGGGGTACGCGCCCTTGCCGTCGATGTCGTAGAGGCCGGTGTTGAAGAAGCGCGCCTTGTCCACGCTGCGGTCGCGGTCGATAGAGATCGCATCCGAGAGCGTGAAGCCGTCGTGGCACTTGGTGCATCCGGTGCGATCCGATCGAAAGAGGTCGAGGCCCCGCCTCTCGGAGTCAGTCAATGTGCCATGTTCACCGCCGGTCGTGAATCGATCCCAGCGCGAGTCGCCCGACACGATGCTCCGCGTGAATGCGGCGAGCGATCGCGTCACGTGTGCCGCGCGGATTGGCGATTTGTCATCGGGATAGGCGGCTGCGAAGAGCCGTCGATAAGTCGCGTCGGTCGCGAGGCGTGCCTCGATATCGCGCTCGCGCCCGTTCCAACCCATCTCCGGCGGATCGCTACCGAACAGCGGCACCAGCACGTGTTTCTCGAGTCGCGTAAGGACCGGGTTGGACCAGGTGATCGCCGTCGCGAACGCGACGTTCGCGAGCGACGAGGTGCTGCGCGGCAAGACGGCGCCCGACGCGGCGGTCGGCCGAGCGAGCCCGTCGGTGAACGCGAGCGCTTGCTGGTGGCACGTCGCGCACGACTGCGTCTCGTTCACCGCGAGCCGCACGTCGTAGAAGAGGTGCCGCCCCAGCTCGACCTTCTCCGCCGACATGGGGTTGTCTTCCGGCACGATCGGGATGGGAAAGTCTTTCGGTAGCTGCCACGTCCAGACGCGGCTCGACGTGCTGGAAGAGCCCGGAGAGCTGGCTGCCGCGCTGCTGGACGAGGCCGGCGGATCGGCGCTGCACGCGGCGGTCGCTGCGATGACGAGACCGATCGCCAGCGCCCCGCCCCTGGTCACTGGCCCCTGGTCACTGCGGTGCGACGCGGAAGACCGTCTGCGTCGCTGGGGTCACGGCGCCAGTCGTTAAGTCGAGACCAAAGCGCGAAAAGATCGGCGGGCATTGCTCGTTCGTCGGCGACGACGAACATCCGCGCTTGGTGGCGAGCGGACCGCCCTGCAGCAACGCCGGGATGTCGAGCACGATGGCGTCGGTCGCCACGTCGAAGTCGCCGAGCTCGATCTCAGCGCGGTTAGGCAGATCGCATGCCACGACCTCTCCGTTTCGCGGATCGCCCTCGCAGCTCATGCTCGCCAGGGCAATGACGTACACATTGTCCTTTTCCCCCGAGGGTGGCGTGGTCGCCGTCGCGATCTGGAAGAACATGTAACCCTCGCCCCAGCCCCAGAAGAGCGCGGACGTATCGAGCGGCGGTGGCGCGGTCGTGGGGTCGCCGTGGTTGAGCTCGAAGGGAACGCCGACCTTGAACCGAACGCCGGTATAGGTGCCCGGGGCAACCTTGCCCGTGACCTCCTGATGCATGGCCGGCGTGCCGTGCTTGCAAGCCGCCGTGGCGTCCTCGAAGTCGATGAGCGCAACGTTCTGGACCTGCCATGTGCCGTCCTGATCGAGCTCGACCGGCGCTTCGGTACCGCTTTCCTTCACGAGTCGAACGTCGTGGACAAAGTAGCGGAGGTCGCGCAGCTCGGAGTCGCCCCCCTCGCTCCCCAGCGCACCCAGGCTCTGGCCGCACGCTGCAGGCGCATCCCCGATCCGCGCCGCGAAGCGAATCGTGACCGCTTGCGGACCGAGATCAGGGCTGCCGCCACCGCTGCCAAGCTCGATGCTGTCGTTGTCGCAGCTGGTCATCGCGACCGCCGACATCGTGGCGACCGAAAGGCCGCCCCAAACACTGAAAGCTCGTCCGCTCATCGCAACCCTCGTCGCCACCGACCGATCTATTACGTGCCGAGACGCGATCGGTTCCCCGGTCACGACATCCGACTGTCCCAGAGACGCCCGGCGATCACCAGCTGGCTCCAGATGAGCAGGGGCGTGATGAACGCCGGCAACAGGAACAGGGGCATGACCGTGAGAGAGGTCATGGCGTTGCGGTCGGCGAACGACGCGATGATCGCCCAGATCGCCATGCCGATGAGCTCGGCGCCAGCCGCCACCGCCCACAGGGTCACGATGACCTTCTGGTAGACCTCGGTGGCAGGGACCGCGAGGAACGCCACCGCGATCGAGATGATGCCGAAGAGGATCGACGTCGTCGCCGCGGGCGTCGCCCAAGCCTCGGAGATGCCCGTTCCGCTCTCGGCGAGGTAGAGCGCGCCCAGGAGCCGCAAGCCGTGCATGCCCACCAGGACCTGGAGCGGCAGCGATTCGGTGGCGGCGCGGATGGAAGAGACCCAGCGGCCGAGGACCCACACGATGAGAAGCGGCACGATCATCGCGCCGAGGAGCAGCTCCGGGCTGCGTCGGGCGAAGTTCGATGCGCCGATGAAGACAGAAGCAACGAACCACCCGCCGAGCGTCAGGAGTATCGCGGTCGCAGCGAGGAAATCCACGGCGGCATTGTCACACAGGCGGGCGGCCAGGCAGGCCCCTCAGTTCGCGCCCTTGACCTCGCGCACCGAAAAGAACCGCCGCGCCCGCCCGACGTGAACCCGCATCTCGGGGGCATCCACGATGTTGCGGCTCTCCCCTGGATCGACCGAGAGATCGTAGACCTCGGTCGTCTTCCTCTTCCGGTCGAAGATCACCTTGATGTCCGGCGTTGCGAAGAACGCACGCAACTTCGTGCCCGCCTCCGCGGCGATGGGATGCGAGACCTGCGTGGCGTCGCCATAGGCCAGTGGCAGGAGGCTCTCGCCCATGAAGTAGCCCGGCGTGGGCTTGCCGAAGAGGTCGAGGATCGTCGCGCCGATGTCCACCGTGCTCACCGGCGCCGTGACGACGCGGGCCTTCTTGCCTGGCGCCGCGATGAGAAGCGGGACACGGAGCAGCTCTTCGTAGACGGTTTTTCCGTGTTCCCAGGTGCCGTGATCGCCGAAGGACTCGCCGTGATCAGCGGTCACGATGAGCGTGGTGCGCTCGGCCAGCTTCTCCTCCCTCAGCCAGGCGAGCAGCTCGCCCAACCGCTTATCGAGGATGGCGACCTCGCGGAGATAGGCCTCCTTCGGCGTCCCTTGCGCTCCGTCCAGATCGTACGGCGAGTGCGCGTCCATCCAATGCAAGTAAATGAGCTGCGGGCCTTCGATCCCCCCCGCGAATCGGCTCTTCAGCTTTTCCATCACCTTGGACGAAGGCGCCTTCTCGGCCACCTTCACGGACTCGAAGCCACGCGTAGCGCCCCGGCTGGGATCGAGCAGACGCGTGGGGAAAATATGGAAGGAGCTGACCCCGGGCGCGAGCAGCTCGGGAACGCGGGGCGTCTCGTCGCCCGCGGTGCCCCCCTCCTCTCCCGAGCTGCCCTTGGCGTGAAGCTCCGAGTAGTACTTGCCGGTGAAGAGCGTCGTGATGCTGGAGAGAGTCGACGGCGCTGCCGATCGGGCCAGGGAGAACTCGACCGAGCGCTTGCGCAGGCGCTCGAAGTTCGGCATCGGCACGAGCGGCTTCTTGCGATCGACCACGTCGGCGCGGAGCGCGTCGAACACGAGGAGGATGACGATCCCGTCGGGCGGTACTGGACTGAGAGCAGAGGGCGGCGTTGCACTTACGCCGTCGCGCCGCTTCATCCACGGGTCATTCCGATCCTCGGCGAAGCGTCCGACCGACAGCTCGGGCACGATCGCGCTGATGAACGGCGCGGGGAAGGCCCCCGGCGCCTCGGAGAGCTTGCGCCACGCCGCCTCGTTGGGGCGTAGCAGCAGCGACGCCACGGCCAGGGGCGCGAGCGCGCCCATCACGATGACGAGGCGCCGAGACGGGCGGAACCACCGCAGATCTTCGGCGGCGAAGCCGAGGGTCGCGACGAGCGCCCCGCACCAGCCGACGGTCAGGTGGATGCCGGGGTAATCGAGCTCGAGGAGGAAGTTGTTCGCGAAGCCGAGCGCGACGCCGACACCGACCATCACCCACGGGACGCGTCGCGCCACGAGGCGCGCCACGAGCACCCAGAAGACGACGCTCACCATACAGAAGACCCCTCCGAGGAGGCCGGGCGGCACCTTCTCCACCGCCTCGGTGCGCTCGACGAAGTTGGCGAAGTCGGGCCCGACAGCGAACCACCCAACCAGCGCGGCGAGCGCCAAGAGCGCCGGGAAATCCAGGCGAGCGATGGGCGCCGGGCGCAAGCGCAGCCAGAGGTAGACAACCAGCGCCGACAGGAGACCGCAGTAGAGGAGGTGCCCGGCGCCGCTGGCCTGGGACAGGAGCCAGGTGCCGACCGACGTCTTGCCGCTGCCCTTGCGGATGAGCGACGCGATGGCGTTCGCCGGAACGAGGGCGACTAAGCCCGCGAGGGCGGCGCCCGGTGTGGGCTGTGACGAGCGCGCAGACATCAGTGGCGTCAGGGGTAGTACGGCAGCTTGTAGCCATCCGCGCGATACATGTGCTTGTCGAAGAACGCGTCGATGAACGACTGCAGGCGCGCGGCTCGAGCTGGATCCTGGTCGACGAGGTTCTCGGTCTCGGTCGGGTCCTTCTCCAGATCGTAGAGCTCGGTTGTGCCGTGGCGCGCGTCCTGGATGTACTTGTAGCGACCGTCCTCGACCAGCGCGCGCATCATGCGCCCCGACTCCATGAGGAGCGGGCGCGTGAGCGCGTTCGACTTGCCTGAGAGGAGCGGCATCAGGCTCTGTCCCATGAACGTGCTGGGGATTGGCGTGTCGAGCAGATCCATCACGGTCGGGCCGATGTCGACGAGCGACACCGGCGCCGTCGAGACGCCCGGCGCTACGCCGGGGATGTGGACGATCATCGGGACGCGCTGCAACTCCTCGTAGAGCGTCGTGCCGTGCTGGGTGCTGTTGTGCTCGCCGAACGCCTCGCCGTGATCGGATGAGACGATGAGCACGGCGCGCTTCGCGAGCTCGGGGCTCAGGATGGTCTCGATGAGGGGCCCCATCGCCTCGTCGACCTTGTCGAGCTCGCCCAGGTAGCGATCGAACTCGGTCTTGCCCTTGGCGGAGTACGGCGAGTGCGGCTCCATCACGTGCGCATAGACGAAGAGGCCCTTGTCACCCCCCTTCTTCACGCGCTTGTTGACCGACGCGAGGATGTCGCTTGCGTTCTTCTGGCGCTTCGCAGGCTCGCTGAAGCCGCGTCCCAGGCCGTACTCCTCGGAGATCTGGCCGAGGGCGACGTAGGCCGCGGACTTGGCGCCGCGCGCGGTGACCGCCTCGGCGATCGTGGGGGACTTGTCGTCGTAGGGCTTCGGCTGCTTCGCCTTGCCGTACGTCCACCGGATCTGGGAATAGTACTTTCCCATCATCAGCGTCGAGAGCGACGGCGTCGTGTGGGGCGCCGCCGAGCGCGCGTGCGTGAACACGACGCTCTGCTCGGAGAGGCGCTTGAGGTTGGGAAACCGGTCGATACCGGGCGACCGCATGAGCTCGGCGCGCGTCGCGTCGATGGTGACGAGGACGACGATCGCGTTCTTCGGCAGGATCCGGGGCTTGCTGGGCGGCGTCGGCGGCTCCGCGCTGCGGTCGAGCAGCCAGGGCGAATCCGAAGCGACTCGGGCGTGACCACTCCGCCCGATCTGGCGTGCCCGCGACGCGAGGGCGACGACGGCGTGTCCGGGCAGACGACGCGCCGTGAGGACGATGTCGCCCCCCGCGACCGCGCCGAAGCCGACGGCGCCGATGAACGCTGCGACGATGCCGACCACCAGACGAGCACGCGGCGCGAGCTCCGTCCTCTTCGTGAACGCGGGAGTCGCGCCGAGCACGCCGGCGAGGAGCGCGGCGGCGTTGGCCGTGATCACGAAGTGGACGCCCTCATAGCCGGACTGCAGCACCGCGTGATGCCCGCCCGCCACACCCAGCGCGGCGAGGCTCGCTGCGACGCGCGTCGGCAGGCGCGGCGCAGCGCGACGCCCGACCTCGCAAGCGACCACGACGCCGCATCCGCCCAGGCCGCCGAGCAGCGAGCTCCACAGGAGGATCGGCCCCGGGATAAGCTCGGCGAAGCCGCGCAGATCCTCCTCGGCGAGCAGAGCCCCCGCGGTCGCAGCGAGCGCCAGGAGCACGAGGACCCGCACCCCGTCGCGCGGGATCCAGCGGCGGGCACCGTCGAGCACTGCAGTGAGGACGAGCGCGAGCGCGACGTGCAGGGCGAGCCCGTCGGCGTGGACGGCGAGGCGTGTGAGCGTCTTGCCCGCCTGGCGTGGCACCATCCCCTCGAAGGCCACCACCGTGGCGAGCCCGACCGCGAGCCAGGCCGCGAGCCAGGCCGCGAGGCTGGTGGGAACCGACTCGGCCCCTCTCGATCGGTCGTCGGACACGCAGCGGCACCTTAGTACAGCTCATTCGGGTCGTCGCGATCAGCGATGACCCGAACGTGCTCTTTTCAGGATCGCTTGCGATCACCCGTGCAGGGAGCGACCCGGGCGATGGAAGCCCGACGTCGCGTCGACCTCTTCGCGAATCGGAAGATCCGCGGGCCGGATGCGCTTCTGGTGCAGGTAGGTGAGGAACTCGCCGAGCACGCCGACACTGACGAACTGCAAGCCGGCGAGAAACAAGGTCGAGCCGAAGAGCAGCAGCGGGCGATGACCGATCGACTCGCCGCGGAACCAAAGCACGGTCAGGTAGAGGTTGATCAACATGCCGACCGCGCCGAGCAGCGCGCCGAACAGGCCGAACAGATGCATCGGTCGGCGTGAGTACTTGGTCAAAAACGCGATGGTCAGCAGGTCGAAGGAGCCGCGCAGGATCCGCTCGAGGCCATAGCGTGAGGTGCCGTGCTTGCGGCTGTGATGATGCACGGGGACCTCGGTGACGCGGAAGCCTTCCCATGCGGCCAGCGCCGGGATGAAGCGGAACAGGTCGCCGTAGATGGGCACCGTACGGATGACGTCGCGCGAGTACGCCTTGAACCCGCAGTTCATGTCGTGGAGCTTCACGCCGGTCACCCAGCGCACCGTGCCATTGAAGATCCGCGTGAGGATGAGGCGATTGGCCGGGTCGAGCCGCTTCACCTTCCAGCCGACGACGACATCGAAACCCTCGTCCACCTTCTCGATGAACTTCGGCAGCTCCGCCGGGTCGTCCTGAAGGTCGGCGTCCATCATGATGACGATGTCGCCTCGCGCACGAGAGAATCCGGCGGTGAGCCCCATGGCCTTGCCGAAGTTCTTGCGTAGCCGGACGCCGCGAACGGTGGGCTGAGCGTCGACCATCTTGCCGACGACCTTCCACGTGTCATCGGTGGAGCCGTCGTCGACGAAGATGAGCTCGTAGTCCTCCTTGCCGGTGAGCGCCGCGCGGATGCGCTGCTCGAGCTCGGGCAGACTCTCCGACTCGTTGAGCGCCGGGATGACGATGGAGATGCGTGGACCCGATCGCGCAGCGCCGCGTGCACTGGAAATCGGGGCGGAGCCGCGGGCCACGAGCGCGCCGTCGGCGCTGGGGGGACTGTCGTGGCTGCCGTCGACATCGACCTGGGCATCCTCGCCGCTTTCGACCTCCGCGATGGAGCGGTCACGCTGATCGTACTCGCCGTCGGCCGACGCCTCGTCAGTCGGCTTGGCCACGGAACCACGCGTGCGAGAGCTCGTCATCAGGGCGCGCGAGCCTAGTACATCGGCCGGCGGTTTTCTTCGCGTAACCGCGGCTTCAGGAGGCTGCACCAGGCGGCGCTTCGGGCGCCTCGGGCGCCTCGGGCCCCTCCAGCGGAGCGACCGGTGCGGCAGCGACGCTCCCGGGCGGAGGGCGGATCTGCCAGGCGACGGCGCCGATCAGGACCTGTGCGATATACATGATGACGAAGATGGCGATGCCGTAGCTCGCGCCCTCGGTGGCGGTGAAGCCTAGCTTCGGGAAGATCGCGGCGAAGAATGCCTCGCGAACGCCGAGCCCCGACACGCTGATCGGCAACAGGCCGAGGAGGCCTTGAACGGACTGCAGGCACGCCGCGTCGATGAAGCCGAGATCGATCTCGAGCGCGCCGGCGAGGAAGGAGCCTTGTGCGAAGTTGACCATGTACGCCGCGAGCGTCAGCAGGATGACCGGAACGGCGGAGCGCCGCGCGCTCGTGCGCAATGTCTCGAGGAAGACCTTGAGCCCGTCGGCCTCTCGCTCGCGCGCCAAGCGCTGGTAGATGCGCTGGAGGAACTTGTCGGCGAGGCGGGGAATGAAGAGTGGAAGCGGCGCAAGCAAGCTGCCCGCGACCATGATCCAGCCGAGATGCGCGAGGTCCGGCGGCAACAAGCTCGACCAACGGAGGACCGCGTACGACGTGAAGGCGGCGATCACCCACAGATCGGCGAGCCGATCGACGACCAGGAACGCCAGCCCCTCGGCGTAGCGCGCACCGGTGTCGTGACGGAGGTAGTGGATGCGCAGCACGTCGCCGACGCGCCCCGGCGTGAGCATTCCTAGGTAGAGCGACGCCGAAAAGCCAAGCAGCGCAGGCTTCGTGGCGTAGTGGATGCCGCGCGAGCGAAGGATGACCTGCCACCGCACGACCTTGAGCCACAGCGGCACGATGTTCAGGAAGAGGGTGAACACGAGCGGCCCCGGTCGCGCGCTGGTGAGGATGCGCCAGACCTCGCCCGGCTTGTCGAGGCGCGACAGCAAGAAGATGAGGATCACTGGGCCCAGCAGGCGCAGGCCCCATCCGATCCACACGCGTTTGCGCGAAGCGGGAGGCGTGGTCATGGCTCGTCGCCGAGCGGCATCTCGCCGAGGTTGCTCGTCAGCTGCTGCGTGAGAAACCCAGTCAAGCGGCGGGAGATGTCGGCATCTTCGCCCCCTGTGCGTGGCTTCTGCTCGCCGGGATCCGCCTGGGCGTCATAGAGAATCGTCGGTCCTCCGCTTCGCAGCTCTTGCATGGCGACCCAGCGTCCCGAGCGCACCGCGCGATGGAAAAAGTAACCCTGCGCCGCCTTCTGGCTGACCACCGAACAGAACAGCGGGCGATCGGTCGGTACTTTGCCTGGTGCGCGCAGGGGCAGGACGAGACTGTGGCCATCGAGCTCGTCCTCGCGGGCGGTGCCCCCCGCGAGCTCGAGCAGCGTGGGAACGACATCGATGAGGCCGACCGGCGTATCCACGGTTGCGCCCGCCTGACCGGGCAACCTCACGAGGAGCGGCACCTGGACGCTCTCGGCGTGGCAGGTGCGTGCGTGCGCGGTGCCACCATGCTCGCCGAACTCTTCGCCGTGATCCGAGTTGAACACGACGACGGTGTCGGCCCAGCGCTTGGCGTCTTCGCGGAGCAGGTCGAGCATGAAGCCGATGTATCGATCGGCGCTAAGGATCTCCTGGTCGTACAGATCGATCGGAGACTTTCCGAATGATTTGTATCCAGGGCCGTGGGCCACGTACGGCGCGTGCGGACCGGCCATGTAGACGACGAGGAAGAACGGCGCATCGTCCTCGACGGCCTGCGCGAGGAACTTCGTCGCGTGCGCTGCAGCCGAGGCCGAGCTCTCCGTCTGGTTCCGGTCGGAGACGTGCATCCAGCTCCAGCCCTCGGTCAGGCTGGGCAAGCGGCGCTTGAAGTAGTCGGCCGCCACGAAGCCCGTGCGGTAGCCGAGAGCTTCGAGTCGCTTCGAGACGAAGGGCTGGCCCGGGCCGAGCTGCAGCCGCTCTCGCTGGAGCCTCCAGGTGAGCCTGCCGGGATCGATCCCGGTCAGGAAGCTCGGGAACGACAGGCCTGTCGCCGACGACTGGCTGACCGCGCGAGAGAAGACGACGGACTCTTTGGCGAGCTGGTCCAGGTTCGGCGTCGTCTCGCGCTGATAGCCGAGGAACCCGACGTGGTCTTGGCGCACCGCATCGACCACGAACCACACGATGTCGGGCCGGCGGCCGGGGCGGCGAGGGAGCCCGGAGAAGCGCGCGCCTGTCGGCATGGCGACACTGGCGTCGGCGTCCGCCCCGCTGCAGTCCTCGTCGACGCCATTGCCTGGAACGTCGATGGCGCCCGGGAGCCGCGTGCGATCGAGCGGCGCGCAGTCTCGGCCGCCGAACAAGGACGACTGACCGTCGCGATCGAAGTCGGTCGCGGCCCGCGAGGCGCGAAGCAAGCCTTGACCGAGCGGCGAAGAGTCCGCCGCGATGGCCGCGCCGGCCCATGCGTGCAGCACACGGTCGGCCAGGGTCAGCCCCACGGCGACGATCGCCACGCCAATGAGCAGAGCTCGAGCTGCGCGCGACGGCGGTCGCGGCCCGCGAAGCAGGAGCGCCGCGAGGGCGTGCTCGACGCCGAGCGACGCCACGACCGCGAAGGGGATCGCGAACGGCCCGAGCGAATGGCCGAGAAATGCGAAGCCGAGGCCGCCGACGACGACGAGTGGCAAGGCCACCCACAGGACGGCGCGAGCCGGTGCCGACGCGGGCAGCGGAAGCGTGCGGGCGGCATCCACTCGGGTGAGCAGCGCGACGAGAGGCTTCCACGCGAGCACGGCCAGCAGGACGACGCCTGCCACCACTGCCGTCGCCGCGAGGCTTCCCAACGCCTCGGCCAGCGCCGGATCCTGCACGGTGCGGAGCCGCGACAGGGCGACCTTCACGCCGAGCGCCACGACCGGCAGCCCAACGAGGGAGATCGCGACGAAAGCGTGGAACAGCACCACTGGGCCGCGGTCGATGGCGTCGCGCGCGACGCTGCGCCGCAGGGTGACGAGGCGCACGACGCGCTCCGGACCGAGCATTTTTTCTGCTCCGCGCGCGAGCCCGACCGTCACGGCCCGTAGCGCCACGCCCAGCGCGAGCCCGAGGCCCACCGTGGCCAGCACACCGCCGATCCGCGGGCACGCCGTATCTCGATTGGACGCCCACGTCGCGACGCCGGCCACCAGCGCCACCGCGCCAGCCGTCGTCGCTACCCGCGCGGCTCCGCCAGCCGGTATGTCCATCTATGGCGGCGGGTACTCCGGAGGGCACCAGCCCGCAAGCTGCCGCTCGGAGCGCGCGCAGGGACGACCACGACCCGGCTTTCGCCGCGCGCAAGAGTGAGTAGGGTCCGCGCCGATGAGCCCGGACAGCGCCGCGCGATCCGCGTCTGCGGAGCAGCCGTTCGCGGCGATCGTCGCGGGTTGGCTGGTCGTCCTGGCGACCGACGCCGTGGTCCTGGCCACCCGCATGACGACGGCTCCCATCGGCTTGCGCGCGGCTGCACACGCCTTCGCCGCTGGTCAGCTGCTGGCGCTCGGTGTGGTCCTGGCGTGCGCCGCCGCCGCCTGGAGGAGGCTCGGCCAGTCGCCGCGCGTCGGCCTCGCGACGCTGGTCGTCGTCTCGTGGGGCCTAGGTGCCCTCCTCCTGCGCGAAGACGTCTCCGGGCTCGCCGACTCGCTCGCCAAGACCACCGCGCTGAAAAAGCAGGTGCTGTGGTTGGTGCTCCTCGTCGGCGTCGCCGCCTCGACGTGGCCCATCGTGTGGCTGGGGGCGAGCCTTCTTGCCCGATCGCGAATCTGGCCGCTGGGCGTCCTGCTCGGCGTGGCGATCGCCGCTGCCAACGCGATGGATCATGATTACCCGGACATCCATCTTATCGTCACGCCGACGTACCCCGGCCTCCACGTCCTGCTCGCCGTGCTGGCAGCGACCGTCGCCGGCGTCTCCATTCCCGCGCATTCATCGCTCATGAAGCGACTCGCCGCCGCGCCGGCCCGCCCGGCCCGGCTCGCCCAGCTCGGGCTCGCCGCCATCGCCGTCGTGGCCGTCGCGGTGTGGCCCGCCAATGCGGTGCTGCTCGTGCTCGAGCGCCACCTCGGCGCGGTTCTGCTCACCTATCTCGGCCCCTTGCATTCGATACCGCTGGAGCGCGAAACCGTGGTCGCCCCCGATGGCCCGACGCACGAATGGTTCGTGTCGCGCGCCGACAGCGCGCCGGTGGCCGCCAGCACGCCTCGCCTCCTTCCCGCCGACGCAATCGTCCTCCTCGTTGGGATCGATTCGATGCGCGGAGAGCTCCTCGATGGTGACGCGTATCGCGGCGAACTGCCCGGGCTGTCTCGATTCAGGGACCAATCCGTGTATTTCCGTGCTGCGCGTGCCGCGGGCTCGTCGACTGCCCCATCGATGTCGGCGCTCTTCGCAGGTGTGAGCTATTCGTCGCTCCACTGGACGCGCGGCGACACAAACGACAGCCTGGTCTACCCGATCGACGACGAGACGAAGCGCTTCCCGCAGGTCCTGGAGGCGGGCGGCGTCCCCTCCACCCATTACGATGGAACCGGCTTCCTCCTCGGCAAGCTCGGCATCGTCCGCGGCTTCTCGACCGAGAAGAGCCTCCGCAAGGGCGGCTTCCCCAAGGCTGGCACCTTGCTCACCCCGATCGAAGAAGCGCTCCGCGCGCACCCCGAAGGCCCACGCTTCTACTTCACCCACCTCCTCGACGCGCATTCGCCCTATTCGGGCGCCGGGCCCCGGGCGACGCCGTTCGAGGGGTATCTCGCCGAGCTGGGCACGGTCGACAAGCGCCTGCGCAAGCTCTTCGAGCTCGTCGACGGCGACGAGACGCTGCGTGCGCGCACCACTATCGTCCTCATGTCCGATCACGGCGAGGCGTTCGGAGAGCACGGCCTCCAGCGGCACGGGGTCAGCCTCTACGACGAGCTGCTCCGCGTCCCCCTGTTGATCCGGGTCCCCGGCGTCGGGCCGCGAGTGATCGACGATCCCGTCTCGCTGATGGACCTGGGCCCGACCTTCCTCGATCTTTTCGGCATGGACACGCCTTGCCACTTCATGGGGCAGAGCCTCACCGGCTACCTGCGCGGCGAGCAGCCCGTGCTCGGCCGCCCCATCGTCGCCGAGGGTCGCCTCGAGCGCGCCATGATCCTCCCCGACGGGTTCAAGGTGATCCACGACACCCGGACCCATTCGGTCGAGGTCTACGACCTCCACCGCGATCCGGGCGAGCTCAGCAACGTTTTCGACGATCGCGACCCGGCCATGCTGGCACGCGTGCGCCTGCTCCTGGCGTACTTCGCCGCCCACACCCTGCGCCTTCCCGGCTACGACGTGCCGTACCGCAAATGGTGAGCGAACGACGCGCGGCCCTGGGCGTGGGCGCGGCCGTCGTCGCCTTCGTCGCGCTCGGTCTGGTCGTCTTCGGGTCGACGGGGCACGACGACAGCCACATCACGTACTGGGCGGCGCACGCGCTCGCCGACCGCGGTGAGATCGTCAACTACAATGGCGATCGGGTGGAGCAGAGCTCGAGCCTGGCCCAGGTCGTCCTCCTCGCCATCGCGTCGAAGGTCCTCCCCGTCGCCCTGCCCACCCTAGGCCCGCTCTCGTCGATCGCATTCGGTGTCGTCTCTATTTTTCTGGCCGCCAAGCTCGCCCGGCGCGCCGTCCCGGAGGGCGGTGCCCTCGTGCCGACGACCGCAGCATGGGTGGCGGCGACCAGCCCGCAGCTCGTTTACTGGGCTTTCGGTGGCCTCGAATCGACGCTGGTCGCAGCGGCCGCCGCCTGGGTCATCCTC
>Ga0105046_10009226_pt1 | contig 15433 bp, 15 predicted proteins | sample MAT03_FD_78385 | JGI IMG/M metagenome (GOLD analysis project Ga0105046, IMG submission 78385) | Freshwater microbial communities from Lake Fryxell liftoff mats and glacier meltwater in Antarctica - MAT-03 (megahit assembly) | ecosystem: Environmental > Aquatic > Freshwater > Ice > Liftoff...
ACCGGTACACAGACTGCGCCACCCAAAACGCATGTGCTGCGGACTATTCCCGACAGTTACCATGTAGCCACAACAACACTGCCGGCCGCGAAGTGCCGGGGAGAAAATCTCATGCAACGCATCGTCATCGTCGGCGGGGGCGCAGGCGGGCTGGCACTGGCCACCCAGCTGGGCAAACGTCTGGGCAAAAAGGGGCTGGCCGAGATCACGCTGGTCGATGCCGCGCGCACCCATGTGTGGAAGCCGCTGCTGCACCAGCTGGCCGCCGGCAGCTTCGACACCCACGCCGAAGAAATCGAGTACCTGGCGCAGGCGCGCTGGAACCACTTCAAGTTCCGCCTGGGTCGCCTGGAGGGTGTGGACCGCAGCGCCAAAAACCTGCAGCTCGCGGCCAGTCACGACGAGGCCGGGCGCGAGATCACACCGGCCCAGGAGCTGGCCTACGACACGCTGGTGATCGCCGTGGGCAGTCAGACCAATGACTTTGGCACCCTGGGCGCGGCCGAACACACGATCAAGCTCGACAGCCCGCAGGCTGCCAAACGCTTCAACGACCGCCTGATCAACGCCTGCATACGCGCGCAAACCGTGCCGCGCAGCGCCGGCAGCGGCCGGCTGACGGTGGCCATCGTCGGCGGCGGCGCCACCGGTGTAGAGCTGGCGGCCGAACTGCATGCCTCGGCCAAGGTGCTGGCCAACTATGGCTTTGACCATATCCACCCTGAAAAGGACTTGCAGATCGTGCTGATCGAAGCCGCGCCGCGTTTGTTGGCGCAACTGCCGGAACGCCTGAGCGAATCGGCGTTGCGTGAATTGCGCAAGCTGGCCATCGAAGTCCACACCAATGAAAAAGTGGTGGAAGTCACCGAGAACAGCCTGAAGATGGCCAGCGGCAAGGTGATATCGTCCAGCCTCACGGTGTGGGCCGCCGGCGTCAAGGCCGCTGACTTTTTGAAAACCCTGGGCGGCGATGCCCCGCTGGAGACCAACAAGCTCAACCAGCTGGTGGTCAACGGCAACCTGCAGAGCACGCGCGACGCGAGTATTTACGCCTTCGGCGACTGCGCCGCCTGCCAGCAGCCCGACGGCACCTGGGTGCCGCCACGCGCACAGGCCGCCTACCAGCAGGCGATGTACCTGGTGAAGGCCCTGCCGCGCCTGCAGCGCGGCGAAACCGTTTCTCCGTTTGTCTTCAGGGACCAGGGTTCGCTGGTGTCGCTGTCCGAATACTCCTCGGTCGGCAGCCTGATGGGCAGCCTGACCAAGGGCAGCTTCTTCATCGAGGGGCAACTGGCCAAATTCATGTACTGGGGGCTGCACAAGCAGCACCAGCTCGCGCTGGGCGGCTGGAAAAAAACCGCGTTGATCACACTGTCGGAAATGATTGACCGCACCTACCGCCCGCGCATCAAGTTGCATTGATAATCAAGACTGTTTTTACGGTAACCAACAGGAGAACCCCATGGCAAAAGGACAGCAAAACCAGAAGATGGTCAAAAAGGCAAAAAAGGACACCTCACCGCCGAAAACGGTGTCGCCCGATGCAGTGCGCCCGACCGTGGTCACGCAGGTGCCGGTGCGCGGCAAGTTGAAAAACAAATAAACGGTGACGGTTCAAAGGAGATCAGCAACCTCGGGCAGCGCAGTACGCGCAGCGACAACCGTGGAGGCTGACTCTTCACCAGCCAGGGCCACGGAGACGGCTTTGCCGGGCCGCAGGCGCAGCGCCCCTCTTTTTCGTGCAAGGGGCAGCGCACCGCCGAAGGCACGCGAAGTGACGCGCGTGGGGGCTCTATGACAGATCCGCTGCACGGGCTGACGCTGGAGGCCATCGTCACGGCGCTGTCGGACCACTACGGCTGGGAAGGCCTGGGCCAGCGCATCGATATCCGCTGCTTCACCAGCGAGCCGAGCGTGGCGTCCAGCCTGAAGTTTTTGCGCAAGACGCCCTGGGCTCGCGAGAAAGTCGAAAGCTTGTACCTCTTCATGCTGCGCGAGCTCAAACGCAGTAGCCCCACTGTCCACAACTTTCCGCCACCCAAGGCCTGAGCAATTGGCAAATGGCTGCGCCGTCGGCTTTGACCTCGTCCATGCCGATGCGGGCCTGCTGGTGCTGGACAAGCCGGCCGGCCTGCTGTCGGTACCCGGCAAGGGGGAAGACAAGCAGGACTGCCTGAGTGCGCGCGTGCAGCGCCACTACCCCGACGCGCTGGTGGTGCACCGGCTCGACATGGCCACCTCCGGCCTGATGCTGATGGCGCGCGGCATCGGCATCCAGCGCGCACTGGGCGCCCTGTTCGAGCACCGGGAAGTTGACAAACGTTATGTGGCGGTGGTCGATGGCCACCCCGCGCCGCCGGGCGGCCCGGATGACTGGGGCCTGATCGACCTGCCCATCGCGCTCGACTGGCCGAACCGACCGCTGCGCATGATTGATGCCGAACACGGCAAACCCAGCCAGACGCGTTGGCGGGTCGTGGCCTTCGATGCGCCCACGAACAGCACGCGGTTAGAGCTGGCACCGGTCACCGGCCGCTCACACCAGTTGCGCGTGCATCTGCAGGCGCTGGGTCACCCCATCCTGGGCGACAGGCTTTATGCGCCCGAGGCTGTGCAGGCTCTTGCGCCGCGCCTGCTGCTGCACGCCCGCATGCTGTGTCTGGCGCACCCGGTCAGCGGTGCGGCGCTGCGGTTTGAAAGCGCCGTTCCTTTTTGAGGCTGATTGGCCGCCCGACCTCCAGGAACTTCGGCGCGCCCGCAGCCTCCCATGGTGACCACGGAGATCAATATGCGCCCAACCACATCGCCTTTTTCCACCATGCCCACCGGGCTGCTGCGCCGCCGCACCGTGGCGGCGGCCCTGGTCGCAGCACCCGCCCTGTGGCTGGGTGCGCGTGCCCAGCCCGAGAACATCCGCCGCGCCACACCGGCGCAGTCCGAAGGCCCGTTTTACCCGGTGGTTTTCCCCAAAGACAGCGACCATGATTTGCTGCGCAATGGCGCGCTGAATTACCCGGAAGGGCAAGGCGCGTGGGTCGAAGGCAGCGTCAGCGACCTGGCGGGCAAGCCGGTGGCGGGTGCGCAAGTGGAAATCTGGCAATGTGACCACGGTGGCCACTACCACCACCCCGGCGACGGGGGTAAGGCCGACACACGTTTCCAGGGCTTTGGCCGCGTGACGGCGGGGGCCGACGGCAGCTACCGCTTTCGCACCCTGCGACCGGTTGCCTATGCGGGGCGCACCCCGCATATCCACGTCAAGGTCAAACTCGGCGCGCGTGATTTGCTGACGACCCAGCTCTATGTGGCCGGAGACCCCAGCAACGCCAGCGATTTTTTATGGCGCAGACTGGACCCGGCGGGACGTGCCGCCCTGACCGTGCCTTTCGAAGCCAGCTCGGACGGGCTGCGGGCGCGTTTTCCCATCGTGCTGGCGGTCTGAGCCTTAGCGCCAACCATTGCCTGACCAGGTCTGCCGGCAAGTTTGTCGGTAATATCAGCAGCCATGACCCAACACCTTTTTATCCTGACCGGCGCTTCGCGCGGCATGGGCCTGGCCATGGCCCGGCAGTTGCTCCAGCCGGACCACACCCTGCTCTGCATCTCACGCAAGACCAACGAGACCCTGGCGGCGCAAGCCAAAATGGCCGGCACGCCGCTGCTCCAGTGGGCGCAGGACCTGGCCCACAGCGTCGAGACCAGCGCGCGTCTGGAGCAGTGGCTGCGCGAGCAGGCGCATGGCGGTTTTACCACCGCCGTGCTGATCAACAACGCTGGCATGATTCCCCGCATCGGCCCGCTGAGCGACGCGGACGCCGACAATTTGCGCCAGGGGCTCAGTGTGGGGCTGGAGGCACCCATGCAGCTCACCGCGTCCTTCCTGCGCGCCACCGAAAGCTGGAGCGCCCGCCGCAAGGTGCTGAATATTTCTTCGGGGCTGGGCCGCAAGGCGATGGCCTCGCAGTCCATCTACTGCGCGGCAAAAGCCGGCATGGATCACTTCACACGCTGCGTGGCGCTCGAAGAAGCGCTCAAGCCCAACGGCGCCGCCGTCTGCTCGCTGGCGCCCGGCGTGATCGACACCGACATGCAGACCCAGTTGCGCAGCGCCGACGCATCGGCTTTCCCGGACCAGGCCAATTTCATCACCCTCAAGGACCAGGGCCGTCTGACCTCGCCCGATGAGGCGGCCACGCGCATCCTGGCCTACCTGGCGCGGCCTGATTTCGGCAGCCAGCCAGTGGCCGACGTCCGCGATTAGATAGTCCCCACGGTGGTTCGCTTCGCGTAACTCCCTGCCCCCCGAGGGGGAAGCTGCGCCTGCGGAATGGCAAAGCCAGATCCGCGGCCCCTGCTGGTCTGAATCGGTGATCCGGATAAGGCGCTAGCAAAGTAATAGCTGCCTGCGCCCGTCAGCAAAGGGCTGGAGGCCGATTCCGTTCAGAGAATCTGGAAACCGGCGTTTTGCGGCATCCTGTGCGGCTGCGGCTTGCACGGGACCGCAGGAGCAACTCCCCACTCCCATCCCTAGCCCCGCTGGGCGATCGCGGGGGACTTTATTTGGCCGCGTGCGCTGCGCTCACGTGCAAACATGGCGTTCTGTGGGGAGTCGCGTTCCGGAAGCGCTCCGTGAGTCACCGCCGGGCTACTCCCGGCTAGTGGGCACACCACACGGCGCGAGCGAGCCAACATGGAGCCGGATCAAGTCCGGGGTGACAAGGGCGCGACAGCTCCCGTGAACGTCTCAGTCGCGAACGATCAGGATGGGCAGGTGCGCATGCGCCAGCACCTGCGCAGCCACGCTGCCGAGAACAAGCTTTTCAAGGCCGCGCCGGCCGTGCGAGCCCATCACGATCAGGTCCGCTTCGACCGTGTTGGCGGTCTCAAGAATGCCGCGGTAAATGGTGTGGCTCTCGACGATGGAAGCAGCCACCGTGATACCCGCGGCCTCCAGCAGTTGCCGGGCGCCGCTCAGCGCCCCGTTGGCTTCGGCCGTCGCGGCGCCCAGGTATTGCGCCTGGCCATAGGAGAAATCGGCGCCGACACCGCTGAAGGCATAGGGGTCGATCACATAAATCAAAGTGACGACGCTGTTGAACGCTTGCGCCATCCCTTTGGCTTTTTCGACCGCCATCAGCGATGTGGAGGAACCGTCTACCGGCAACAAAATGTGCTTGAACATGAACGCGATGTCCTCAAAACAGGCAAACCTCAGCGTCAGGCTTCGATCTTCACGCCCTTCCAGAACGCGATGCGGCCTTTGATCTCTTCGGCTTGAGGTTTCGGGTCGGGGTAATACCAGGCGGCATCGGTGTTCATCTCGCCATTGACCAGCAGCGAGTAATAACTGGCCTGGCCCTTCCAGGCGCACATGGTGTGGTGGTTGCTGAAGGTCACGTAATCCCGGTCCAGCGCACTCTCGGGGAAATAATGGTTGCCTTCGATGGTTACGATATCGTCGCTTTGCGCAATGACTGCGCCGTTCCAGATGGCCTTCATAACATTTCTTTCGTGGGTTGCGGGTCCGCCGCCGGTCAGGGATGGGTTGCGAACAATCTTCGCACAGTCTTCGCCGGCTGTGGGGAACGATGAGCGCTTTCAAAAACAGAAAAAGGCGTGATGGCTGGCCATCACGCCTTTTTCACTCATGCAAGCCTTGCGGCGAGCCAGATCAGGCCATGCGCAGGTTTTTGCCTTCAACAATCACGCGCGAACCGACTGGCACCGAGCTGGACACCTCGACGTTGCGGGTCGAACCGTCATTCATGCGCACGCGCACCTGGTACACGGTGACCTTCTTCATGTTCTGCTCGATCTTGTTGCCGGCGAAGGCGCCGCCAGCCGCGCCGAGCACGGTCATGGCTGTCTTTCCGTTGCCGCCGCCGACCTGGTTGCCGAGCAGGCCGCCAATCACGCCGCCGGCTACGGTGCCCAGACCCACCGTGGTGTTGCCAACGGCCACGCCATTGACCTGGCCCTCGCGCTGCACGGCCGTCACGGCTTCCACCGTGCCGCAATCGGCACAGGCCACCGCTTTGGGCGCCGGGGCTTGAGCCACCACCGCAGGACGCTGCTGCACCACCGGTTTGGCAGGGGCGGGCATGCTGCTGGCCTGCTTGCTGGTCGTGCTCGACTGGGTGGTCGGGGCCATGGCCTCCGTGCCACCAGGCTGCGCATCGGAGCGGTTGACCACCATTGCGGCGGCCAGCGCCATCACCGTGACACCCAGCACTGCTGCAATGGCAATCAACGCCTTGCTGTGCTGCATGCGTTGGGGGAAGCCAGGCTGGGTGCCCGGCGTGGCGGGAACTTGATTGTTTGTATCCATGATGGGGACTCCTTGTGTGAGCCTCTGTTGTAACCATCCCATGTCAACGCGGATGTAGGACGCGGTGACATCCGTAAGTAAAGGTATGCGCATGGGCTGTCCAGCGTGTGATTTTGCGCACTTTCAGGCCGCCTCACCGGCCCGTCACAAGCGGTTTGCCGGCGCTTTACACGCCGCCGTGCGGGTGCGTCGGGTCAATCCACAACACCTGCTCGGGCGCTTCTGCCGGGGCAATGTCCAGGTTGATCGCCACGGCCTCGCCGTCACTGCGGCAGAGCACACACTCCAGCAGTTCGGTCGGGCTGGCATTGATCTCCTGGTGCGGTACATACGGGGGCACATAGATAAAGTCGCCAGGGCCGGCCTCGGCCGTGAACTCGAGCTGCTCGCCCCAGCGCATGCGCGCGCGGCCCCGCACCACATAGATGACGCTTTCAAGAGGGCCGTGGTGGTGCGCGCCAGTCTTGGCATTGGCATGGATGGTGACGGTGCCGGCCCAGAGTTTCTGCGCACCGACACGCGCGAAGTTGATGGCCGCCTTGCGGTCCATGCCCGGTGTGGAGGGCACGTTGCCATCGAGCTGACCGCCCGGGATCACGCGCACGCCGTCGTGTTTCCAGTCGGTGGCCAGGGGTTCGTGGTTGTGTCCGTGCGGATGGCTGTGGTCAATGTCCTGGCTCATGGTGTGTCTCCGGGAGAGCGGTTACAACAAGGCAGCGTACACCAGGCTGCGAAACAGCGGCCGGTAGTAGTCGCGCTGATTCGGCGCGTGGATCATCCGCAGCGCGTACAGGTCTTCGGCGGGATCGACAAAAAAAGTGGTTCCCGCGATGCCGCCCCAGTAATACAGCCCCACCGAGCCGGGAACCGGCGAGACACCGGCCGCAGTGCGCACTGCAAACCCCAGGCCGAAGCCATGACCGGGCGGCAGCAGGTCGCCGGTGGACGGCATGCCGGCCAAGTGGTCGGCCGTCATGTCATCCACTGTGTGCGGGCTTAGCAGGCGTATGCCCTGCAGCTCGCCGCGGTGCAGAAAAGTGGCCTTGTCATGAATGTCTCCTGTTGTTGGATGAGGCTTTGATCGACTCAGCGCGCCCGGGCCGGCGGGGCACGGAACTGCGCGGCCAGCAATTCGTAGGAGCGCCGCCGCGCCGCCGGATCGTGGGCCCAGGTGATGACCACCAGCTCCTCGACCGCCATGGCCTCGGCCAATGCCCGCAGCTTGCCGGCCACCTGCTCCGCTGTGCCGACCACGGCCGTGCTGCGCAGCCGGGCGGCCTCGGTCTGCTCGGCGAAGCCGTAGGGCTTGCATGCCACCTCTTCAGGGGACTGCAGCGGCCCCAACGCGCCGCGGTTGCGGTCTATCTTCCAGCGCTCGCGGCCGGAGAAATGGTGCCAGGCCTCGGCTTCGGTGTCGGCTGCCAGCGCCCAGACACAGAGCGCGGCCTGCGGCTGCAGGTGTTGCGCGCTGGGCCGGTACAGGTCGCGGTACATGGCCAGCGCTTCCTCGGCGCCTTGCCCGTCGGTGATGAAGTAGGCAAACGCATAAGGCAGGCCGTAGTGCGCGGCCAGTTGCGCGCCGTAGTTGGAGCTGCCCAGCATCCATAAAGTCGGCGCTGTCGGTCCGTCAGGCTGCGCGGTGACGCCGCGGCCGGGATGGCCCTCTGGCAGCTCGACGCCGTTGACCCAGGCCTGCAGCTCGCGCACCTGCCGCGGAAAGTCGTCGGCCGCATGACGCGCGTTGGGGTTGAGCAGTTGTGCGGTGCGGCCGTCCGAGCCGGGCGCGCGCCCGACACCCAGGTCAATGCGGCCGGGCGCCAGCGCCTCCAGCACGCGGAACTGCTCGGCCACCTTGAGCGCAGAATAATGCGGCAGCATCACGCCCGCACTGCCTATGCGTATGCGTTGCGTGGTCGCGGCAATCGCCCCCATCAGCACCTCGGGCGCGCTGCCGACAATGGTCGGATGGCTGTGGTGCTCGCTGACCCAGAAGCGTTCATACCCGAGCGCTTCGCAATGCTGCGCCAGGGCCAGGGTTTCACGGATGGAAGCATCGGCGCTGCGGCCGGTCACGGCCACCGATTGGTCAAGCACAGACAGTCGGATCATGGACTGACTATAGCCAGACACGGCGATCAGCGCTGGAGAACCAGGCTCTGTTCCAATACAGCCTTAGCAACAAGCACCAGGGGCTTCCAGAAATTCGATTGTCGGGATGCAGGGCAAGGCGCACGGAGCGCAGGAACCGGAATGCACTTGGGTGCATGAGGATTCCGGGCACCGCGCAACGCTGCCATGCGCCCGGGAATCGGATTTATGGAAGACCCGCAAAATACCATGGCACTCAAAGCCACCATCTACAAAGCCCAGTTGGCCATCGCCGACATGGACCGCAGCGTTTACGCCGACCACAACGTCATCATTGCCCGGCATCCGTCCGAGGCCGACGAACGCATGATGATCCGCCTGCTGGCGTTCGCCCTGAACGTGCCGGCAGACGACAAAAAGGGCAAGCTCGAATTTGCCAAAGACCTGTGGGATGTCGATGAAGCAGCTCTTTGGCACAAGGACTACACCGATCAAATTTTGCACTGGATAGACGTGGGCCAGCCCGACGACAAACGTTTGATGAAGGCCGCAGGCCGAGCTGAGCGCGTGACGGCGTACAGCTTTTCCAGCAGCACGCCGGTCTGGTGGAAGGGCATCGAAAGCAAACTCACGCGCGCGGCCAACCTGGTGGTCTGGCAGATCGACGCGACGCAAAGCCAGGCGCTGGCCAGACTCGCCGAGCGCAGCATGCAGTTGCAGGTTTCGGTGCAGGACGGCACGGTCTGGGTCAGCACCGCCGCCGACTCGGTGGAGATCACGCCGCGCCGGCTCACCGCCGGCGGCTGACGCGGCTCACGGCGCGCAGCTGGCCCCGGCCGTGCGCGGCAAGCGCACTGCATGGCTATTTCAATCCGGGGGGCCTTGCGGGCCGAGCAGCCATGAGCAGGCTTGGCGTGACCCCGGTTGTCATTGCGGGCGGAGCCTGTCCCGGACTCGATCCGGGAACCCGCAATCCATGCCGCGTGAGCTACAGGTAGTGCGGCATGCCACGATCGATCCCGGATCGAGTCCGGGATGACATTGCACACGCTGCGTGGTGTCTGCAGGCCTCAATAAATTGCTATTATTTTGATAGCTACTTACGCTTGCTGCACAAGGGCTGGAGGCTATTTTCTCTTGCGTCTGCCACGCTATGCCGCCATTGAACAACTGCCGCCTATTCCATCCGTGAAATGGCCGCGGGCTTGAAGCCCAGGTCGGCTGCCTTGCCTTTACGCGCCCGTGCAGTGCGGGCGTTGTTCAGGCTGCGGATCTCCAGGGTTTCCTCGCGCGGCTTTCCACCCCGGCCTATGCCCTCGATCTTCACGCTGCGGGTGTAAGCTGCCGCGCCGGCCAGTGTGTCCTTCGCGTCCAGATCGATCAGCAGCAGGCCGCGTCCTCCGGCCGGCTGCGTCTTGAGCTCGCCGATCTCGAAGGTCAGGATGCGGCCGCCCGTTGACGCGCAGGCTACGTGGGTGGCCGGAGGCAGCGGTGTGGAACCGCTGCTGCCCGACACATGCGACGGCCTGCAGATCGCCTCGCCCTCGGCGCAACTGATGAAGGCCTTGCCGGCCTTGAGGCGGGTCGCCATGTTCTCGACCGTCGCCAGAAAACCGTAGCCGCCGCTACCGCTGAGCAGCAAGGTGGCGCCGGCCGGACCGGCGAAATAATGGGCGGGCTGAGTACCGGCTTCCAGCTCGATCAGCGTGGTCACCGGTTGACCGTCGCCACGCGCGCCGGGCAGCATGGCCAACGGGATCGAATAGACACGCCCCGCGCCCTTGGCAGCGCTGCCGAACACCAGCAGGCTGTCCACGGTACGGCATTCAAAGGTGCCATACAGGCCGTCGCCCGACTTGAAGGCAAAACTGCCCGCATCATGGCCGTGGCCGCTGCGCGCCCGCACCCAGCCCTTGGCGCTGACCACCACGGTGACTGGCTCGTCGAGCACCTTGACTTCGAGCACGGCTTTTTTCTCGGCCTGGATCAGGGTGCGGCGCGGGTCGGCAAACTGTTTGGCATCCGCCTCGATTTCCTTGACCATCAGGCGCTTCAAAGCCGCCGGACTACCGAGAATTTCTTCCAGTTTGCCCTGCTCTTCGCGCAGGCCCTTGAGCTCCTGCTCGATCTTGATGGCTTCAAGCCGCGCGAGCTGGCGCAGGCGGATGTCAAGAATGTCCTCGGCCTGGCGTTCGCTGAGATTGAAGCGCGCTATCAGCGCGACCTTGGGCTCCTCGGCCTGGCGGATGATGGCAATCACTTCGTCGATGTTGAGCAGCACCAGCTGCCGGCCTTCGAGGATGTGGATGCGGTCCAGCACCTTGTCCAGCCGGTGCTGCGAGCGCCGCTCAATCGTGGTCTGGCGAAAGCTGATCCACTCCGTGAGCATCTGGCGCAGGTTTTTCTGCGTCGGCCGCCCGTCCAGCCCGACCATGGTCAGGTTGATGGACGAGGAGCTTTCCAGGCTGGTGTGCGCCAGCAAGGTCGTGATCAACTCGGTCTGGCTGATGCGGCTGGTCTTGGGCTCGAACACCAGGCGCACGGCGGCGTCCTTGCTCGACTCGTCGCGCACCACGTCGAGCACGGCCAGCACGGTCTGCTTGAGCTGCACCTGGTCCAGGCTCAGCGCCTTCTTGCCGGCCTTGATCTTCGGGTTGGTGATCTCCTCGATCTCCTCGAGCACGCGCTGCGTGCTGACGCCGGGCGGCAACTCCTGCACCACCAGCTGCCACTGGCCGCGCGCCAGGTCCTCGATCTTCCAGCGCGCGCGCACCTTGAGCGAGCCGCGCCCGGTGCTGTAGGCCGCCGCGATGTCAGCCGCCGTCGAGATGATCTGGCCACCGCCCGGGTAGTCCGGCCCGGCGATCAGCGTGTACAGCTCTTCGTCACCGAGTTTGGGGGTCTTGATCAGCGCGATGCAGGCGTCGGCCACCTCGCGCAGGTTGTGGCTGGGGATTTCGGTGGCCAGACCGACGGCAATGCCGCTGGCGCCGTTGAGCAGCGTGAACGGCAGGCGCGCCGGCAGCTGTTTGGGCTCTTCGGTGGAGCCGTCGTAGTTGGGGATGAAATCGACCGTGCCTTCATCGAGCTCGTCCATCAACAGCGTGGTGATTTTCGCCAGCCGCGCTTCGGTGTAGCGCATCGCCGCGGCGCCGTCGCCGTCACGGCTGCCGAAGTTGCCCTGGCCGTCGATCAGCGGGTAACGCTGGCTGAAGTCCTGCGCCATGCGCACCAGCGCGTCATACGCCGCCTGGTCGCCGTGCGGGTGAAAACGGCCCAGCACATCGCCGACCACGCGCGCGCTCTTGACCGGCTTGGCGCCACTGTTGCCCGAAAAGCTCAAGCCCATGCGCGCCATCGAGTACATGATGCGCCGCTGCACCGGCTTCTGGCCATCGCAGACATCGGGCAAGGCCCGGCCCTTGACCACGCTTAAAGCGTATTCGAGGTAGGCGCGTTGGGCGTAGGCGGCCAGCGATTCCTGGTCAGGCGATTCGGGGGCCGCAGGCGGAGGGGGGGTAAAAAGATCGTCGTCCATCGTGGTCAGGATTTGCGCAAGTCAATAAACAGGAGAGGGAAGCGTTAAAAGAAGGAGGGGCCGCCGTGGCCGTGCGGCTCAAAAGGTGCTGTCGGTGGCGCTGCTTTGTGGCCGGCGCATCTGCCCGTTGGAAAACAGCAGGATGTTGCGCGAGCGATGCGTATCCGGCCAGGCGCCGAAATAAGCGATCAGGCTGCGCAGCCAGTTCTGCGCCGCGGCGGTATCGCTGAGCACGCCGACCTTCAGGCCGGTGGCGATCACCCGCAACTGGAGCGACACGCCGGGCAGAAAGTCACTCTCGATGCGCAAGCCGCTGACCAGCAACCGGGTCGCCAGCGAATCGACCTGCCCGTCGTCCTGCAGGTCCTGGGCGACCACGGCAAACAGCTGCTCGGTGATACGTGCCGCAGTATCGCTGTCGCTGATAGCGCGCCGGATGCGGTTGGCCGCCTCAAGAATGATTTTTTCCTTGGAATCGGTTCCCAGTTCGTGCACCAGTCTGGAAAAATTGTGGATGTCGATCAGGTAGAGCGCGCCGCCGTGTTTCACGTTCTGGGCGCGGCTGATGGCCGGCCGCAGCCTGTCGATCAGCACCGCCAGGCCGGGCAGGCCGGTGAGTGGGTCGGTGACCTTGGCGGCCAGCCTGCGCAAGCGGCCTTCATTGAGCAGGCGGCTGCGCCAGACCAGCGCGAGGTAGGTGGAGGGCACTTGCAGCAGCAGCATCATGGCCACCGACCAGTAGCTGACCTGGGCGTCCAGGCTGCCCAGCAGGAACAGCACCGCGACCACGCCACCGGCCAGATGGCCCAGCAGCAGCCACCACTTCCATGGCCCGGAAATGCGCCAGGCGGGCAGGCAAAGGTAGAGCCAGGACAGCAGCAGCAAGGCACCCAGGCCATAGCTGCCGGCCAGAACAGCCAACGGCGAGTTGTCGATCAGACGAAGCGTTGCAAGGCCCGCCGCAAGCAGCACAGTGGCGGCCATCGCCGCCTGGTCGCAGGCCCGGACTTCGCGGCTGCGCAGCAGCCAGGCGTGCAGGCCGGCCAGCGCTGTCGGGCCCAGGATCAGCAGGACATTTTCAACGTCGCTGACGGGCAAGGCCAGCTGGCGTCCCGCCAGCAAGGCCAGGCCGGCTACCAACAGATAAAGCCCCAGCGCCAGCAGGGTGGGTTCGTCGTAGGCGTAGGCAATGATGAGACTGAACAGCATCACCAGGCCGAGCACGCCGGCGGCAACGCCGAGAACAAAAATGTCGGGGTTGAAAACCGGATTCACCTTATTCCCGCTCTATGCGGAACTCGGGCGCGACCGGGGTTTGCACGACCAGCGCAGGCAACTGGTTGCCGCGCCTGGCGGCGCCCCCGATGGGTTGCCCCTGGGCACCGCCCATCATCTCCATCCTGACCCGGCCCGAACGGCGAGCCTCACCGACCACGCTCGGCGGCTTCAGGTGAGCGTAAAGCTGCATCACGGTTTTAACGTAGTTTTTGGTCTCAGGGTAGTTGGGTATCCTGTTGCCGGCGCGCTGCACCGCGCCCTCGCCAGCGTTGTAAGCCGCCACAGCCAGCTCCAGCTGCCCCGGGAACATGTCGATCAGGTCGCGCAGATAACGCGAGCCAGCCCGGATGTTGGTGCGTGGGTCTGTCAGTTTTTTCTCGATCGGCGATGTTTGATCCGACTTGACGCCGTAACGCTGTGCCGTGGGCGGCATCAGTTGCATCAGGCCGACCGCGCCTTTGGGGGACACCGCATGGGTGTTGAAGCCCGACTCGGTGGCGATCACGGCCTGCAGCAGCTCATAGTCGATGTTCTGCATCACCGACGCTTCGCGCAACAGGTGTTTGACCGCCTTGTACTTGGGCGACACATCAAAAAAGGCCAGCAGCCTGGGCGGTGCCCCGGGTGCACCCTGGCTATTGCCCCCCAAGCCTCGCAGCCCGCTGCTGGTGTCAAAACTCTCGCCGCTGCGAAAAAACAGCTGGTAGCGCTCGTCGAGCCGTTCCGCCGAAAAATGCGCCACACCCTTGTCATCGACATAACCCCAGACATCGGCGTGGGCAGGCACAGCGGCGAGCAGCATAAAGCCCGCTGCTATCAAAAATGATAGCTGCCTGCGCACGCTCCATAAGGGCTGAAGCCACTTTTGATGCATGAAAAAACTCGTGCCACCCGGTCTTTCCGGGCTCTGGGGTGGGGTGGGGTCCATCGGATCCTTCAAATGTCGATCTCCACGGCGTCGCCGTGCAGTTCCATCAGTTCGCGCCGCGCTGCGGCTTCGCCTTTGCCCATCAGTTTGGTGACCAGACTCTCGGTTTGGGCAAAGTCCAGGTTGCCCAGTTGCACGGGCAACAGGCGCCGGGTATCAGGATTGAGTGTGGTTTCCCACAATTGTTCCGCGTTCATTTCACCCAGCCCCTTGAAACGGCTGATCGCCCAGGCCCCCTCGCGCACGCCCTCCTTGCGCAATTTGTCCAGAATGGCTGTTAACTCGCCTTCATCAAGCGCGTACGCCTTGGACGCGGGCTTTTTACCCCGGGCTGGGGCGTCCACCCTAAAGAGCGGCGGTCGTGCCACAAACACATGGCCGGTTTCGATCAGTTTGGGGAAATGCCGGAAAAACAGCGTCAACAGCAGCACCTGAATGTGTGAGCCGTCCACATCGGCATCACTGAGGATGCAGACCTTGCCGTAGCGCAGACCGCTCAAATCGGGCGAGTCGTTGGGTCCATGCGGGTCCACACCGATGGCCACCGAGATGTCGTGGATCTCGGTGTTGGCAAACAGCCGGTCACGCTCGACCTCCCAGGTGTTGAGCACCTTCCCGCGCAGTGGCAGGATGGCCTGGCTTTCCTTGTCGCGGCCCATCTTGGCACTGCCGCCGGCGGAGTCGCCCTCGACCAGAAACACCTCGTTGTGCGCCAGGTCCTTGCTTTCACAGTCGGTCAGTTTGCCGGGCAGCACGGCCACGCCCGAGCCTTTGCGTTTTTCAACTTTCTGGCCGGCTTTCTGCCGCGTTTGCGCGGCCTTGATGGCCAATTCGGCCAGTTTTTTGCCGTAATCGACGTGGTGGTTGAGCCAGAGTTCCAGCGCCGGTCGCACAAAGCTCGACACCAGCCGCACCGCATCACGCGAATTGAGGCGCTCCTTGATCTGGCCCTGGAACTGCGGATCCAGCACCTTGGCACTCAGGACGTAGCTGGCACGCGCAAACACGTCTTCGGGCAGCAGCTTCACGCCCTTGGGCAGCAGCGAATGCAAATCGACAAAACTCTTGACAGCCTGAAACACGCCATCGCGCAGACCGCTTTCGTGCGTGCCGCCAGCGCTGGTCGGTATCAGGTTGACGTAGCTCTCGCGCACCGGCTGGCCGTCTTCGGTGAAGGCCAGACACCACTGGGCGCCCTCGCCTTCGGCAAAACTGTCGTGCGCGGCATCGGCAAAACCTTCGCCTTCGAACAGCGGAATCACCGGGTCGGCCG
>Ga0105046_10009227_pt1 | contig 15433 bp, 9 predicted proteins | sample MAT03_FD_78385 | JGI IMG/M metagenome (GOLD analysis project Ga0105046, IMG submission 78385) | Freshwater microbial communities from Lake Fryxell liftoff mats and glacier meltwater in Antarctica - MAT-03 (megahit assembly) | ecosystem: Environmental > Aquatic > Freshwater > Ice > Liftoff...
ATTTGCTGTGTCAGGCGATCCTGTCGAATCATATTCATCTGGTCTTGAGATCTCGGCCGGATGTGGTGGCCGAATGGGGTGATTCTGAAGTGGCTCGGCGGTGCCTGATGCTGTGCCCAGTGCGGCGTGACAAAAATCGGCAACCGATGGATCCGACAGAATTCGAACTCAACCACATCCGCAATGACAAAGAAAGAGTCGCCGCTATTCGCCATCGACTGAGCGATATTTCATGGTGGATGCGGCTGCTGAGTCAGAACATTGCTGAACGTGCGAACAAGGAAGATCAGGAAGTCGGAAAATTCTGGCAGGCGCGATATCGGGCGGTTCGGCTGCTGGATGAAACGGCGATTCTGGCCTGTGCAGCGTATGTGGATCTGAATCCGATTCGCGCGGCGATTGCGGAGACGATCGAGGACAGTGATTTTACTTCGGCTCAAAAACGCGCTAACGAACTGCGGGGGCAGTTTTCAGTTGGCAGTGGCCAGTGGTTAGAGAAGGCGGGTGATGACTCCGAGGAACCGCCGAACCCGCGGCTAGCGCCATGCGGCTCACGGAACGCAGGGCATCTGTCGCCGGTTGATCTGAGCGGAGGAGACGTCAAGTTGGGGGTTGGCGAAAAGGGGCCATGCACTCATACAAAGGGCGAGCATTGCAGCGACAAAGGTTTTCTGCCGATGTCGATTGCTGAATATTTGAGTCTGCTGGACTGGACGGCACGGCAAGTTCGCAGTGACAAGCAGGGAGCGACGCCGCAACACCTGGCCCCGATCTTCGATCGACTCGGAGTGTCGTCGGAAGTCTGATGCCACCTTGTGGCGCACTTTGGAAAACTTTTCAGCATCCTGGCTGGCCAGCCGAATCAGATCGATGGCCATCGCTCGAAATCGAACACGCATCGCTATCGAGCCCGCCGTGCAGCTCGCGAATTGCTGAGTTCTGTTTAGGCCTGTTTGGGTGCAGCGGCTTCTGCTGCCGACAGTGCCGCTGTAGAACGTAAATGGATTGCCTCCAATCGCTTGACGCTGCGCACTTCTCTCCTGGCACATGTCAATGTGTGGTACATTCGTCGAAGATTCCTGCAAAACCGGGCTGTTGGCTACCGCGTTCGTGCCGCTCCTGTTTAGTTTCCAAACCTGCGGTCCACTGGCACAGGGCCAGTGGGGCCGAAATGGCGCCAGTGTACTTGTAATTCGCCCACGCCTATGCCTCGCCGTTAAACGAATTATGCTCGATAACTTGTGCATAGGTGCTTACCTTGGACATTCATGTCCGAGACCCAGCCAATCGGCGTCCCACAACCGACGGATGATCGCGGCACAATAGCATTTGTTTCGACTGCATTTCCCGGCCACACGACGGACATGGATGTCCATCCTACACGCAGTGGCCGTCACCGTCGCCTCGACTGTGACGCCATTCGCTCCGCCAACCAATGGCCCAGGCTAATCTGCAGAGGTTCACTCGTAAGCAGTCGGCGGCAGTCGATGCCGATTGCGCCGCATTCCTTTTTCAGCGTTGCAGCAAATGCGTTGTATTGCCGCAGATATTCCTTGCGCAGACGAGCAGGATCGACCAGCAATCGGTCATCAGAGTTTTCCAGATTGCGAAACTGCGTCGGGCGATCAAACGGAAACTCTTCTTCTTCTGGCGCGGCGATTCGAAAAATGACGACTTCGTGTCGATCGTGGCGACAGCGCTGCAGCGCCCTGCACAGTTTCCCGATTTCGTCGAAGCAGTCACTGATCAGGATCAGCATACTGCGCCGCCGAATCGTCGGCAAAATGGATTCCAGCACGTCCGCCATTCCAGAATCAGAACCGGGGATCGTCGCTTCCAGAATCTCTGTAATGCGTCGAAATGCGTCGCGGTTACTCGACGGCTTCACCTGTTCACGGATCTTTGAATCAAACGTCACCATGCCGACAGAATCACGTTGACCGAGTAACAGCCATGCCAGTGACGCGGCCAGCATCCGGGCGTAATGAAACTTGCTCACATGCCGCCCGGCGTACGACATACTTCCACTGACATCGACCAGCAGGTGTGCCCGCAAATTGGTTTCGTCTTCAAACTCCTTCACATAATAGCGGCCTGTTTTTCCGTAGGCCCGCCAGTCGATATGACGGATTTCATCGCCTGGGCAATAATCCCGATGCTCGACAAATTCCACACTGGATCCCTTAAACGGACTGCGATGTCGCCCCATCATCAGTCCTTCGACCAACTGACGAGCGATCAACTCCAGGTGTCCAAAATTTGCCAGTTCCGCCGGGTTCTCGGGAATCGCTGATTCGGTCATGGAGATCCCGACGATGCTGTCTGGTCCAGGCTGAGAGAAGTGTTGGTGACTGAATGCTACGATACAAGCGAGATCAGGCAATCGCAAGCGGTGCCACTGAGCTAAGCTTACCTTTCCAAACATGTTGCAGATGAGGCAGGTTTTGGATTTCAGCGACCCCAGCTGGCTTCATGCGGGTGGAATCGAGGTTTGGAAACCAGAACGTGGCCGTCCCGCCTATTCGTCCCCCCCGGCTTCATACCGGCGGAACGCAGGTTTGACGACTATGGCGACTGTGGATCTACATTCAACGCGAGTTTTCAAACCGGCAGTCCACTGGCACGAGGCCAGTGGGGCTGTGACAACAAGTTTTGTATCCATTTTAGTTCTCAAACCTTCGGAACACTGGCACAGGGCCAGTGGGGCCGATGGACTGCCGGTCAGTTCATTGCTCTCTCTGAACGCTCACTCCGGATTTGGCCATCATGCGTTAAACTTTCACGGCAGGATGCCGCGACTGCGATTCGACACGATGTCCTCAAGCGAATCCCCCTTGCAATCCATCGGTCTGAGGCGAGCGGCAAAGCCGTGATGCCGCGCTGAATTCTTTCTTTACAACAATCACGCATTTTGCGCGCATCTCTTGGGTTGCAGGTCGAACCCGCGCCAGGATGCGATTCATCGTCCTGTCCCCAATCGTCCTGCCATAAAGTGTTTGCGACTCCGTCGTTTTTGAGTTGACACCTTCGCCAGTGTCACGCGTTGCTGTGGTTGACTCAATTATTGTGGTCGAATCCCACTGTTGACAGGACGATAGAAGTCAGGACGATTGACTCAGCGCGGACGTCCTTTCAGACTACGCAGGAACGTGTATTCGGCTTCCGGGTTACGGATTTTTCACGGGGATTCGGACAATGAAGTGTTTCGCTTGTCAGGCAGAGATTCAGGACGATTCTACTTTGTGTCCGAAATGCGGCGAGGATCCTCGGGCGAATCCCTACGAAGCACCAACCGTCGGACGAACGCGGCCCGTGATCAATCCCAGTGAAGGCGATGCCACCGGGGGCATAATTCCGTACAAGAATCCCAAAGCGCTGATCGCGTATTATCTGGGGATCTTCAGCGGGTTTCCGGTCATCGGATTCTTCCTGGCCGTTCCGGCACTCGTGCTTGGCATCATGGGACTCCGCGATCGCAACAGAAATCCAGTGATCAAGGGCAGCATTCATGCCGGGATTGGTATCGGCTGTGGTGCGATTTTTACGCTGGTGTGGGGCGCTGTCATCATTGGGATCATCATCAGCATGGTGACGGACGCGCGTCGATAAACAAGCTATGGCTAAATCTCGCTCAACGCAGTGTACGTTTGACCTTGAACGAATCGTGGCTGACACTGACGTGGTTTATGTCGAATACCACGACACACTCAAATCGACAAACACAACAGCCGTGGAACTGCTGGGGCCACTGCTGAACAACGCACCCGCTTTGGTCCTGACATCAAATCAATCCGCAGGACGTGGCAGAAAAGGAAGTCCATGGTGGTCGTCCGGCGGAGCGCTCACATTTTCGTGGGTGGTCGATGCCGTGCAGTTGCCGGTTACGGTCGAACGCCGTTCGATGGTGTCACTGGCGGCGGGACTGGCCGTGCGTGATGCGTTGCTGGACTTGATGCCAGGCTATCCGTTTGCGCTCAAGTGGCCCAATGATGTGCTTATCGGCGACCGCAAAGTTTGTGGAATTCTTGTCGAACAGCATTCCGTCGCTCAGCGACAGGGCGTGATTATCGGCATCGGCGTCAACGTCAATAACTCCCTCAGCGACGCCCCTATGGAGATCGCGCAACGCGCCACTTCGCTGTTTGATCTTGAAGGACGCTCGTTTGATCTGAGCAGTCTCCTGATTATGATCCTGCAGCGACTCAGTCTTCGCATCCAACAGTTGACGACACAGCCTCGACTCGCGCTCGCCGAAACAAATCGCCACAACTTGCTGACCGGGCGGATTGTGACTCTGCAAATTGGCGACACCACAATTACCGGCCGGTGTATCGGTATCGATGACGAAGGTAGGTTGGTGCTGCAAACTGAATTGCAGTTACATCGCTGCGCCAGCGGGATTGTCATGCATTGGGGCTAACGAACCACACGCCCGGAACGGGCCCCGTTCGTCAGATCTTCGATTTCTTCGCGTGAAGCGAAATTGCAGTCACCGACAACGGAATGAGACAGGCACGAGGCGGCTGTGGCGAATTCCAGGGCGGTCTGAAGCGTAAACTCAGTGTGCGTCAGACCATAGAGCAGCCCGGCGTCAAAAGCATCACCGCTTCCTACGCGGTCGACAATGCTGCGAATTTCGTAGGGTTGGTATCGTCCGTTCTGGAGCGGTGCCTGATACACAGTGTCGTTTTGAACATCCAACAGCATCGCACCCCAGTTGTTGTGACTCGCCGAGAGACTTTCCCGCAGCGTTGTGGCAATCATCCGGAGATTTGGAAATGCGGTGGTCATGCGACGGGCCATCATGGCCGCTCGATCCTTATCGATGCCGGCGAATGCTGCGACATTTTTGACTACGTCAGGTGCTGTCACGCCGACCAGACGAAAATCTTCTTCACTGGCCATCAGTAGATCGACAAGAGGAATCAATTCCCGCAGTACGTCGCCCGCCAACTGCTGTGGCGTTCGCGTCGGGTCCCAGCGCCAGAGTTTGCTGCGAAAATTGACATCGCAAGATACCGAAACGCCGCGCTCCCGAGCAGATCGTGCTGCGTGGAGTGTTGTTTCAGCCGCGGTCTTTGACAGCGCGGGTGTGATACCTGTCAGGTGCAGCCACGATGCACCTTCCAGAATGGCGCCCCAATCAAAATCATGCGCTGCGGCCTGACTGATGGCACTGTGTTCGCGATCGTAGAACACGCGGCTGGGGCGCTGGTTGGCTCCCATCTCGACGAAGTAAACCCCGAAGCGTCCTCCATCCGTGATCAGAAGATGATCCACGCCGATACCGACACTGCGAAGGCTGCCGAGGCATCCGTCGGTGAGCGGTCCGTCCGGCAGCGCCGTGACGAAGTCGGCTCGACAGCCCAGCAACGCCAGCGACGCTGCGACATTGGCTTCGGCACCGGCGAACGTGACGTCGAGCGAACCCGGCAGCACCTGCCGCAAACGGAGCATGCCCGAAGGTGCCATCCGCGCCATGATCTCGCCAAAAGTCACAATGCGAGTCGTGTTGTGTGACAGAGTGCTTGTCATGTTGCCGTTCTATACTCCGCGCGGTCAACAGTGAATGTTTAACCGCGTGCCCACCGGGCCGCGCTCCGGGGCCGCCAGAGATTGAACGCGGCCCGGTGGGCACGCGGTTAAACAGTAAGGTCAGAAAACCTGCCCTATTCGCCGTCGGGTTCTTCAAGATAAGTGTAGCCGTTCAACGCTTCTTCGTAGAACTTCACGAATTGCCCCGCCATGATATGGTCAATCCGATTTTCGCGAACTGCCACTTCGACAGACGCCTGCAATCTGTTGATCAGATCGCGGCCACGAAATTGCACGTAGTCCAGCACTTCGCTGACGGTTTCACCTTTAATGATCGTATCCAGAACGACTTCACCAGACGGCGACAGGTCCACATGCACGGCGTTCGTGTCGCCGAACAGATTGTGCAGATCGCCGAGGATTTCCTGATACGCACCAATCAGAAACACGCCAAGATAGTACGGAGAACCGTCGTACTCATGCAGCATGATTGTGCGACGTACGTCACGGCGGTCGATGAACTGATCGATCTTGCCGTCCGAATCGCAGGTGATATCGCTCAGAACCGCGTGTCGTGTCGGCCGGCTGTCCAGTTGATGAATGGGCATCACGGGAAACAGTTGCTTGATCGCCCATGAATCCGGGCACGACTGGAACAGCGAGAAGTTGCAGAAGTAATTGTCCGACAACAGCTTGTCAAGTTTTTCCAGTTCTTCCGGGACGTAGTCGAGCGTGCCGGTAATCTGCCAGATGCGATGACAGAGCGCGAAGTAGATGTTCTCGGCAAGGCAACGCTGTTCCAGTGAAACATATCCAGTATTGAAAAGTGTCATCACCGTGTCGATCGAGGTTTGTGCGTCGTGGTAGGATTCCAGGACGTTTCGCTGGTTGACACCTTTGTAGCTCTGATACAAATCGTGCAACGACTGTTCGGCGTCTTCCGGAGGAGCGAGTTCCGCTTCCGACGTATTTTCGCCCTGCTGCGAAACTCCCAGCACACCAAAAATCAGGACGCTGTGAAACGCAGAAATCGCGCGGCCACTTTCCGAAATGATATTTGGATGCGCAACGCTGGCTTCGTCGCAGACCGTCTGGATCGTGTAGACGACGTCGCGGGCGTATTCTTCGAGTGTGTAATTCATGCTCGATTCGAAGTTCGTCTGCGATCCGTCGTAGTCGACTCCCAGACCACCACCGACGTCCATATACTTGAGCCCCGCGCCGCGACCAACGAGTTCTGTGTAAACCCGTGCGGCTTCGTTCAATGCCGCTTTGACCTGCCGAATGTTGGTGATCTGACTCCCCAGATGAAAATGCAGCAGCGTGAAGCAATCTTCCATGCCGCGTTTTTTAAGTTCGTCCAGAGCCATCAGAATTTCGTTGGCTCGCAAACCGAACTTCGATCGATAGCCGCCGGACGACTGCCAGCGTCCGGAGCCTCGCGCGGCCAGCTTGACCCGCATACCGATTTGCGGTCGCACATTGAGTTTTTCGGCGTACTTAAGAATCAGCTCGAGTTCGGTATACTTTTCGACGACCGGAATGACATTTCGGCCAATCTTCTGCGCCAGCAGAGCCATCTCGATAAATTCTGCGTCTTTGAATCCATTGCAGATAATCGGCGTCTGAGCTTCGGTCATGGCGACGACGGCGAGCAATTCCGGTTTGCTGCCAGCTTCCAGTCCGAATCCGAATTCCCGGCCGTATTCCACGACCTTTTCGACAACTTCACGCTGCTGGTTGACCTTGATCGGATAGACGCAGGCGTAGTTTCCTTTGTAATTGTGTTCCTTGATCGCATCGCTGAAGGCTTTGTGGAGCACAAACAGACGGTCGCGGATGATGCCGTTAAATCGCAGCAGGACTGGCAGGTCAAGTCCGCGCATCTGCAGGCGCTCGACAAGTTCCTTCAGATCAATCGAATGCGCCGGATTGCGGTCAGGATGCACTTGCACATTGCCATTCTGGCTGACCGAAAAATATCCGTTGCCCCAGCGCGGGACTTCATACATCTCGGCTGCGTCAACCGAACTCCAGTGCGACGGTGATTCATCAATCATTCTACAGCACGCTCCAGCGTAAATTAAAAAAGGGGTTAAGATTTTACGAGCGGCACGGCGCTCGCCTAATGGCACTTGGTTTAAGAAAGTAGTTGTTTAAGAAAGTAGCAGGCACTTTCCAAGTGCCGTAGCCCTTAAAAAGAGCGAATTGGCGGACGGCACACGGAGTGTGCCTGCTACATTGTAAGGTAGACCAGGTGTCATTAGATGCTAGCCACCGATAAATATTTTGGCGGGCAGGCAGGCGCACCAGCCAGCCACGGCGAAGGATAACGCCTCGCCTCCGAATTCTGCGAAATACCGGCGGTTTACCGCCGATTGTACACGATTTCGCATAGTAGACCTCACTCTCCGAGTGAGGCAGGCCGCAAAACGGGGCCTTTGGCATTCGTCACTCAGAGAGTGACGGCTACTTTAATCGCAAATCGAATACCATTGGCCTTACTCCGTGCCGGTCACTATGCCTTCACCGAACCAACCGTCCGATTCATCGCCCAGACCAGGATCGGGCTGGCGATGTACACCGAACTGTAAGTCCCGGCAATACAACCGATGACCATGCACCAGGCGAATCCGTGAATACCGGCACCTCCGAAAACATACATGATCAGGACCACGATAAACACGGTCAACGTTGTCAGGATCGTACGACCCAGGGTTTGATTGAGCGACGTGTTGATCATCGACGTTGTAATTGCGGGGTTCTTACCACGTACTTCGCGAATTCGGTCAAAGATCACGATCGTATCGTTCAGTGAAAATCCCACCAGCGTCAGGTAGGCTGCGATCGTGGCAAGGTTGATTCTCAGATCTTCCAGCAGCAGGAAATTGCCGATTGAGGTTCCAGTCAGATAACTCGCCAACGCCGTGACGCCCACTGTGACAAGAACATCATGCACCAGTGCGACCATCGCAGCCAGACCAAACACCAGATTCTGAAATCGGAACCAGATGTAAATCGAGATGGCGACCAAGCTGACGATGATCGCCAGTATGGCGCGCTGCTTCATTTCGCCTGCCACTGCGGATGCAAACGTATTCACTTCGTCAAACAGAGGCGTTTCCGCGAGTTCGGATTCAATTGCTTTCATGGCGAATTCAAGGTCTGCAGTTGCCACCGTCGGAATCGCCCGTACCTGGTATTTTGTAAATTTCCGAACTGCCAATTCCCGAGCTGTTTCTCCGGAACCTTCCAAGCCTTTAATGTCGAACAATTCGTCGAGCGTATTATATTTTCCCTTGCCATCCGTGGTGATCGCTTTCAACTTGCCAGCGATCATGTCTCGAAGCGTGCCTTCGGCCACCTCGTCCGAAAACGTAAGTGTCAACATCGGGCCACCTTTGAACCGCAGTGCAATCAGAGCTTCTGCCGATTCATCACGTTCCTTGATCTCAACGGTCGATATCGGTCCCAGTTCGACCGTCACCATTCTCAGGTGAATGGAATCATTTCCAGCGAATGAAGCGTATATTTTCTCTCGGACGCGATCTTCTGCAGTTTCTTGATCTTCAGCAGAAAGTGCAGTCCCCGACGGTGCCGGGGCAGTTTCGTGAGTGTCACTTTCAGTACTGCGCAGTCGGAAATATCGACCGACACCTTCTTCCGTCTTTTCGTCTCCGATGGAGAGGCGCTCGATCGAGAACTGGTCGCCAAACTGTTCCTTCAATGCAGCCGCGAGGTCATCGGTTTTCTGCAGTTCGGTCGTCTGGAACGAAACCATCGTGCCACCCGTGAAGTCGATGTCATAGTTGGCCTCACCGCGCGCAAAGAAGGCGGTCATTCCTATGACAATAGTCACGATGGAAATCCCGGCCCACAGACGCTGCTGCTTCAGAAAGTCAAAATTTGTTTCACCAATCATCCTTGTCATCGATAACGTCGTGAGCCAGCGTCGACGTTCAGCAATATCAAAGATCAGGCGACCAACAAACAAGGCCGTGTACATACTCAAGGAAATACCGATAAACAACGTTACAGCAAAGCCCTTGACCTGATCCGTACCGATGACGAACAGAATCACTGCCGTCAAAAGCGTTGTGAGGTTCGAGTCAAAGATCGTTGAAAAAGCCTTCTGGAAGCCGTTCTGAATGGCCATCCGCACGCTTGATCCCTTGGCCATTTCTTCACGCATACGTTCATAGATCAAAACGTTTGCGTCCACAGCCATGCCGATCGTCAGCACGATCCCGGCGATACCTGGCAAGGTAAACGTGGCATTGATTAACAGCATCGCGGCCAGCGTCAGGATCAGATTCAACATCAGAGAAATGACGGCAATCAATCCGGAGAACCGATAATAGTACAGCATGAACAAAACCACGGCTGCCGCACTGATCAACGTCGCTCGAACGCCTTTATTGCGCACGTCTGCACCCAACGTGGGATCGACGGTCGCTTCACTGAGAGGCTTTGGATCAATGGGAACTTCCAGAGCCCCGGCGTTCAGAACTCCCGCGAGTTCGTCGGCTTCGATCGATGTGAAACCACCGGCGCCGCCGCCGGAGATCTGACCACGACCACCGGTTATCGGATCGTTGAGATTCGGAGCGCTGTAGACCCTGCGGTCCAGCACGATGGCGAGTTTTCGCTTGTCTTCGCTACCAGGCTTATCAAATCGTGACGTCAGGTCGCCAAATCGGAACGATCCAGTCTGGTCGAAAGTGAAACTCACGATGACATGCCCTGTCGTATCAATGTCCGGGCTGGCCGACGTCAGATAGCGTCCCGTGACACGGCGCTCATCCGGTTCTACAAGCAGCAGGTACTCTTCAGTCTTATAGGTCTCCGGTCGGCCCTTGACGTAACGAATCGCCTCAATCTCGCGGGTGACGATCGAACGGTCTCTCATCAGCTGCGGCTCGCCATCTTTTTCGAATGCGGGACTCCAGATAGCCTGTAACTGGTTGTCAATCCGTAGCTCTTTTGTTGCCTTATCCAGCTGCTGAGCGGCGCGCACGATTTCACGATCGTCCGCACTGTGGGCCGCGATAAAGAATTCGAGGCTTCCGAGACGCGTGATTTGACGTTTGATTTCATCCACGGTCTGAGGATCTTCGCCAGGGATGATGACTTCAATTCGTCCGCCACCCACACCGCGGACCGTGATTTCTTCAGTGCCTGACGGATTCACGCGACGTTTAACGGATTCCACCATTTCGTCGATCAGATCATTTGTCAGTTCTTTTTCCGGCTTGATCTGGAAAACCATATTTGTGCCGCCCGCGAGGTCGATTCCCAGACGGAATTGATCAACGATCTTCTCACCTTTCAGGAGGCTTGACAGAAACGGTGCCGCTCCCAGCATGAGCGTGAAGAACACGACCCACATCCGGCCTTGCCATTCCTTCACGCGCCACAGACTTGAAAGCATGTTTGCGAGCAGAATCGGGACGGCAATGACCAGCAACAGAATGAGCCATGCGACCCATGCATTGCCCGCTGCCGCCGGTGGCAATGCGGATTCCGCATCAGCGGACTCAATCACGCCCTCTTTCTCTGCCGCTGCATCGTCAAGGGCTTTACTGGTGGCGGCATCAAACGCAGCATCAGATCTTGCCTTTGCGTCGTCAACGATACTGGAGGCGGCGTCTGGGGCCTTTTCTTTGACTTCATCTACCGCACTGGCATCTGCAGTGCTGGGATCTGCAGCGCTGGCCGCAGCCGCATCCACAGCACCTGCCGCCTGCTTTGGAGCACTCGCTGCTGCGTCTTCAACGGCGGTCGCCGCTGGCGTCACAACGGTGGTTTCTGCAGATTTCGCTTCGTCGGCTACTGCGGTTGGATCCTGGAGCAGAAGAAAAAGCAATCCATTGAGCAACTGAAACATCAGATTAGGTTCCCGGGAAATTCGCGGTTTCCGCAGCAAAATCGCGGCGGCGAATCAAAAAGTGGTCAGAACGGGCGTATATGTATCGAATGGATTCCCTGCAACACAATTCAAACGGCTTGATTGCTCTCCAAACCGGGAATCCACCCGTTTGGAATCCGCAAACAGGCTTTCAGGTCGAACCCGATCCGTTCGATTCCGGCGTATCTTTCAGCGGTTCCTGGATGGCTGATCGCAGAAATTTGATTCGTGTGTTGTCATCGACTCGCAAAGTGACACGAGTTCCGTCCGATGAAATATCGGCGATTGTGCCAATCATTCCGCCCGTCGTTACCACTTTGTCGTTCTTCTTGAGCGTCGTGAGCAATTCCTTCCGCCGACGTTGTTCTGCCTGCTGAGGTCGCAGTAGAATGAAGTAGAAGAACAGCCCGATCGCGATGAAGGGTAGAAACTGCATCCATGCTGGCGGGGCGTCTTTTGCTGCATTTGCAACGTTTTTGACTGCGTCTGAGGTGCCTTCCCCGACGGCCTTCCCGGAAGCCGCTGTAGCCGCTGCCGGTGATTCTCCTTCGCCGACCGTTGCTGGAACGGTCCCGTCCTGAACTATCAACAAGAGTTCGCACAGTCGCACGTAGACACAAAACCAGTTCACAGGCACCGATCCAATTTGAGGGTTGAAGACGTAAACCGCACGTTCGAATACGACAGACAGGACGCAAAACTGCGGTCGGCTTGAGTTTGCAAAAAGCCAGTATCTTAGGACCGCAGATTCCAACGGGCAAGCTGATTCGATCGGAACTCTGCCGAACACCCCAGGAGTATTGCTTCTCGAAGCTGCCGCACCAGTCTTTGGTAAAATGCGATATTGTGCAGCGACAGCAAAATCGGCCCCAGCATCTCCTTTGCCACAAAAAGGTGCCGCAGGTAGGCTCGCGAGAACCGTGTGCAGGCCGTGCAGTCGCATTCCGGGTCCAGCGGTCGCTCATCCCGAGTATGCACAGCATTCCTGATCCGCACTGGTCCCTGACTGGTAAACGCCATCGCGTTGCGACCATTTCTCGTTGGCATGACGCAGTCAAACAGATCGATTCCGCGGCAAACGGCTTCGATGATGTCTTCCGGCCGACCAACACCCATCAGATAACGCGGCTTATTTTCCGGCAGCATTGGAACAGTGCTGTCCAGAATTTGGTACATCACGGGAGGCGGTTCTCCGACGCTCAGCCCACCGATGGCGTAGCCGGGAAAATCAAGCGGCAGCAGGCCTGTCGCCGACCGTTGCCGCAACTCAGGATGAACACCGCCCTGCACAATTCCGAACAATGCCTGGTCCGATCGCTGCTGAGCCTCCCGGCAGCGTTTTGCCCAAAGAGTCGTGCGATCCACGGCATTGCGAATCTTTTCGATCGATTCACCGGACGGCGGGCACTCGTCCAGACACATAATACAGTCAGCTCCCAGCTGTTCCTGAATCAGAACAGCTCGTTCCGGTGTCAGTTCCAGCAGATTGCCGTCGATGTGCGATCGAAAGACAACCTTGTCGTCATCAATCTTCCTCATCTTTGCCAGGCTGAACACCTGAAACCCGCCGCTGTCGGTCAGGATCGGGCCGCTCCAGTCCATGAATCGATGCAGTCCGCCCAACTCAGCGACAATTTCAGAACCCGGTCGAAGTGCCAGATGATAGGTGTTCGACAACACCATCTGCACTCCGGCGTCACGCAGCTGACCCGGCAACAAACCCTTCACCGTTCCCAAAGTCCCCACCGGCATAAATGCAGGAGTCTCCACAACTCCATGCGGCGTCACCCACCGCCCCGCGCGTGCGCCCGTGCCTGGATCAGTTGAATCAAGCTGAAATTGAAAGTGATCCATCGACAATTTAAGTGGGTGACGTGATTTGTAGTAGTGCGGAGCTTACAGGAAGTGATCAAATCGGTCGGATGATTCGTCACGAATAATGCTTTTTTCTTACGGTGAGCAGATGTTCGGTGCGGCTGACGGAAAGATTCTTACGCCGTCGGCAAGTGTAGTCGCGTTCGATTGTGAGATTGGGAGGGAGAGGCCACAGCCCCTTGGCAACCGATTTCCCAACGCGGGCTTCGCCCGCAACCCAAAGTAGCCATCACGCTCCGCCGTGATGAGCATTTGTCAATCGACATTCATCAACCAGGACAGAGCTCCACGAACTGCCCCTGCATGGGCTGAAGGACAGTCAGCGCAGGGGCTTCATTCATGTGCCCCAGTTCAAGGCTCATCACGGCGGAGCGTGACGGCTACTTTAATCGCAAATCGAGTACCATTGGGCGACAGCCCCACGATTGCCATGACAGCTGAGGAGTGAAACGATAGACTTCGGGAATTGGTTGCCGGGAACATCACGCTGTTCTGCAGGACGACGTTGCGTAAAGGCGTGGCGACTTTCGTGATCAACTTGATTTCGCGAATTAAAACTTTTTCTGCGGATTTCTTGAAAGGGCGACGCCATGTTGACGAGACGATCATTTCTCGGAACTGTTGGCACGGGGCTGATCGTTGGAGCGCACGTGGCGGCCGCAGATACTCTGGCCGCGCAGCGCAAACGACTGGCGGTCGTCACGACAGAATGGCGGTATCACTCCCATGCCTGGCACATGGCGGAGCGTTTTTTGGTCGGGTATCCCGTGAATGGCCGCTGGCATCGCCCGCCGCTGGATGTGGTTGCGGCGTATGTCGATCAGAAGCCGGAGAACGACTTGAGCCGCAAGCGTTCCGAGGAATTCGGCTTCCCGATCTATCCGACGATTGCGGAAACGCTGCGCTGTGGTGGTGACAAGCTAGCGGTCGATGGTGTGCTGATCATCGGCGAACATGGCAATTATCCGAAGTCCGAATACGAACAGACAAAGTATCCACGCTATGAGTTCTTCAAACAGGTGACCGACGTCTTTCGCAAAGACGGCCGTGCCGTGCCGGTCTTCAACGACAAGCATCTGTCATGGAAATGGGAATGGGCCAGCGAGATGGTCGAGATCTCGCGCGAACTGAATTTCGCGTTCACGGCTGGGTCGTCGCTGCCGGTCACCTGGCGGATGCCTGCGATCGACATGCCGGACGATGCGGCGGTCGAAGAATTGATGTGCGTCTCCATCGGCAGTATCGACAGCTACGACTTTCACGCTCTGGAAGTGATCCAGTGCATGGCCGAACGGCGGCGCGGCGGAGAAACCGGAGTCGTCGCCATGCAGGCGCTGCGCGGTGACGCCGTCTGGAAAGCGATGGAAGCGGGCAGCTGGGCCAACGGGGGCTGGGATCCCGGGCTCTTCGAGGCATGCATGTCGCGAAGTCAGACGTTGGTTCAGCCTGAATCATTCAGTCACCGTTATCCAACGCCGGTTCAGATCCGCGAATGGGTGAAGGATCCGATCGCATACCGCTTCGAGTATGCCGACGGTGTGAAGGCTACCATGCTGTTGATGAACGGGCTGGTCGGTGACTTCACGTTTGCTGCCCGGCTGAAGGGCGAAGCGGAACCGCTCTCGACGTTGTTTTATTTGCCACCAAATCCGAACGTGACTTATTCAGCATCCTTAATGTCGAAAGCGGAAGAGACATTCATGACCGGCAAGTCGCCGTACCCCGTTGAGCGAACGCTGCTGACCACCGGTCTCGTGGAAGCCGGGGTGCGGTCGCTCGGCACCGGCCAGACACGAATCGAAACGCCCCATCTGGCGATCCGCTACCATGCTCCGCGCGAATCAACGTTTGTTCGATCATAAACGCCACGAAATTCTTACGAGTGTCTCAACCTTATAGATGAGTGCTGCAGGAGCTCCGTAATCATTTCATAGACTCCGCGCTGCCGGAAATGAATCCGGCGAGCGGAGCGGCGTGAGCCCTCCGGTACCTCGTTCTTGTACCGGCAAGCTGACGCATACCGCTCGCCAGTTGTCTTACTCACGGCCACGCGGAGTATAACTGCAGAATTCCTGTGAAGTCAGCTACGAAGAAAGCGATACACCATGAAACACG
>Ga0105046_10009228_pt1 | contig 15432 bp, 12 predicted proteins | sample MAT03_FD_78385 | JGI IMG/M metagenome (GOLD analysis project Ga0105046, IMG submission 78385) | Freshwater microbial communities from Lake Fryxell liftoff mats and glacier meltwater in Antarctica - MAT-03 (megahit assembly) | ecosystem: Environmental > Aquatic > Freshwater > Ice > Liftoff...
GAAGTCGGAATTACCACCTACGTCGCGTATCCGCATCCGGACTATAAAACCAAGGAGGAAGGGGGTGCATTCCAAACTTTCGCATCCGCCCCATCTTAAAGAGACTGTCTCCTGAGTCGACATTTGCTGGTAGCGCGGCGTTTACGCCGCCAGTACAAGGCCATTTATGGCCGTTTATACCGATAAATACGGCCATAAATGGCCTCTTACCGGCGGCGTAAACGCCGCGCTACCCCTGCACACCCCGGCAAAACGACCATTACTGAAGCCCGGACGCACTTGTGTACATACCATAGGGCTGCTACACTGGCAGGTCAAGCACTCAATTCCTAATATGCCCATGACGGCAATTTCTTCAATTTCTTTCAATAAATCCAATCACTTCCCTGCCCTTAAATGTTAAAATTTCACCCTTTACGACATTTGTCGTAATAAAATTTTAAACTACGACGTTTGTCGTATTACATTTGGCCAATCATCCAAATTCAGCACCCATGTTTGAAAAAACCTACGAACCGACCGAAGCCGAACTTGATATCCTGCAAGTAATCTGGGAACTGGAGCCCGTGGCCGTGCGCGAGGTGTACGACCGCATCGCTGCCAAAAAAGAAGTGGGCTACACAACCGTCCTGAAACAAATCCAGCGCCTGACCGAAAAAGGCGTGCTGGTGAAAGACGATCAACAAACGACGCATTTGTACCGTAGTGCCGTACAGGAAGCCCAGGTGAAACAACAATTAGCCGGCAAAATGATGCAAACGGCCTTTGGCGGCTCGGCCCTGCAAATGATGATGCACGCGTTGGGACCGGACAAAACCCCGCCCGAAGAGTTACAGGCGCTGAAGGCCTGGCTGGACCAACAAATAAACGAGGAAAACAAACCGGATTAACCCTACCCTATTCACGCCGACAATTGCATTCCAGATGTTACAAACTGCCGTTTCCTGGTCGATCCTCACCCAAGCCCTCGGTTGGACCGTTGTGCATTCCCTTTGGCAAATCGCCCTCATTTACCTGGTTTTTAAGGCCTTATCCTGGCTATTTCAGCGCAACAGTCGCGCCGGATATGCCTGGGCACTGGTGGCCATGAGCGCTGCGGCCATCTGGTCGGGCGCAACGTTCAAAGATGAATATCAACGGATTGCGGCGGTGCAGGCTATCTCCAATGAACATGACTTGACCAAAGCTGCTCCCTTGTTTACGGATTTTCAACAACAACAGTTACGGATCCGTTATGAACGGGAAGCTTCCGGTGTTTATGAACTCCCGTTCAATATAACGAGCTGGCTTGAGCGCCAATCGGCCTTATTCGGTTGGGTCTGGTGCTTAGGCGTGGCGTTTTTGTCCCTGCGTTTGCTGGGTGGTTACTGGCTGGCGCAACGACTCCGCCGCAGGGGAACACAGGCGCCCGATGCCGGTTTTGCCGAGGTATGCCGCCAATGGTCCAAACGGCTTGGCATACTACGAAACGTACAACTACTTGAAAGCAAATACATTACCGAGCCGCTCACCCTCGGATTCTGGAAACCGGTCGTGTTGTTTCCGGCCGGTATGCTGTTGCAATTATCGCCCGCCCAGGTGGAAGCCCTGCTGTTGCACGAACTGGCCCACGTGCGCCGCTACGACTACCTGGTGAACCTGCTCCAGATGAGCCTCGACGTTTGTTTTTTCTATCATCCCTTGTTTTGGCTGCTGTCCGGCGAGACCCGCAGCCGCCGCGAGGATTGCTGCGACGATACGGTGTTGCGCTACACCGGCGATCGTCTGGGTTATGCCCGCGTATTGACCGAACTCAAACTACAACCTGTTCACCCACAAAATGCTTTTGCCATGACAGCCACCGGAAAAAATAATTTCAGCATGCGTATCCTGCGCATCGCGGGTATCACCCCACAGCGCTCCAATCGAGCCAATCTACTGTTTCTCTTATTGTTGCTCGGTGGTGTGGCCCTCGGGGCTTTGTGGCCGGCCGCTACAAAAGCCGCAGAAAAAGAGGGCATAAAACCGGCGCCCGTACAAATATCGGAAGCCGCTCAGACGAAGCAGGACAGCGTGCCCAAGGGACAAAATAACCGTATTGCGCCAGCCAATACAGTCGTCGCCCCGGAAAACGCCAGCGCGGAACCGGACCGCCAAACCCTCCCCCCGGCCGTGGCGATCGAACTGATGAAAATGAACGTGCTCTACATCGGCGTCGACAACCCGTTGACGATCGTGGCGCAGTCGGATGAAGCAAGCGAAATTTCGGCCCGTTTGAAAGGCGACGGCAAACTGGAGCATGTCCGAGGTAACGAATACATCGCCCGCGTGCTGAGCCCCGGAAGCGTTGATATTCAGGTATATGCCACAAAAAACGGTCGGGAAAAACTGATCGGCAGCAGCACCCTGCGCGTCAAACGTATCCCCGAACCGGTCTACGGAAGTGTTGTGGATGAAACCGGCCCATACCCAGCCCCAACGTTCAACGCTACCGGCGCCGTTGCCATCGAATTAAACAAGATGAACGTGTTCTACATCGGCATCGACAATCCGCTGCGCATCGCGGTAGACGGCGTGCCGGCAGATCAGTTGATCGTGCGGGTGAACGGAAACGGCGACATTTCAGGTAGTAACAACAATTACCTTGCGCGTTTTTTCCAGTCCGGCGAAGCAAAGCTTGAGGTATATTGCCGCCAACAGGACGGCCGGGAAACCTTGCTGACTTCCAAAACCTACCGCATCAAACGTGTACCCGACCCGACACCGCGGTTTTGCGGGAAAAAAGGCGGTTCCATCACATTGGACGAGCTGCTTGCCTGCAAGGGACTAAACGTTTTGCTGGAAAACTTTGATTACGATGCGGTTTGCAACGTGGTCGGGTTCGAATGTACGGTCTTGCCGCATTTGTCGGACCCAACTTCCTACAACGTAACAGGCGATATGCTGCCGGAATTGATCCAGGCAGAATTTGCTAAACTTACGCCTGGCGCCGCTATATTCTTCGACGACATCAAGGTCAAATGCCCGGGAGACGCAGCGGCGCGGAATGTGGGCGGGTTGGCTCTTAAGCTTAGGTAAATCCTCAAAGATTTACGGACCTTTAGGGCATGAGCCGGAATGATAATCTTGAAAAACTACAAAACGAACACTTCGATCTCTGCATCATCGGCGGGGGAGCCTCCGGAGCGGGTTGCGCACTGGATGCGGCCCTGCGAGGCCTGAAGGTAGCTTTGGTGGAAAAAACCGATTTCGCGGCCGAAACCTCTTCCAAAAGCACCAAACTGATCCACGGCGGGGTGCGTTATCTGGAGCAAGCGTTTAAGAATCTGGATTTCGGACAACTCCGGCAAGTGCGGCACGGTTTGGAAGAGCGACATATCCTGCTGCACAACGCCCCGCATTTGGCCCGGCCGCTGGCGCTGGTCACCCCTGTGTTCAGTTGGTTCGAAGGCCTGTATTTCACCATCGGCCTGAAATTGTACGGCTGGTTTGCCTCGGGCAGGGACAATCTGCCGCCCAGCCGCTGGCTGAACAAGGCGGAAACCCTGCGGCGTATGCCCGGTCTCACCCGCCGCCTGCACAGCGCCGTGTTGTATTACGACGGTCAATTGGACGATGCGCGGTATTGCCTGGCCCTGGCCCAAAGTGCGCAGGAAGCCGGAGCAGTGGCCGCCAATTACGTGGAAGTGACTGATTTTCAAAAAAATACAGGCGGAAAAATAGAAGCGGTTAAGGCGCGGGACGCCATTTCAGGCACAACTTTTATCATCAAAGCCCGGCAATTCCTGAATTGTACCGGCCCGTATTCGGATGCGATCCGCCAAATGGCCAATCCGGAACTGCCGGCACGTATCCGCCCGTCCAAAGGCGTACACCTGGTGTTGCCCGCTTCCGTTTTGCCCGGCCCCGATGCGCTGTTGATCCCTAAAACCCCTGACGGCCGGGTGGTGTTCGCCATTCCTTTCGAGGGAAGCCTGCTGCTTGGCACCACCGACCACGATTATCCGGATTTGCACAAAGAGCCGCTCCTGGAAGCCGAAGAGGTGGATTTTTTGTTGGACACCCTCCAGCCTTATATCGTCGATCCGCTTGACAAACAACAAGTTAAAGCCGGGTTCGGCGGATTGCGCCCGCTGCTTGCGCCCGATAAGCGACGTTCCGCCGATAAACAAACCAAGCGGCTCCTGCGCGACCATGAAGTGGAATACGATCCTGCGTCCGGTCTGCTCAGCCTGCTCGGCGGCAAGTGGACGACCTACCGCCTGATGGCGAAAGACGCTGTGGATGCGGTATGCCGCTTAGCCGGCGTTCCCGTTGCATGCAGTACAGAAAGTCATCTTTTGGTTGGCGCGGCCGGCTATACTGCGGATGGCTGGACGGATTTGCAGGCACAATCTAGCTTCGATGCGGATATTTGCCAACACCTGAACCAAAAATATGGGTCCCAGGCGCCCGTATTGGCGGTTTTAGCCGCCAAACGCCCCGAACTGGCCCGACGCCTGCACCCGGATTACCCCTACATCGCAGCAGAAGTGACCTATGCAGCCCAGGCCGAAATGGCCCGCACGCTGCACGACGTTCTGGCCCGGCGGATGCGGCTGGAAATGATCGATTGGGCCGCAGCGAAAATGGTGGCCCCCATGGTAGCGCGGCTGTTAGGCGCAGAACTGGGATGGACTCCGGACATGCAGGAGGACGAAAGCAACAAGTACGTAGCGTTTATTGAAAGGCTTTTCAAGGAGATATAGGGCATAAAAAGCGCGTTGCAGTTTGTTCCTTTCCGGCAATTCCCAATGTCCTTAAAGTTACATACGAATTAATTTTCCGCCCCGTAGTTCCGAACCAATTTGTACCTGCCAATAATACAAACCCGCCTGCGGAAACGCCGAAGCCGGTATTTCCAAAACGCTGCCACCCGAAGGCTGAACTTGTTCGACCATGTACAATCTTTTACCGGTGAGGTCGACCAATTCCAGGGTAACGGAGCTTGCTTCCCGTAGCCGCAAGGGGATGATCGTCCCACCGCTCGTCGGATTGGGCTGCGCCGGAAAAATGGCGGAATTTGATCCGGCGTCCATAGTCTCGAACACCAATTCCAGGGACCGGATATCATCGCCCGCCGGATACGCTTCCGGAGATAAGCGCTCCGGAACCAGGCGAAGCGCGTTCCGCAATTGTACGGGCGCCAGGGCCCGCACGCGCAGCGTAAACAAGCGCTCTCCCGCCACCAGCCATTGAGGCTCCGCCTGAAACCAGCTGACGTTCAAACCCGAGTGGGTCAGCGCAAAAGCGTTGGCGTCCATATCCGGCAGATCGCCCGGTATAACTTGCTCCAGGACAAGCTGTTGCTCGTCGGATTGGATCGCCAGTTGAAAACCCGACCAGGCAGATAATTCCGGTAGCCGTACCGGAATGTCCGCCACCTCGCCCGGCAGGAGCAAGCGGTCCTGCAAAACCAACGCCAAGGGCGAACGATCATCGGCCTGCGCCGCGAGTGAGTCGGGGTTAGCCGTGGCGTTCACGTCGCCAACCTTCAGCCCCTTGAAGGTATATTCCGGCAGATAAGAACTATATGGCAAAGTTTGCAGGGTCAGCCCGGGTGGGCACCAGCCGGTAAAGGGGTTGGAGGAGAACTGACAAGCGGCGGTGCTGAAAAAGCGCCAGGAAGTATTGAAAGGCAATTTCTGGTATAATCCAAGCAGGAGTTTGCGCAATTCGACAATGTCAATGGTCGTAACCGAGCCGTTTTTATTGACGTCCGCCGCCAGTAATTTCCAGGGCTGGTCGAACAATTGAATGCTCAGAATATGCCGTGAAATCAAGACCAGGTCGTAGGTGGTGATCCCGTTCAGCGGGTTCATGTCTTTCTTCGGTACGATCGTAAATAACGGAGCGGGCGGCAGGCTGTCCAGCAAAGTGCAGCCGGATAAGCCGGGAAGGTGAGTGGACGCGGACGTGGAATCTGAGTTATTCCAGACTAAATCGTACTGCACCTGTTCGATAAGCGCTCCATCCCAGAAGGTATAGGCGCACAAGGTCGGATGGGTATCCGGGCAGGCGATCAAATCGCCGGACACGGTGATATTTGCGATGCAGGATTCGATATTTCCGGCCCGGTCCCGCACCCATAATTCCGCTACTTTCGGCCCGAGATCGGTACAATTATAGAACTGCTGTAGTACCGGATTGCCGTTTATATCCAACGGAAAACCCATTCCGGCGCCAGCTTTTCGAACGGCAAATTGCAGCAGGTTGGCCGGTGTAATATTGTCCTCCGCCGATTCCAGCAGATCATTATACCCCAAAGCGCCCGTCCCGGAGGGGTCCAGGGCGATATTGACGCCGATTTTGCAGTTTAGCATGGGTTTCAGGCAGTCTTTTACCCGAAAAGCAAACTGACAGGCGCGCACCACGCCGTCCTGCGTTGCGGTCCACAGGATGCGGTGTTTACCTTCAGGCAGACGCGCGGCAATGAAGGCATCGGGATTCGCCATGGTATGCCAGCCCATGCGGGCGTATGTGGTGTCGCCCAGGGTGGTAAGCTTCAAGCCGAAGCGAAATCGCAGCGAATCCCCCGTTGCGCGACAATCGAACAGCACAGTATCTCCGCCGGTGTAACCCGGATTGAAAGCATTGTTAGCCAGCACTTTACCGGCCGGCGGCAGCGCGCTGCTGAGCACGATGGTTTCTTCCAGGTTGTCGTTGTCGAGATCGAAATAGAGTGTATAAGATATGCTCACCGGTCCGCCGCCGCTGCATCCCAGTACCTTGAGGTTCAGGTCGACTGAACCTTCATACACATCTGCGGAGTTCAGCGTTTGGCTCCAGGTGTAGGGCGGAGCGTTCCAAAAAGAAGAATCATTGGCGGAAAGATCGCAGATCAGTTGGGTGCCTTGCGGACAATTGAGGATTGCCGGACATTGTTGCGCCTGGGCTTTCCATACGGGAAAGAAAGCCAGGAGGCAGGGTAAAAGTTTTTTCATGAGTATCGGTTTTCATAATTATTAAAAAAAAAATACCTGGTTAGGGTATTCAAAAACAATGCCTTATCACGAGGTCCTTCTTTTGGCCTCTGAACAACAGCATATTTCTGGGTATTGGAGGCTCGAAATTAACTTTTTTCGATGAAAAACAATAGGTAGGAGCGGGATTTTTTCTACGCACGCGGAGGGCGGAACTTATTCCGCCTCCAATGAACGATTGGTGTGTCCGTGCTTATGAGCGGAATAGTGTCGTATCCAGGGAATAACACATGGATTCTTTTCTAAACACATAGGCACATAGGTCACATAGAAAATCAAAAAAAACAGGTGTTTTATGTGTCCTCTACGCCTATGTGCCCTACTGTGTCCTATGTGTTTAAAAAAAAGATTGTAACGCTATTTGTTGGATGCGGCACTAGTAGGCGCGCAAGGATGAGATGGCGATTTTGACACCGTTCCTAAGAGACAATCTCTTCCATTAATGACTGGTTTGCTTGCGCTTATTAAATCGTTTTGAAGGCGGAATAAATTCCGCCCTCCGGCGCAAAGCGCCCGAATTTATTTACCCATCATTTTTTTTATAGTAGCCCCGATCTGTGCAGGCGACTGCGCCACGGCGATGCCGTTTTCAGCCAGAATGCGCATTTTCGCTTCGGCTGTATCGTCTGCGCTGCCGACGATGGCGCCAGCGTGGCCCATTTTGCGGCCTTTGGGGGCCGTTAAGCCGGCGATATAACCGGCAACCGGCTTTTTATTGCCATTGGCGCGGATCCAGCGGGCTGCTTCGGCCTCCAGGTTGCCGCCGATCTCGCCGATCATGACAATGCCCTCGGTTTCCGGATCATTCATAAACAACTCGATGGCCTGCAGCGTGGTAGTCCCGATAATCGGATCCCCACCGATGCCGATGGCGGTGCTGATACCTAAGCCGGCTTTTGCAATCTGGTCGGCGGCTTCGTAAGTAAGCGTCCCCGATTTGGAGACCAGGCCGATGCTGCCGCGTTTGAACACGAAACCGGGCATGATACCGACCTTGGCTTCATCCGGGGTAATGATGCCCGGACAATTGGGCCCGATGAGGCGGCAATTTTTACCCGACAAGTAGGCTTTGGCGCGGATCATATCCTGCACCGGGATACCTTCCGTAATGGCGACGATGACCTTGATGCCCGCCGCAGCGGCTTCGATGATGGCATCGGCCGCATAAGCCGGCGGTACGAAAATGATGGAGGTATCGGCCTGCGCTTTGGTTACGGCGTCTTCCACCGTGTTGAATACCGGGCGGCCGAGATGCGTTTGGCCTCCTTTACCGGGCGTAACGCCCCCGACGACATTGGTCCCGTACGCGATCATTTGTTCGGCATGGAACGTGCCTTCTTTCCCCGTGAAACCTTGCACGATGATCCGGGATTGCTTATTGACTAAAACAGACATTCAGTGGTGGTGATTGAAAAGTATGGAGAGCAATTATTTTTCTTCCTGGATGATGTAAACGTCCTCGTTGCGCTGCTTCATAAAGTAGTGCTCCCGGGCGTATTTTTCTTTGGTCAAATCAAAGTCTTCTGCCTCGTCGCGGGCATCTTTGATTTTTTCTTGGTAAAAAGTCTTGTCGGCTTCCAGGCGTTGCTGCGCGCGATACAAACGCCATTGCGTCCATAGGCTATGTTTATCCAAAAATATAAGGATAAAGAAAAAGACCAGCAACGTGAGGTAGTAGCGGTTTTGCAGCGGTGCTGGCAAACGCCGCCAAAGAGATTGCCAGGGATTGGTAGATAGCGCCATGATTACCGGTTTTACAGCAAAGCATGAAAAATTTAGTAGCTCAAAAGTAGGGTGTTTTCCCACAAAATTGGCAAAAACGTAACATCTTACTTTTTTAATGCCCCGAAAGCCTGCAAATTATTCCACCGGTAAACGTTTGGACACGTTTAATTGGGCTTCGATCACGCTGCATAGCCGCTTGAAAATATCCTCTACATATCCAATCCCAATGATTGTATGGCTCTTTCCGTATCCGGAAAAATAATCAAAAACGGGCGCTGTTTCGTTTTTATACACGTCGATCCGGTTGCGGATGATCGCTTCGTCGTTGTCGTCGGGGCGGCCTGAGGTGGCGCCGCGCAGTTTGATACGGTGTACGATTTCTTCGTCATCCACTTCGAGGGCCAGCAGCGCTGTAATAGCCGTATTTTTACTGACTAACAATGCATCGAGCGCTTCAGCCTGCGGTATGGTGCGCGGAAAACCGTCAAAAATAAAGCCCGACGCTTCGGGGTGCGCTTCTACTTTATTCCGCAGCATCCCGATTGTAACGATATCGGGTACCAGTTCACCTTTGGCCATATACGCTTTGGCCTGCTCACCGAGCGGGGTCTTATGGCTCATTTCATACCGGAATAAATCGCCGGTGCTGATGTGGACCAGTTTATAAAGTTCTACCAGTTTGGCGGCTTGTGTGCCTTTTCCGGAACCCGGAGGTCCGAAAAGTATCAGATTGATCATCTTCAATGTTAAGTCTTCTTCCGTGGAAATTGAAAAAGCAAAGTTAGAAAGACAGACATTCCCTTGCGCATTTTCAAATCAGGATTTTAAAACATGGTTTTTGTCAACAATAAATGGATTTTTCAGAATAAAATAATTATTATTCTGGTTTTCCAAAATAAAACAAAGGTTTTATGAATAAACAACCAGGCCCATTTAAAAATCTGTGATACGGTACCGCTCGCCGTAAGTCTGAATCCAGTCGAATAATCGCCTGGCATCCTCCAGTTTAAACAGCTGGGTGCCGTGATTCATAGTTGCCGCCGTGCCGCAAGCCACCCCCCACTGCGCCATTTCGCGGAATGAATTACCTTGTTCAAGGCTCCAGACCATACCGGCCACCATGCTGTCGCCGGCGCCCACCGTGCTCTGTTTTTTCACCATGGGGGCGGGTATGTGTTCGAAGCCGTCGCGGGTAACCAGTAAGGCCCCCTGCGGTCCCAGAGACACTACGACAACTTCGCATTTGCCCTGTTTGATGATGTCGAGCGCCGCGTCGTCTACCTGGTCAATTTCCAGTTTTTCCACACCCACCAGCGCGCTCAATTCGCCCAGGTTGGGTTTAAGCAAATAAAGCCCTTCTTTAGCAGCAATCTGCAAGGCTTTGCCCGAGGTATCGAGGATGAGCCGCGCGCCGATTTTTTTGGCAAAAACGGCTACTTTTTGATAGTAGTTTTCGGGCAAGCCCGGCGGCAGGCTTCCGCTGGCCACGAGGTAGCTTGGTTTCAAAACCGCAATCCGTTCGAGGCATTTATCCGCTTCTTTCTCCGTAAGTGATGCTCCAGGCAAAGTAAAGCGATATTGCGCATTGCTGGTTTCTTCGGTGACCGAAAAGTTTTCCCGGGTTTCTTCAGATACCGGATGAACGGAAATCGCCACGCCGGCTTCCTTTAACAAATGTTGCAGCGCTTTTCCATTGGGCCCGCCAGCCGGGAAAACAGCCGTACTTTTACCGCCTAATTTGCGGATACCTTTGCTGACGTTGATGCCGCCTCCGCCTGCGTCTGTCTGCAATTCCGTACAACGCAATTTCTGTTCTGCCACCATTCGCTCAACGCTGGTGCTTTTGTCAACCGCAGGATTAAGGGTTAGGGTAACTATTTTCACAAAAAGAAAGGACTTAAGAGAATGATGAATGATGTGAAATGCCAAAGAAATTTGGGTGTTCAATGCAGTTTAACGCCTTATTGTAGTGTTACTAACAGGATTAATAAGAAATTTACCGCCTGCAATGATACTAAAACTCGACGAAACAAACCTACAGGAGGCCTCGCATTGGTTATCCGCGCAAGATAAAGCCTTGGGGCGGGTCCTTGACAAATATGGTTATCCCCCGCTTTGGGCCAGGGAGCCGGGTTTTTCCACACTGGTGCACATCATCCTGGAGCAACAGGTCTCCCTGGCCTCGGCGAACGCCGCTTTCAGGCGCCTGCAGGAACAACTCGGCGGGTCTGTTCAAACAGAAGATTTTTTACAATTGGACGATGAAACTTTGCGAACCATCGGGTTTAGCCGGCAAAAAATCGGGTACACGCGTTCACTTGCCGAATCTGTTCTGAGCGGTGATTTCGACCTGCATGCGCTCCCAAACCTGCCTGATGACGCCGTGCGCGACCACATGAAACGGCTGAAAGGCATCGGCGACTGGACGGCCGATATATACCTGTCCGAGTGCCTGCTCCGGCGCGATATTTTGCCGAAAGGCGATATTGCCATGCAGGAAGCTTACCGCGTACTAAACGGATTAGCCAAACGCCCCCGTCACGAAGATTTCGAAGCCGCCACCCAACACTGGCGGCCTTGGCGCAGCGTCGCCTCCCGACTGCTCTGGCACTTTTATTTGAATGATAAATGATGAATGAGGAATGATGAATCTTTTGATCCTAGGTTATTGAAAATCAATACATTCCTCATTCCTCATTCCTCATTCATCATTCCTCATTCATCATTCATCATTCCTCATTCATCATTAAAACAATGCCTTTTTTCAACAACAAACGCATTTGGATCACGGGCGCTTCTTCCGGTATCGGCGAGGCACTGGCCTACGCATTTGCGCAGCAGCATGCGAACCTCATATTATCAGCGCGTAAAGAACAGGATCTCAACCGGGTAGCCGCAGCTTGTGCCGAGGCTGGCGCGGCTTCCGTACTGGTTCAGCCGCTCGACCTGGCGCGTCATGAGGCGATCCCCGATATCGTGGATCATGTGCTCAAACAGGTGGGAAAAGTAGATATACTGGTCAATAATGGCGGCATTTCGCAACGCGCCTTAGCCAAAGACACGAGCCTGGATGTTGATAAAAAATTAATGGACGTCAATTATTTCGGCACGATCGCGCTCACTAAAGCCCTGTTGCCGGGTATGTTGACCCATCAGTTGGGGCATATTGTGACCATCACCAGCCTCACCGGGAAATTCGGTTCCCCGTATCGATCTGCTTACGCCGCTTCCAAACACGCCTTGCACGGCTTTTTCGATAGTTTGCGGGCAGAACTAAGCCATACGCCAATAAAGGTAACCCTCATTTGCCCCGGTTTTGTGCGCACCAATGTAAGCATCAACGCCCTCACCGGCGACGGCTCACAACTCGGCTCTATGGATGAAGCCACAGACAAAGGTATGTCGCCCGAATACCTGGCGGCCAAAATCCTGCGCGCGGTCGAAGCCGGCCGCGAGGAAGTGTATTTTGGTGGAAAAGAGGTGTTGGGTGTGTATTTGAAGCGTTTTTTCCCGGGTCATTTTTCGCGGCTGATTCAAAAAACGAAGGTCCGCTGAACAATTCAATGTACCCGGGTCGTCGCAAACAGGCTTTTGATGCTGTATCGCCCGCTGCCCTTGCCGGCCAGCATCAGCAATCCGCCGATGATGGCGATGTCTTTCATAAACAGGATACTTTGTGTGCGCATTTCATTCGTCGGCGACTCCCAAAAGGCATGGACTAAAAACGTGACCGGCACCCAATACACCAACAACAGGATAGCGCCGAGCGTGGAACGATAACCGAACAGCACCATCAGGCCACCGGAAACCAATAAAAATATAGCCCCGTATAATAAGGTGTCCTGGTTTGAGTCCAGTCCGTACATGGTCATCGTCGCTCTCGTTTTTTCGAAATACAGGGCTGTATCAAACGCTTCAAAAATGAATATGGCCGACAAAAAAATCCGGCCAATCAAATCAGTAATATCACGCATGTTGCAAGCCGGTTTGGCGCCGGCGTAAATGGTTAGGATAGATTTGACTGGAGCGGGAAGGCGAAGGTAATTTATTCGGGAATTTCGCCCCATATAAGTCGACAATTATATGCATATCCTCGCCAGTTGGTCACTTTTCCCCCATCGACCTCAATTAACCACATTTCTCTAATACCCGCCTATAGTCGACGCAAAGTGGTTTTGAAGGAACCGGAATTGCAAGATATTACAATCAACATTCTAAACCCTCTAAACCCTTCTAAACCCTTCTAAACTATTCTAAACCCTCTAAACCCTTCTAAACCCTTCTAAACCGGCTAAAACTACCACCTCAACACCTTCCCCGCAAACGTTTCCCCTTGTATACTTAAGCGATACAAATACATCCCGGAACCAGGCAGTGCGTCTGCCGGCAGCCGAACCACCTGATTGCCCGCATTCATATCCGAACGGCGCTGGTACAATAGCCGGCCGCTCAGGTCAAATACTGCTAACTGCACCGTGCTGGGCTGCGCCAGCTGCAAGCCGAAATTCGTTTCTGAGTCAAAAGGGTTGGGTTTAGGCGCAAAAAACTGCACGCTGGTCGCCAAACCTGCCGCACTTTGCACGGTGATTGGGTGCTGCGCATCGGAACCGTCCAGCGTCGTTTCGTACGACACTGCGCGGAGTGAACTGGCGTCGGGCAACAAGAGTTCAGACAAACGGACTGGCCGGATTGCCCGGATTTGGACGGTAAAAAGTGCCTCACCCGGTAAAAACCGCTTCCCCTCAGCGTCGAACCAAAGCAGACGCAGGGCGCCATCGGCCCTCGAAGCCACATTTTCAGCGGTCAAACCAATTACACCGTTTACGGCGGCAAAAGCCGGGTCGATCTGCAGGGCCAGTTGCCATGCGTTTAAATTCGCCGCCCCGACTAAACAAAACGGAATGTCGTACAGTTCGCCGGCATTCAACCAGCGGTCTTCGTAAACCAGGCGCAGCGGCGTTTGGTCGTCGCGGTCATCCGCATCGCCGGTGAGTGCAGCGGCGGTCGAGTTCAGGTCGCCGTATTTGATGCCGATGAACGGAAGCGCCGGGAGATGAACATCGTTCTGTAAATTTGGCAAGTTGATCTGGTAGGTGTCCTTTACCGCGCTGAAGTCGATCAGGTTTGCCGGATTTGCTATGGGCCGGATGAGGCGCCAGGCTGGCACGTACTGGAAGGAATCGGTGAGGCCCAGGATCAGCTTCCGGATTTCAACGATGTCCGTGGCGGTAACCGTATTGCTTTTATTTACATCCGCCGCCACCGTTTGATAAATAGACTGGAAAGGCTGGATGTTCAGGATGTGTTTGCTAATGATAACCAGGTCGAAAGTGGTGACCCCATTCAGGGGGTTATCGGCCTTGCTTGCGCGCAGGGTCGCCTGGTAGGTACCGCCAAAAGGTAATTTATCGTATAAAATGGACGCGCAGGAATCCGTTACGGTTTGTTGCCTTACTTTGTTGAGCGGTGGTTGCACGCCGCTCAATGATTCCATTGTACTGGACAGGTTGTATTCGCCCGGTATTTTGGTGTTAATTGCGGTCCGGCCGCAGCTGTGGATTTGCAGATCGCCATCAGGATTGCAAATACAAACGCCGCTGTTGGTTTGAACAAGCACGTAATTGTTACAGGAATTGACCAGTCCGTTGGCTTCTTTTACCCACACCTCGATGATGTTGGTACCGGCCTCGCATTGCCCGTACGTGACACTGGTCGCATTCGGGAATCCGGTACCGGCGCCGGCTTTTCGAATGCCCAATTGGAGTTGGTTGGTCGGCGTGCAGTTGTCAGACATGCTGAGAATAAACGAGGAGGCCATAAACGACACTTCACAATCGGGCAGATCAAGCGACTGCGTCAATCCGTTCACGCACAACAGATTGGGCGGCTGGCAATCTTTGACCGTAAATACATAGGTACAATTGGCGGCATTGCCGCAGTTATCCGCAGCTTTCCAGTATATTTTATGGGTGCCCTTCTGAAAGACCTGGTTGACGGTATCCGCGCTGGATTGAATATCAATCCCTCCGTTGTTATCGAGGTCAATTTTGTAGGAATAATTTATCGTGCCGCTGCCGTTGCAGTTCGTGACGGCTTTTTCCACGAGAAAAACCGGCCCCTGGTTACACCCGCCCGGGCTGTAACAGAAGGTCTGGTCGGAACATGCAGTAATCCAAGTAATACTTTGAGTATAAAGGATTTGAGAAGAAAAAACCAATAAACAGAGTAAAAAAAATCGGCCCATAAGACAAGCAAGGATGGAATGAATGTCTGAAAATATCGAGTACAGAAATTATTGTGCCAAATTCAGTGGCCGTCGACAATGGCAATCGACAGTGGCAATCGACAGTCGCAGCCGGCAGTGGCCGTCGACAATGGCCGTCGACAATGGCAATCGACAGTGGCCGTCGGCAGTCGCAGCCGGCAGTGGCAGCCAGCCAATGCCGTTAACTTAATACTACTTTGTCACTTTAAGAGGGCTGTCATGCAAAAAACAAGGAATGTCGAATATCGAACAAGGAATGTCAAATGTCGAAGTGCTTTCAATGGCGGGTTGGGATGTCTGCGTCAACAAAGCGACGAATTCTAGCCTATTTACGAGGGTAAACACTTCGACATTCCTTGTTCGATATTCGATATTGATTGTTATTTTTTTAAAGTGATAAAGTAGTATTAAGGCCTCGGAGAGGCCAAACGTTTGTAGAAA
>Ga0105046_10009229_pt1 | contig 15431 bp, 8 predicted proteins | sample MAT03_FD_78385 | JGI IMG/M metagenome (GOLD analysis project Ga0105046, IMG submission 78385) | Freshwater microbial communities from Lake Fryxell liftoff mats and glacier meltwater in Antarctica - MAT-03 (megahit assembly) | ecosystem: Environmental > Aquatic > Freshwater > Ice > Liftoff...
AAGCGGGTGACCACAAATTGGGGCGGACGAGCGCGGTGGGGATTTATGAGAAGGGAGGGTCAGAGGAAGGGGTGATGGATCTGAGCGGGAATGTGTGGGAGTGGTGCCTGAATGAGTATGAGGCGCCAGAGCGGAGGGAGGTGGGAGGAGCGGAGTCTCGCGTGGTGCGCGGCGGGTCCTGGAGATACTATGCAGAGTTCGCGCGCGCTTTCACGCGCTACGACAATCTTCCTGACGACCGGAGCTACAGTATCGGATTCCGGGTGGTGTGTTCGTCGCCCATCGCTGGGCGCTGAATCGCTGGCCACTGTCCGCTGGCGTGCTGTTCACTGGCCGCGCGAAGCGCGGAGAAATTTTTTTGTCCTGGCGGCTTGGACTCAACCGGTTGGGCGGCCCGCGACGAGTCGTAGATGTTGCGGGGGGATTCTTGGAAATATAATTTCGGGTTCCGGGAGGAGCGCTCGCCGCGCGGGTTACGATCCTCTATTCGAGTGCCGCTCTTCCCCGAAAGCTGACGGGCAAGCCTGGCCAATTCTGCCCTAAAGGGTGTCCTGAAGCACCGCGACAAGATCGCGCCGTTTTTTGGGTCCGCCGGGGAAGAGTGCGTATACGCAGCGGGGGCGGGGACTTAGCGCTATTTTGGTTAGAAGTGCGCCATCGGCCGACACCTGATTCTGCGTTTTCGAGGACCGGACTTTCGCCTGGGTGAGCGGGCGAACTGGTGTGAAGGGGACAAACCCGCGGGCGCTGCGCGCCCTACGGAATGTCCGCGGAGTAGGATATTGCCGCGCGCCGGATATTGGCGCGTTCCCGGACACCGAGCTTAGGGAGCAGATTCGGATTGGTGGATTTTTGATGGCGGAATCGCCGGGGTCCGCGGTGCCGGGGGTGGGCAACTCTATCGGAGCACAAGTGGTCAAGTTTTGGTGAGCGCCGAGGCGCAAGGCGATGTCATTGTCATCCGTTATGCGGACGACAATGTGCTTGGGTTCCAGCATCGGGCAGAGGCGGACCGCTTCCTGGAGGATCTTCGGGAGCGGTTGCGGAAGTTCGGGCTGGAGCTGCACCCAGACAAGACGCGCCGGATCGAGTTCGGGCAGTTTGCCGAACGCGACCGGAAACGGAGAGGAGAAGGCAAGCCCGGCACGTTCGATTTTCTCGGCCTCACGCACATCAGCGGGAAGAAACGAGACGGGAACTTTGTGGTGAAGCGCCAGACGATTGGCAAGCGGATGCGAGCCAAGCTTGAGGAAATCAAGCGGCAGATCCTAAACCGCACGCACGATCCGATTGAGCAAACCGGCAAATGGCTCCGGCCGGTCGTACAGGGTTACTTCAACTACCACGCGGTACCGGGCAACCTCGACAGCCTGCATGTATTCCGCTTTCGGGTGACTCAACTGTGGCGGCGAGCGTTACTTCGTCGCAGCCAGCGGCATCGCCTGACTTGGGATCGCATGCGGCAACTGGCTGATCGGTGGCTCCCGGAACCGCGTGTTCTCCATCCTTACCCCAGTGTTCGCTTTGACGCCACACATCCAAGATAAGAGCCTCATGCGGTAATGCCGCTCGTGGGGATCCGTGCGGGGGGTGCCGGGCGACCCGGCATCCCTACCGCGACCACTGGAGTCTGCGCGGCGCACACCTGTTGCGGCAAACCCGCACCAAGGTCTTGAACAACGAATTGGAGAGCGTGTTCCGTCGGTGGTATCCGCAATTTCGCGCCGAAGCAAAAGCGGCCTGACCCCCGACTTTGTGCTGCTCTCCATCCTCCTACACTACCGGCTAAGAAACAACGTTTGGCGCAGCATGGAGCATCTTACCAGTCAAGCCGGGCTCCGATCAGGCCATTGCGCGGTCCGGCAAGGTCGCGGCCGGTGGTGGCGCGGATGGTTCCAACGTTGTTAGGGGCGGAGATATTCAATGCTGGAACATCGAAATTCGCCCGGTTAAACAAGTTTGTGAAGCTGATCTGCACGCGGAAGAAGACGCGCTCGCGGATGGGAAACGACTTGAAGAGCGCGGCGCTGGCGATCTGGCGGCCGGGACCGATGATGACGCCGCGGCCCGAAGTGCCGAACCGTCCGGAATTGGCGGGCGGAACGGCGAAGGCGGAAACGTCGAACCAGCGGTCTATGGTTCGCTGATTCGAGGGCAGGTTGCCGTTGCCGATGCGATCGGGGATGCCGCCGACGGTTTGCGTATTGGAAGGATCCACGGCGGCGAAGGAGGGGGTGAGGAATTCGCCGGTCTGGGCGATGAAGGACCCGCTGAGTTGCCATCCGCCAAGGACAAGGCTGGCGGGATTATTGGAGAGGAAGCGCTTGCCGCGGCCGACCGGGAGATCCCAGATGAGGGTGGAGATGAAGCGCTGGCGCGGGGTGAACTGAGCATCGGCGCGCTCGCGGCTGCGGTCAAAGGCGTTCTCAATGACGGTGCCGCCCTCCACGCCGCCGATCTCATCGATGTCGGTGAGGTTCTTGGCCCAGGTCCAGGCGGCCATGAAGGAGAGGCCGCGCGACCACTTGCGCTCCAGTTGCGTGGTCAGGGCGTGATAGATCTGATTGCCGCCGTTCTCGCGCAAGATGATGTTCCGGATGAGGGGGAAGGGGCGGCGGTTCTGATTAAAGGGGAGCGTGCTGGGGGCGGGCGTGTTGATATTGCGGCCGTAGACGAGTTGGGTGGCCTTGGTGCCCACGTAGGAGAGGCGGAGGCCGATGGATGCGCCGAGGTCACGCTCGAGGGTGAAGTTCCATTGTTGGACGTAGGCGTTGCGGAGGTTCGGGTCGAGACCGCCCACGTCGACATTGCCGGAAGCGCCGGTTCCGAGAAACGGCCGTTGGAGGGTGAGGGCCGGAGTGTTGTTGGCGATGCTATTGACGAAGGTTTCGGTGAGCGAGAAGGGGCCGCCATAGAGAACGTTGAAGACATCGGCGGTGAAGTCGTCGTTAAAGACTCCGTAACCGCCGCGGATGACGGTCTTGGCGCCACCGAAGGGACGCCACGCCAAACCGATGCGCGGCTGGAAATTATTGAGGTCGCCCTTGCGTAGCGAACGGCCGGGGAACCCTGCCGCGGCGGCGGTGACGATGGGAATCGAGCGCGGGAACAGCGGGTTCACGAATTGATCGATGATCGCCTGATTGGGGACCACCAGCCGGCCGTTCTCCGGGTCGACATTAAAGATGATGTCGCGTTTATCGCGGGCGGGCTGGTTATAGTCCCAGCGCAAGCCGTAGTTGAGTGTCAGGGTTTGGGAGACCTTAAAGTCGTCCTGGATAAACCCGCTGAGCTGATAGAACCGGGCGTAGCGGTTGGGACGGACGTAGTTGCGCGAGGTGGTTTGGGGGATGGCGAGCAGGAGATCGGCCCAGGCGTTACCGGTGGCAAAGCCGGTGAAAGCGTAACTGCCGAACTGAGGAAAGATGGGTCCGTTGAATTGCTGCGGCCGAAACTCGAAGCCGCCCTTGATGCTGTGCTTGCCGCGGACGAAGGTAAGCTGGTCGACAAACTGATAGGTGTTTTCGGCGGGCGCCTGCTTGGACAGCGGGGCAACGGTTTGGAAGCCCGTGATGGGGAGGCTGGGAACGTTCTCGACGCCCGGGGCCAGCTGGAGTCCCTGGATGCCGAGCATTTCCACCAGTTCCTGGCCCAGCAACTGGCCGCGGGCGGGATTGAAGTTGCGGCTGAAGCCGAGCTTGAGTTCGTTAATGAGCCGGGGCGACAATGTCCAGGTGTCGGAGATGGCAACCTGGCGGGCCATGCGGGTCTGGACGCGGTAGCCGATCTGTTCGGCGGGGAGGCCGCCGTCGAGAACGCGCGGCTCGGAGCGTTTGTCGCTGACCCGCGCATAGAGGTTGTTGCTGGAAGTAACGGCATAGTCGAAGCGGATATCGAACTGGTCGTGCCGGATCTGTTGCGGAACGGTCTCGCGATAGTTACCCACGGTGGAAGTGGGAGCGCCGAAGTTGGGCTGCGGATAGAAACGGTTCTGCCATCGCAAGGCGCCCTGGTTAATCAGGTTGGAAGGAATGAGATTGCCGGGGAACGGCTGGCCGGAGAAGGGATTACGGAGAGTGAGGTTGGGGACGGCGGAGAAGTCGCCGCCGCGCATCGCCACCGTGGGAACGTTGGGCGTAATGATGGCCGGTACGCGCTGGCGCTCGCCTTCATAGGTGCCGAAGAAGAAGAGCTTGTTGCGCTTGATGGCGCCGCCGTTGGATACGCCAAAATTGTTGCGGATGTTCTGGCCCCTGGCGGTGGCGAAGAAAGGCCGTGCGTTGAGGGCGGCGTTCTCGTGGAACCAGAAGAGCGCGCCATGCCAGTCGTTAGTTCCGCTCTTGGTAATGGAGGTGATGTTGGCCACTTCGCCGAACTCGGCCTTGTTGTTGACGAATTCGAAGCGTACCTCCTGGATGGACTCAAAGCTCGGTGCGGCGGGTCCAATGGAGTTGCCGAAGGCGGGCGAGTTGGACGAGATGCCGTCGACATTGAAGTAATTCTGCGAGCCGCGAGCGCCACCGAGGTTGAAGCGGGAGCCGCCGCCCTGGCCGCCGGTGGGAGTCAGGAACACGTAGCGGTACAGGCCGGAGTCGCCGGTGCCGCTTACCGTGGAGCGGATGTTCAGCGGAAGATCGTTCAGGTCCTTGGAGGTGCGAACGGAAGCAATGGAGGAGGAGTCCGTTTCAATCACCGGCGCGGAGCCCTGCACGGTGACCTCCGTGCCGACCTCGCCAACTTCCAGGCGTACGTCGACGCGAACCGTACGCAGAGCTTCGAGACCGATGCCACGGACGAGATAGGTCTTAAAACCGGCCGCTTTCGCCTGTATCCGATAGTTGCCGGAGTTCAGGTTCGGAACCGAGTAGTTGCCATCGTTACCGGTGATGACCGTGCGGGTAAGGTTGGTGCCTTCGTTGACGACGACAACCTCGGTATTGGGGACAACGGAACCGGTGGAGTCTGTCACCACCCCGGTAAGCGTGCCAAATGTCGCCTGAGCGCAGCAGAAGGCAGGCAAAAGAAAGAGTAGCCAGAGCAGTCGCATAACTAAACCTCCGTCACAATTTATCACAACTTATCGAGCGCCTGTGTTGCGCGTTTTTGATAATGTCCCCTATAGCGGAAGTCTGGTTGTTGCGCGCCGAGCGTTAAACCGCAGAATCGCCGCCGAGCAACTGAAGGTATCGCGCCGCCAGGTCCTCGTCCGGATTGTGGGACACGAGCCGCAGCTTATCCGGCGATCCGGCGATGCCAAACACCGACTTCGCCCAGTCGTAGGTCTTGGATGCTTGATCGACGTCTACCGGCCGCTTCATCGCATCGACCGGCGACATCAGAGCGACGCGCCGTCCGGCTACGGCCGCTACCACGTGAGGCAGATCGAACTGTTCGAGCGCGCGCGGAACGATGACGTTCGCGCCATGCAGGTAGCGGTCCACGGCCGTTAGTGCGCGGTACGATACCAGACCACGGTGGCAAACGACGGACTGGATTCGCGAGTCGAGGGCCGCGGCGTAGAGCGCCAACAGCGCACCCATGTCCTTGCCGATCACCCACACCGATTGTCCCGCGCCGACGCGGCTCACAGCGTAGTCCACCGTCCGCATCACATCTTGAACGCGCATGCCGAACAGCGAGGAGTCCGCGTACCAAGCCATGTACGATAAGGCCGTTTCCGCATCGAACAGGTGCTGAAACTCGTTACCGCCCGACGCCGAACGATGCGGAGTGCGGGTTTCGCCCACGCCCCGGACGTCGGCCGCGATCACCTGATAGCCGCGCTTGGCCAACGTCGCGAGCACGCCGTATTTCAATCCCGATGCCTCGGAGCTCTCGAACTCCATCCCATCACTATCCTTGCCCGCTTCGTTGAAGTAGAGAATTGCCGGCGTCCCTGGCCGCCGGTTCTTCGGCTGGAAGACCCACGTGGGGATATAGATCGAAGGCTCGGAGAGAAACGCGAGTTTCTCGATGACATAGCCCTCGCGCTGTACCTCGCCGGTTGCGCGTGGCGCCAGCGGATTGTCGAGCTTTCGCAGACGCAGCAGCTTCGTAATGTCCGCCTTCATGCTCTCGCGAAAGGCGTCGGCATCGGTCACGCTCGCGGGCAGTATCCGGGAAGGCGGCGACGATCCGCCTTTGCTGCGAATCGTGGTCCAAACGGTTTCGCCTGCGCTCGAATAGCGAATCGATCCATCGGGCGTGCATTGCAGATCCCGCGGGCGCTCCGGCGTCAATTCCGGCTCCGATGCCGGGCCGGACCGATGAAGAAACCAGCGGCTGAACCAATCCACAGTCGCCAGCCGAAGCTTGTACGTCCAGGCGTGCGGATCGTCGGCGGCGATCACCGAGAACTTGTCCTTCGCGCCCAACAAAGCATAGCGTTCGCGGACACTGGCGGCCGAGGCATCGAAGGAGGACGAGAAATGTTCGATCGTGGCCATCAACGGCCGGGGCGCGATCGCGATATGCAGATCGGCGCTGTCGATGCCGTGAATCGCGGCCGGGAATAGGTTTTGCTCGACGTCGGACGGGCCCAAGGGGTTTGCGGGCGATAGCGTAATTGGCCAGCGATTCGCGGTTCCGCCTTCGTGAATCACGGCGCATTGGATCCGCTCGTCGACCGCCACCGTGAACTTCGTCAACGTGCCGCCGCCGGAATGGCCGGTGCAGCCGATGCGCTTGGGGTCCACCTCGGGGCGCGTGAGCAGATAGTCGATGGCACGCATGGCGTCCCAAACGAGATAGCCGGTTAGCGATTCGCCAAACAGAAAGTGCAGTTGGCCGGGCATCGAGTGCTCGTAGGTCGGGCTGCCGACTTCGGTAATGCCTGTCGCCGGATTCCAGTATTGGCGGCGCTCGCCCTGGCCAATCGGGTCATACGCAAGGACGACGAATCCGGCCTTTACCAGACTTTGATAGGCGAGCTGATACTGGGGCAACATGCGCGCCAGCGGATAGTGGCCGCACGGCGAGATGATCGCGGGCATTGGTCCGCTGGCTGTGCTTGGGATGTAGAGATTGCCCGTGACCCAGAAATCCGGCCGGCTCTGGAACATCACGTTCTCGACGCGGTAGCCCGGCCGTTCCATCACCTTCACCACTCGCGCGCCCAACGGATTTCGTTGCGGGAATCCGCCGATCATCTCGATCACGGTGGCGCGCACGAACTTGTTACGCGCTTCGAGGGCCGCCGCGGTCTTGATCCGCGCACGCTTCTTGTTCCAATCCGAGGCCAAGCGATTAAGGATTCCCACCTGATAGGCCGCGAGCATATCGGGCAGCAATCGGCTGTAGGGTTCTGCGCCAATTCCAGCTGCGGCCTCCAGCGGCGTCAACGACGCGCTCAGCGTCAACGCTCCGGCATGAGTAACGAAAGCTCTTCGATTCATAGGGTCCAAAACAGGTATCTTGAATCTTACTCCATATATGTATCAAGCTGCCTTCTTGTTCCTCCTTTTCGCGACCGCCGCGCGAGCCCAATACGACGTTCTCATCACGGGAGGGCGCGTTCTTGACGGAACAGGCAATCCGGCTTTCTTCGCGGACGTTGCGCTGCGCGACGGAAAGATCGCCGCGATCGGAAAACTGGCGGGCGCCACCGCCAAGCAAACGATCGACCCGAAAAAGTGGCGAAGAAGCGGGCGGTACTGTGATCTGGTCCCACGCCAAAGCGATGGGCGCGAACTATTGGGGCGCGAGCAAAGTGGCGATCCGGTTGATCCATCGAGCCCGTGCGCGGCGTGGATATCTGGACCGATCAATATCCATACAACCCGACCGGCGGCGACGGAGCCACAGTGCTGATCCCGGCTCTGGCGATCGGCGGCGATGCCTACTCCGGCGCGCGCGGCAGGGCGAAAAAGGCCGACTACGCGACGGCGTTGCGCCAGATGATGGAGGATGCGGGCAAGGCGGAAAAGACCCGAGGCGATATTTCGCATGAGATGGCGCGGCGCGGCGGCGCCGAAAACGTGGTCGTCTTCGAACATCCTAATCCGAGCTTCATCGGGAAAAGCGTCGAATCGCTGGCGGTAAGCCGCGGTATCACTCCGGTGCAAATGGCGCTGGAGCTTCAATACGAAGGATTTCGCGACCGGCCCGGTGGCGCGCGCCTCCCCGGATTCTCCGTCCGGGAAGACGACGTCGAAGCGATCATGGCCCAGCGCTGGAACATGACTTCCACCGAGGCAGGCGTCGCTCTTCCGGAGGACGGCCCCGACACGCATGCCCGCTACTACGGGTCCTACCCGCGCAAATTGCAACGCTACGCTCTCGAACGCAGTGTGATTTCGATTGAGGATGCGGTTCGTTCGTCCACCTCGCTTCCGGCGCAGGTACTGCGCATTCGCGACCGGGGACTGCCGCGCGAAGGAATGATGGCCGACGTGGTGGTGTTCGACCCCGCGTAAAGTGCGGGATCGTTCGACGTTTTCCGATCCGCATCACTATTCGGAAGGAATCGACTATGTGCTGGTGAATGGGAAGGCCGTTGTTGACGGCGGCAAGCCTACTGGCGCGCTCGCTGGCACGGTGCTGTCGCGGAAGGCTTTAGGCCAGAACCTTGAGCGGCTGACGTCCCGTCGGGAAGCTCTCGATGCCCGCGCCCATTACGTCATTGGCCACGCTCAGGTAAAGATCGCCCAGCGTCCCGGCCACCTTGGAGTGGGTACCCGTCACCATCTGCTTGGTGTGTCCGGCGGCGATGGCCACAAGACCGTTATTCTTATGCGGATTCGCTTCCGCGTGCTCGTGCGTATAGAGAAGGCAGCAGTGGTCAAGGAGCGTTCCGTCGCCTTCGGGAATCGATTTGAGCTTCGCCAGCAGATAGGCGAACTCTTCGACGTGCCAGCGGCAGATGTCGCGCATGATCCGCTGCCCTTGCGGCGAATCGGCGTTGGTGTGGGTGTAGTCGTGGTGCCGCAACGTCGTATAGCCCAGCCACGGCAACCGGACCAGGCTCTGGCACTTGGTGAGCATGTAGCTGGCGACGTTGGTCTGGCGCGACGCCAGCGCATGCACCAAAAGATCGGACTGGATCTTGGCGATGCGCGGATAGTCCTTTACGTCGCCGCCAAGGCCGGGAGCGTCCACCTTCGCGTATTCGGGCGGCAGGCTCAAAATCGCGCGCTCCAGGTCGCGCACGGAAGCCAGGTGTTCGTCCACGCGGCGCTTGTCGTTCTTCCCAAGCGAACCCTGGACGTCGGCGAAATCGTCGCGCACCGCGTCGAGCACGCTTTGCTTGCGCTCGATCCAGCTTTGCTCACGCGCGCCGAAGATCCGGTCGAACAGGTTGTGCGGAATCAGTTCCGGCGGCAGCGCGCGTTCGTAACCGGCCCAGCTTAGGTCGCGCTGAATACTCTCGCCGTGCGATTCCTGGCAGACGCCGATCTGCAAGGATCGGAAGCGCGTTTCACCACCGATCTTGGCGGCGATCATCTGATCGATGGACGGTCCGCCGGCTCCGCGTCCGGTAAACGACGTTCCGGAGACCAAACCGCTCATTGAACGATGATGGTCATTGCCGGGCCCGGGCATGCGCGCAGCCGGATTGTCGAGTCCGCTCAGAATGTGGACATCTTTGCGGAAGGGGGCGAGAGGCGTCAGGCAGGGCGTGAGCGCATAATTGGGTCCGGTCTCTTCCGGAATCCAGAACCGCTCGGGAATGCCGTTGCCGTTAAACCAAAACACGAAGCGGGAAGGAATCGGTTTAGCGGGAGCCTTGCTTTCGGCAGGCGCGGCGTAGGCGGTACCCGAGCTGTTGAGCATCGCTTCCAGCGGTGGCAGGCCAACGCGCACGAACGCGCCGCCTGAAATGCCGCGAAGGAAATTGCGCCGGGGAATCCACGATCTCATCTAGTTCGCTCCTTCCGCGGCCGTGGCCGCGCTCGCATAGAACACCATCAACTCTTTCCAACGAAAGCCGGACTTGCGGAATGTCTCCGCGGCCTGCTGGATCCGGGACGCATCGGCCGCCGTTTCACGCCTGCCATAAGCGTAGCGGAACAGTTGCTTCACCATGCACTTCTGGCAGACCGGACTGTTGGCGAGGATCTGGCCCAACTCTTTGGGCGACGAAAACTGAGAGTTCGGAATGCCGTTGATCGTGGCGCTAGGATCGATATCGAGCAGGAGCTTCACGGGCTTCGATTTCCGGTCGCCGTGCGCGGGCATCACCATCGCGATCTGTTTGTCGTGATACTGCCCAATGGCATCGAACTTCTCGAAGCCAAATCCAATTGGGTCCATCAGCATGTGGCACCCGGCGCAGGATTTGTTGACGACGTGTTCCTGCAGCCGCTGGCGATTGGTTTGAGGCTTGTCGACGGTAACCGGAGGCAGCGTGCTGTTCACCCCTGGAGGCGGGTCGGGAACCTGCTGGCACAAAAACTGATCGCGCACGAACAACCCTCGCACCGTGGGCGACGTCTCGCCGGGCTTACTCGTCATCGCCAGGAACGCCGATTGGCCCAGGATTCCGGCGCGTTGCGATTCGGGCGGGAACATCAGTTTGTCGAACTCGCTCGAAGGGGCGGGCAGTCCGTAAAGGGCGGCGAGGTCCGAGTTCACGAACGCGTAGTCGGCCCGGAATAAGTCCATGAAATTCTTCCCGCCCCAGACCAGATCGGCGACTAGGCGGCGCGTCTCTTCGGTCATCGCGCTGGCCAACTGCAGGTTGAATTGCGGGTATAGAGTGCGGTCCTTGACCGTATTCAGCACCTGATCGAACCGCAGCCACTGCGAAGTGAACTCGTCGAGCGCCTGCCGGGCTTTGGGGTCCTGCAGCAGTCGCGCGGCTTGGCGGCGTCTCCCCGCTTCACCGGTCAACTGCCCACTGGCGGCGGCTTTGAACAACTGTTCGTCGGGCATCGTGTCCCAAAGGAAATACGAGAGGTCGCCTGCCGTTTTGTACCCGCCCGATTCCAAGCGGAACAGAAACTTCGGCGACTGCAGCATCGTTTCCACCGCCAACTGCGCGCCACGGACGAAGTTCCTTGACCGCGCGCCCTCCTTGGCGATGAGCGCGGCATAGCGCCTTGCCTCCACGTCGGAAAGTGGACGGCGGAAGGCCTTTCCGCCAAAGGTCCGCGCGAAGGTTTCGGCGCATGCCGGGTCGCTCGGAGACTCCGCCCGGCAGGGAATCAGGCCATTCGAATCCTCACCGCCCGCAAACGCGTTGCGCGCGAGTTTTTCGGCGGCCGTATTGTAGGCTTCCGCCAGAATCGGCGGAATCTCCTGCCCACGACTCTGGTTCTTGAAACCGTTCAGAAAGTCTTCCGGCGGAAACTGATCGGCGGGCCGGGTCTGATCGCCCAACAAATCGCGCACAGTATTGTTGTACTGGCTGTGCGTGAGGCGGCGGAGATCGCTCGCGGACGCGAGGCCGATCGAAGCGACGATGGCGAGGCTCAAACGGATGTTCATTGGTGTTGCGAGAGTCACGGAGTTGCGGTCCAGGCAACCCGGCAGTCCGGACGGTTCCGCCGGAAGTTTTCCACTCCGTTCGCCGTGACTTTCGTTGCTGACAAGTATATCAATCGAAGGCTCGCGGCCCGCGCCAATCCATCCAGGCCTTGATCCGTGACAGCCGTACCGGAAAGGTCCAGCACGGCAAGGCTTTTCATCGCGGCCAGCGCGGCCACCGCGCCGTCGTCAACGCCCTTGGCCCTCCACAGTGCGAGACGCCGCAAGTGGGGGACCGCCGCCAGCTCCTTCACGCCGGCGTTGGTGACGCGCGTGCCGCTCAGATTCAGAACTTCAAGGTTTGGAAGTTTCGCCACGTGCGAAACGCCGAGATCGCTGACCTTCATTTCCGCCAGATTGAGCGACTTCACCTGGCTCAACCGCGCGATCGCTTCCAGATCGAAATCCGTGAGCGCGATGGTCCAGATTTCGGTGTTCCGTTTCTGGTTGCCGCTCAGGCTCAGGTGCGTTAACTTGGGCAGCAGCTTGAGCACGCGCAGTCCGGAACCGGTGAGCTTGATGCCTCCCAGCTCCAACTCTTCCAGGTTCTGCAGCGAGCCGATGTATTCCATCCCGTTGTTAGTGGCCTGCGTGAAGCTGATGTCGAGGCTGCGCAATGTGGACAGGCCAGAGATGTACTGAAGCGACGTGTCGGTTATATCCGTGCCGCGCAGATTCAGGCGCTCGAGATGCTTCCAGCCGCGAAGATAGGCGAGCGCGGCGTCGGTGATCCGCTCCACCCCGTAGAGGTTCAGGTCGACGACATTCGGCAGCTTTGCCAGCTTTTCCATGCCGCTGTCGGTGATTAGAGATAGCGAAAGATCGAGCTTCCGGAGGTCATGGAGCTGTGCGATCCGATCCACTTCGAGATCGGTGAACCACTGGAACCCGATGCCTACACCGGTGATTCGAGATTTCGAGTCCGATTCCACGGTTCCGCCGTGTTCGGTTATCCACTTCGCGGAGTCCGCCGCCGCCAGCGTGCCAACCAAGAGGAGAGCGATCACGAATCTCATGTCAGCTTCCCCGCCGTGTTGGAAGATTCGAACCGCGATCCCAGACGATCTTGCAGCCGGGCAGGGATTTTCGCAACGCATCGACGGCGCTTTCCGTCGCCAGCGTGTGGTAGAGGTTGAGCGATTTCAATTGGCGGAACGATTTGAGATACTCGACGCCCGCATCGGTGATGCTCGCGCTGTCGAGCTTCAGTTCTGTCAACTTTGGAAGCGCGGCCAGATCGGCGAGGCCGTGATCGCTCACAGTTGTGTAGTCCAGGTTCAAGCTCGTAAGACTGGCGAGCTTGCCGACGATCTTCATGGACGCATCGGTTGTGCGCGTCCGGACGAGTTCGAGCCGCGAAAGTTGGGGGAACGCCGCCAGGGAAGCGAGACCCTTGTCCGTGAATCGCCCGTAGTTGAGCAAGATCTCTGTCAGGCCCGGTAAAGGAGGCATGGCCGCGAGTCCGGCATCGCCGATATCGGTGCTTGTCAGGTTGAGGCGCTGCAGTTTCGAGAGAGGAGCGAGGCTCGCCAAGTCCCGGTCGGCCACGTCGGAATACTTCAGATCCAGTCGTCGTAAGTTGCGGAAGCGGGCGATCGGTTTGAGCCCCGCTTCGGAAAGCCCGTTGCCGGTAACGTCGAGGTCCTCGAGGGAATCCACGGCGTTCAGCTTCTCCAGACCGTTTCCCCGGACCAGTGTGTAACCCATGTTCAGCTTTCGCAACTTGCCGCAGGCGGCAAGAGCTTCGAGGCCGGCGTCGGATACGGTTGTGTTGCTCAGATCCAATTCGATCAGGCTGCACGGCGCGAGTGCGAGATTGCGCAGCCCGAGGTCGCCAACTTGAGTGCCGCGCAAATCGAGTTTGCGGAGCGACGATAGCCCTTTGAGTGCGGCCAGATCGGCGTCTGACGCTCCAGTTGCCGCCAGCGAAACTTCGCGAATCTGGTCTTGTTCGACAACCACCGAGCCGCCTCGCGAACGAATCCACTGAGCAATTGCAGCGGCGCCGGTCGCATTGGACGGTGCACTGGCGCGTCTTGGCGGCTCCACCGAAGTGTCGACGAACTCCACTCGCAGCGCGGGGTTCGCCGCCTGGAGCGCCGTCACGCCGCCGCGATTGGCCATCGTGTAGCGTACGTCGATTTGGCGGAGGCTGCGATAGGCTTTCAGCTTTTCGAGCCCCGCGTTGGTGATCTTCGTTCGATACAGGTTCAGGTCTTCGAGTTCGGTGAGCCCGGCCAGTTGATCGAGCCCCGCGTCGGTGATCGAAGCGCCGAGCAGATTTAGCTTTCGCAGCCGGGTGAGGCCCTTCAGATATACCAAACCCGCGTCGGTGATCCGCGCGCCGTGAAGGTCAAGCTCAGTAAGTTCGCGCAGATTCCGGATGTACTGCAGCCCTTCGTCGGTGATCAAAGCATCGTGGGCATACAATTTCTCTAGATGCTTCATGCCCTGCATGGCGCGCATCCCCTCGTCGTCCAGGCGCGTGTTGGTGAGATCGAGACTGCGCATCTCGGTGAACGGTTCGAGCGTTCGGCCCTTTACCCGGGTTTGGGCGAGGCGCAGTTCTTTCAAATGCTTGAGTGGAGCCAGGTTCGCGATCGCCGGGTCTTCCATCGGGATTTCGGCCTGAACGGGAAGCGTGAGGATGAACCGTTCGAGGCTCGTCAGCCCTTGTAGCAGCTTGAGCGACTTTACCGACTGAGCGACTGGCAGACTATGCCAGGTACGTCCCGAAAGATACAGCTCTTTGAGGTTGGTAAGATTGCCGATCTTTTCGAGGTCGAGCGGCGGAATCAGCGCCCCGGACAGATTGATCGAGCGCAATTCAAAGTCCGTCTCCGGAAGTTTGGTGACATCCCAGATCTGGGCCGGAGCCGTCGATAGCACTACGCTGCCGCCCACGTGAATCACCCATTCGGCGGCGGCTCGATCCCTCTCGGCCGCCCCTGTGATCGGGGCCAGCGAGAGCATGGCGGCGAAGAGTCGAACCAGTGGTTTCATCAAGGGTCCTTGAGCCGAATCCTATCACAACTTGGAAAAAACTGCGTCAAGGGCGGAGTGAAACTAGACCACTTCACGTGTTGGGAGGGTTTGGTTTGAAGGATTTACGGGGGCGGCTGGAGCGTAGGCCTGCGACCCAAAGAATGTTCCGCAGCAGCCAGGCCCTCTTGGCAAGAAAACGGACGACGACGGTAAACGTCAGTCTGCCTATGAGGCCCGCCCGGATCAATCCGCAAACGCCATGCGCCAATTGGAGTTCAGCCAGAAGCTCTCGGCCATCGACCACGAACTCGCTAGTGTAGTGTCTGCAAAATAACTAGACAGACCTGTTTTTTCGTTTTCTGAGCGTTGGCCTGGTGCAGCCAGGCTGGATTTGCTCCAGGGCTCGGCGGCAACGATTGAGTTTCTCCTGGATGGACTCGATGGTCGCAGTCCACACGAAGGGTTGAGGATTTGGAGAGCGCCAGGAAGCCGGGGGGTCTGGTGGCCTAGCGGCAGGCAGCCTGAAGGAATGAGCGTATCCGCCCCCTTCAAGCGACTGATTCTTAGAGCTGGTCCGCGCAAGGTGAGTCCCATGGTCATCCGGATCCTCGCCGTGCCCGACTCGCTCCTTCTCCACGAATTCGATGATTGGTTTCACATCACGATGCGGCTGACAGTGCTGCGTCAACAGACCAAGGCGTTGCAGGCGGAGCGGCCGGACGAGGGCGCGGCGGCGTCGAAACAGATCGAGAGCATCAAGCACCTGCTGTGGCACGGCAACGTGGACGAAGTGCGGGATCGCATCGACAGCCTCTTCATGGATTTGGACCTGATCAGCAGATGCTCGGCTGCTGCGGAGAAGCTAGCAGCGGGGATTTCCGAATTGCGGACCTACATACGGAACAACCGGGGATCGATCCCCAACTATGGGGAGCGGTACCGGCAGGGTGAAAGGATCAGCACGGCGTTTGTGGAATCGA
>Ga0105046_10009233_pt1 | contig 15430 bp, 9 predicted proteins | sample MAT03_FD_78385 | JGI IMG/M metagenome (GOLD analysis project Ga0105046, IMG submission 78385) | Freshwater microbial communities from Lake Fryxell liftoff mats and glacier meltwater in Antarctica - MAT-03 (megahit assembly) | ecosystem: Environmental > Aquatic > Freshwater > Ice > Liftoff...
CGGTGGTGCCCGCCACTACAGCACTTGAGGCAACGGCAGCAGCTTACACTGTTTATCTTAGCATGATCAGCGCTGCGACGGCTCAACCGACACCAACGCCAGCACCAACCTAAGCACCAACCTCAGTACCAACCCCAGCACCAACCTTAGCACCAACCCCAGTGCCAACCCCAGTGCCAACGTCTACACCGTCTAGTCCGATTTCGTTTACTGATCCGGCGTATGGCGCTGCTGCCGTTGTTGGCGAAGTGCTGGAACCGTGTACGACAGAAGGCACTGTTTTGGCCCCAACCGACGATTGGGAAACCTCGATTGCCGACGCGAGCCCAGGGGCTACTCTGCTCTTGCGCGGCGGCGTCTATCAGGCCACTGACAAACTCAAACTGCCCAGCGGCGCGCCGGAGCAGTGGATTACGCTTAAGCCGTATAACTGTGAAGCCGTAACGCTCTACACCAGCATTCGCCCCGGATCTTATAATATCATTGCGGGTTTGCATATCGAAGCCGTTGGTATTGCCGACATCACCTGGTCAATCCGGGTTGATGGCAAAAACGGCGCGCCGATTCGCCAAGTGATCATCCGCAACAATACCATCCTGGGTGGTGAAAAAGATGCGCTTAAGGTGAGCGCCGATGTAGCAAACCTGACCATCACTGGTAACCATATCGACGGCGGCAAGATCAGCCATGTGCTCAATGTGCAGGCCGATGAGACGACGACGCTGCCCGATCAGATTATCATTACCAACAATCTGCTCACCAAGAGCCACTTCAAGATCCCATCAGAGGATATGATCCAGATTACAGAAGCGCGCCATGTGGAATTTTCGCATAATACCTGTGCCAATGGCTATATGATGGAACAATGTGTGGACATTAAGGAGACACAAGCGCCAGTGATCGTCACAAATAATTTGTTTGATGGCTCAACCTTGCATCTGGGGGGCGATGGAGTGGATGGCTCAAAAGGATGTATGGTGATTCACGAACATGATGGTCATGCCGAAAATCATCAGATCGTGCAAAACATGTTTCGCAACTGTCAAGATACGATCATCCGCTTTGCGTCGGAAGGGGGCAACGCGATTAGCAGTGGCACGCTGCGCTACAATGTCTTTATCAGCCCAAGCGCAACCGACGCCGATGGTCTGCTGATCTGGCGCGCCGTGGATGTGCTCTTCGAAAACAATACCATGATTCGGGGCACCCTAAAGCTCGGTAAAAACGGTGAGGCCGACAAGATTCCCCAGAATACGGTGTTGAAAAACAATCTCTTCTATCAATCACGCATCGACGACCGCACGCAGGCGCCGGCGACGACTTATCAATGCAGCCATGATCTCTTTTTTCAAACGTCTGGTAACCTGGACCGCGCCATGTGTCAAAATTCTCTGTGGGATCTGGATCCGCTTTTGGCGAATATAGCCAACGAAGATTTACACCCCGCCAGCAACAGTCCCGCTTGTACAGGCGGTGAAAATAGTGTGGCGCAGGGCGCAATTCCTTGCCGTGCTGCCGTTGATTAAAATAGTTGGCTGAAATTAGATTTGGTCGTAAAAACAAGCGTCAACCTTACACGGTTGGCGCTTGTTTTTACGACCAAATATCTTCGCCTGTCATTTGTGATAATTTTGACAATCGAGTACGCGTGTGCTATATTCATTACCGAATTGATGGGCTTCCTACTGTTATAATAACCAAGCACGAGCCAATCAAGTATGCGCCCAACTATAATCGGTGATGCTGTAAAAGTATATCTATTAACGCCTGAATTTGCGCAAAAAAACAGGCGCCTATATCCTAGCAATATTTGAGCGTAACTACCGTGTCAATCGACGAATGACCGAGGCCGAGCCAGCTAGTATTGGTGTTTATTGCCCGTTGTCACTCGTCAAGCAGAAGGAGATCGGATCGCTATGGCGGAAACAATCGCAGAACTAAGCGGTAATGAACGTGAACAGCGCGTTGCCGAATTAAAACGCAAGATGCAGGAAGCAGCGAAGAAAACTCAGGCTGCCCAGCCGGCGGACGAAGCACCGTCATCTGCATCTGCGCCGGCTGTTGTAGCCGCAGCGCCTGCCCCCGTTGCAACGCTTGAAGCGCCGGCTGCACCAGTGACCAATGGTGCAGCTGCTCTACCCACACCCGCTCGCCCTGCGCCTGCCGCGCGGCCAGCTGCAGTAGCCGTAGAAACGGAGAGCGCAGAAGGCAGCGCCAAAGGGATTAATCGGCGCGAATTCTTGACTTATGCCTGGGGTGCTGCGCTTGGTTTATTAATGTTGGAAGCAGGCGTTGGCAGTTTTCTTTTCCTCTATCCGCGCTTCCGCGCTGGTGAATTTGGTGGTGATTTCCCCATCCCATTGGCAGAGTTCAAGGATCCAGATTCGCCACCAGAACCCCAAACTGCGGGTAAATTTTGGATGGTTACCACAGCCGAAGGAGAAGCCAAGGCGCTTTACATGGTCTGTCCGCACCTCGGTTGTCTGTACAAGTGGGAACCGTCTAATACCCGTTTTGAATGTCCGTGTCACGGTTCAAAGTATACCCATGATGGTTATTATATTGAAGGACCGGCCACGCGCTCGCTCGATTGGTTTGAAACCACGATGGAAGGCGATATGGTCGTCGTTCATACCGGTCAGAAGAATCTGGGCGCGCCAGCCGCCGAATCACCGGCGCTCGCCACCTAGTATAGGTAGCCAGTAAGATAATACCCACTGGCCCACTGTCTTACTGGCTACCTATTTACGCCCAAGTGGACTAGGCATTACTGATAACCGATGGCTGCACACTTGCAAACACACCAAGCTAACTCACATTTGCCACTGAGCAACGGGCAGACAAGTTGAGGAGAAATGTATGGCTGTACAACCCGAAGTTAAAAATAAATCACTCTTAGAAACTGCCCTAGACCTGGCAGACGACACTTTTACACGCATTACCGCTGGCATTAGCGCCGGCGAGTTTCGCCGTATGCTGCGGGGCGACCCGCCTGGCCGGCCCAACCCGCGCTTGAAGCCGCATACCGAAGCTTTCCTGCTGCATATCAAGCCTACCTATTATCACGAAAGTGTGACCCGTTTTACCCATACCTTCCGGTTGGGGTTGCTCTCGACTTATCTCTTCTTCATCGAGACCATCACGGGCATCTTCCTGATGATCTGGTACGCACCCTCGCCGGAGCGGGCCTATGTAGACATGATTCGTTTGTTGAGCAATGTACCTTTTGGCCAGTTCATGCGCGATCTGCATCGTCTAGGCGCGGAGTTGATGGTCATTATTGTGACCGCACATATGGTGCGCACCTACCTGACGGGCAGTTATAAAGCGCCGCGCCAATTTACTTGGTTTACTGGCGTCATCCTTCTGGTCCTCACACTTTTCCTCAGTTTCTCTGGCTACCTCTTGCCGTGGGATCAATTGGCCTTCTGGGCGGTTACGATTGGTACGTCGATGGCGGAAGCGGTGCCGCCAGAAATTGTGGGCGCAACGGTCAACTTGCTGGCCCGTGGTGCTCCTGATATTAGCGCCAATGGCTTGCTGCGTTTCTATTTGCTGCATGTCTTCTTTTTGCCGCTGGTGCTGATTTTGTTCTTCTTTGTGCATTATTACAAAGTCGTGCACTTCGGCATCAGCTTGCCGGCCCAAGAAGAGGAAGTGGGCCAAGATACGGCCAGCAAAGTACCGGCTGATCGCCGTGTTTACTACTTGCCCGACGTCTTCCTGGACGAAACCATGTTCCTGATCGGCTTTACTGCCTTGTCGATCGTACTCACCGTCTTCTTCTTCCAAGCGCCGCTCGAGTCGATTGCAAATCCGCAATCGACCCCGCTACACACGGTGGCGCCTTGGTACTTCTACTGGTTGCAGGGCTTGTTGAAGGTGGCCGATAAGCTATGGGCTGGTGTAATTTTACCCGGTATTTTGCTGGGCCTGCTAGCTGGCATTCCTTATCTGGACCCCAATCCTAGCCGCCGCGGTCGCGATCGCCGGGTGGCGATTATCAGCGGCATTGTGGCCGGTGTTGTGATGATTGTCCTGAGCTGGATGGGCACACCCTATTATGCTGTCCAGGCTGCGCCGGCCATCGAAGTTGTGCAGGAATTGATGCCGGAAGAAGGCGCTGGCCTGGTGCGCGAAATGGGCTACAAGCACATGCCGGTCGGTGTCTACGATACTCGCGACGCGGCGGCGATGCAAAGCCACGACGAGCACTTCCAAGAGTTGCTGCACGAATTTAGTGGCTCGATTGCGACATTTGATGAGACCGACCGCGATTTTAACGACGCCTATGGCATTCTGACGATTACACAAGAACAGCCACAATTGCGCCGCATCAACTGGCAGATCCAATGGATTAGCGGCCAAGGTCTCGAAGAAGATTTTACCCGTAACTTCTTTTTGCACGAAGACTCGCTATATTGGGAACAGTATGGTTTGAGAGATTTTAGCTACCTATCCGAATCAGAGCAGGCGGAGTAAAGAGCACCCCAATGCGGAAACCATGGTATTACTGGCTTTATGTCAGATCGCCGATTGCAAAAATAGTGCTGGGCATTGTTGCTGTCATGATCTCCATCGTTGTGTTATTGGCCCAAGGATGGATGGAAGAGCGACGCATGCAGGCACAAACGAATAATTGGGAAGGCCGCAGCATTGAAAAAGGCGCGGAAATCTTTGCCAATAACTGTTCCACCTGTCATGCTGCAGACGGTAAAGGTCTGCCTGGTGTGGCGCCCGCCTTGTACAGTCGTTACTTCTTTACCCAGCGCATGGCAGATGTGGGCTGGACGGGTACACTGCATGACTATGTGGCCTTGACCGTGGCCGCAGGTCGCCCTAGCAAGACAAAGTCACAGTGGGTGCAAATTATGCCTACCTGGGGCGTACGTTTTGGCGGCCCATTGCGCGATGATCAAGTGGAATATGTAACCCAGTTCGTACTGAATTGGGAATCAGATGCGCTGCAGCAAAGCTGGGATCCGCGCGCTGCGGAGGCAGTGCGGGTTGCTACGGCGGTGCCCATCACACCGACCGGTATGCTGACCGCTACGATTACAGTCACAGCAACAGAAGATGTCACGCCAACGACTGGTTTAACCGTAACACCGCCAATCACACAGCCCAATGCTACTACGGCAACGGCTGCGGCTACAGAGATAGTTGCTGTAACGCAAACATCGAATGCAACATCGACCTCTGATATCACGTCGACAGAATCTGCTACTGCAACTACCGGTATGGTTGGGGCAGATGCGATGGGTCAACCGGTGGCATCTGCGCCGCCGGCTGCTCCGGCTGCGGTTTTGGATCCCTGGCAGCCTTTCCAGGATGCACCATCTCTAGCCGCACCGGATACGATCACATATACGGTTGGCACGTTGGGTGCTGCGGCTGTTGGTGCAGAGTTGGCCGCAACGGCTGTGGTGACCGACGCGACAGGTGCAGAAACTGCACCGGCTATCATTCCACCAGAGCAGTTGTTTGTTAGCATGGCCTGTAGCGGCTGCCATATGCTGGGTACAGTTGGTGTTGGTGTTATCGGCCCCGATCTTAATCCGCTGCCCGAAACAGCAGGAACAAAGGTCGCCGGCCAAGATGCTGAAACCTACGTTTATACAAGCATTGTTGAACCCAATGTCTTTATCAACGAGGGCTATCTGGCTGGTGTCATGCCTGCTAACTTCAAGGATCGGATGAGCGAAGAAGAAATTCGTGGCTTGGTCGCCTGGCTACTCGACCCAAACCGCGGCTACTAACTCGCCCAGTTGATCTGTAGTCGATCAGGAAAGAGGCGTCTTCTCCACGTAGACGCCTCTTTTTTTATGCCATTATGTCGCTGTTCAAAATAAGCGTAGGGGAGGGTCGCGAAGAATTTATGTTAACACAATACCGCCTATCCCATGATCCAGTTTTTTATATTATGGCCGGTTTCTTCGCTCTGGTCACCACGGCGCTACCCGCTGTGTTGGGCCAACCGCGTTTTCTGCCCATTGCTCAAACCCTGGCCCTCTTTGTCTTTCTGCTCATTCCCCTGCGCCAACGTCAAATTCGGCAGGCGATTACGGTTGTTGCACTCTGGCTGGTGTTACAGTGGGTGACAATGCTTCTGCTTACTTGGTTAGCCCCACTGCAAGTGGAACGGGCCATCAACGATGGTTTTATCTATCGCACCGCCTATCTGGAATGGTTCTTTGGCAATCGTCAGACGCCGGGCAGTCTCGCGTTGCAACCCGTCGGCCGTCTGCTAGAAGTGCTGGGTGTACTTGTGGGGAGCCTGGTCAGCGGTGGCCTGATTGGCATTTGGTTTTTGGTGCGTGCGCTTAACCTGGCCGCTTTTGGCAGCGGTGCCTTATTAGCCCCATTGGGGGGATTGACCGGTCTGCTGGCGGCTCAACCCGTTTGGACATTGATAAGCCTGGCTGGTTATGGCGGATTTGTGATTTTGCTCGCGGAACCATTGCTTACGCGCCACTGGGCGTTGGGCGCCTTTTGGAAGGAACGGCGGACGTTGGGCATGATATCTGCCGCTTTGCTGGTGATCGGCCTGTTGCTAGAAATAATCCTACCGGGGGCGTGGCGAACGTTCTTCCAACCCCCATTCTAATGTACAACCTAATGTACAACGATTTGAAAAATCGTTGTACATTTGTCTTCCTAACCAGCTATGATAATTAAACGCGTCGTCATTCAAGGTTTTAAGACTTTTGCTAATCGCACCGAGCTCATCTTTGATCCCGGCGTCACTGCGATCGTGGGGCCAAACGGGAGCGGCAAAAGTAATATTGTCGACGCTGTGCGCTGGTGTCTGGGCGAGCAAAGTTTTAGCTTGCTACGTTCGAAAAAGACCAGTGACATTATCTTTTCTGGCAGCGACAAAAAGTCACGTCTGGGCATGGCTCAAGTCAGCCTGATGCTGGATAACAGCGGCGGCGAAATCCCTATCGACTTTACCGAAGTTGAAGTGACGCGGCGCGCCTACCGCGATGGCGACAACGAATATCTGATCAACGGCCAACGGGTGCGTCTGCAAGATGTGACCGAACTGTTGGCTCAAACAGGATTGGGCAAACGCACCTATGCCGTGGTCGGCCAGGGGCTGATCGATCGCGTGTTGAGCCTGGCGCCCGAAGAACGCCGCTCACTTTTTGAAGAGGCGGCGGGCATCACCGGCTATCAGATCAAGCGCACTTCGACGCTCCATCGGTTGGAGGCCACCCAGCAGAACCTGAACCGGGTGCAAGATATTGTCACCGAATTGAATCCGCGTCTGAAACAATTGCAGCGGCAGGCTGAACGGGCGCGCGAATATGAACAACTGGCGACCGATCTGCGTGGCCTTTTGCGCGAGTGGTTTGGCTATCGCTGGCATGCCGCCTTGCACCACCGGGAACAAGGCAAAAAGGTCGAAGAGCAATTGCGCACGCTGGTCCAGACGCGCCAGCAGGCGCTAACCGAATTGGCGCGCCAGATCGCTGCTTTGCGCGAACAGCAGTCCGCCCTGCGTGACACGCTGGGCAATCTGCATGCGGAAAGTAGTGGCATCCATCGTCAGGCTGAAGCGGCCGCGCGCGAACTAGCGGTGGCTGGCGAGCGATTACGCCAACTTCAATCGCGCCACGAAGAGACGCAGCGTGAAGTGGCGCCATTGCAACTCGAACACTCGACGCTGCAGCAACGGTTGGCTGATCTGAGGGCAGCTATGGCGGCAGCACAAGCCGAACATGCCAGGCGCCAGCAGACTGTCGACGATCTGCAACGGGTGGTCAATCAGCGCCATCAAGAACGGGCCAGCTTACAAATTGCGCTGGAAAATGCTCGGCGCACGTTGACAGAAGTGCAACGCAAACGCGTTGATTGCAACAGTCGTCTGACCAATTTGAACGAACGGCGCCACAGTCTGCGCACCGATTGTGAAACCCAGCAACACGCCTTACAAAGCGCCCAAGACGAGGCTACTGCTGCGCAACAGTCGCTCCAGCAGGCAGACACGCAGACGCGCCTGGATGAGAAGCAAGCCCATGAATTGCAGGCTAAACTTGTCCAATTCGAACAGAGCGTCGCCGAGCTGCGTAAGCGCCTGGAAGAGGCCGAGCGTGCCCGCCAGACGGCCGACCGCGCGGCCGACCGTTTGCAAACCCGGCATGATCTGCTGCGGCGTCTGCGCGATGAAGGCGCCGGCTATGCCAGTGGGGTGCGGGCTGTGCTCCAGGCTGGCGGGCCAGGCCAACAAAAAGTGACTTTGTCGGGCATTCTGGGTACAGTGGCCGCGCTGGTGCGTGTCCCAGCCCATCTGGACACGGCGATTGAAACGGCGCTGGGTGGCGCATTACAGAATGTTATCACCCAACAGTGGGAAGATGCGCGCCAGGCAATTGACTTCTTAAAACAAAGTGGCTGTGGTCGCGCCACCTTCTTGCCGTTGGATCGGCTTACTGTTTTGTCTGCGATTGCGGTCCCTCATAAACCGGGCATCTTGGGCAACGCCGCTGACCTCGTAGAATACGATCCGCGCATCGAAGCGGCTGTGCTGCAATTGCTCAACCGAGTTTGGATTGCCCAAGATCTGAATGCTGCCCGGGTTGCCCTGAATGCCGTCGCCGGCAATAGCCGTCCCACGGTGGTCACCCTAGAGGGCGAAATTATTCGCCCTGGCGGCGCGGTGACGGGGGGCAACGATACCAACCGCCGCGACGAATCGATGTTGGCGCGCGAACGTGAATTGCGCGAACTGCCAGCCCAGATCACGCAAGCCGCCCAGCAAGTGCGGCAGAGTGGTGCGCTTTGTGCAGAGCTAAACCGCCAGATCGAAGCTGGCCAACTTCAGATTGAAACCCAACAACAGACGCTGGCCGATCTGGCCCGTCAAGAGCGCCAACAACGCCAGCAGAGTGAGGAGGCGCGACGGCAGGCAGATCGCGCCCAGCAGGCCGTGCGTTGGCAAACTGAACGCCTAGCGCAACTCAATGCGGAACTCATTGCTTTGGACGCAAAAGAGGTAATGTTGCTGGCCGAACAAGCGCACATCCAGACAGCCGAATCGTTGGCGGCAGCCGGGCTGACGAAAACTGAACGTGATCTCCAGGGGGCGGGCATTGGCGATTTGCAGCAAGAATTGGCCGACCGGCGGGCAACAGCCGCCGAGGCGCTGGGCCATCTGCGCAGCCAGCAGACACTCTTGGAAAATCAGCAGCGCACCTACCAAAGTGTGACTGACCAAATTCGCGCCAAGGAAGCGCGGGTTGTCACATTACACCAGGAGATCAATACCCAGACCACCCAGGTGGAACAATTGACCCAGACCGAGGCTGGCTTAAGTCAAAAACTCGAACGTTTACGGCGCCAGATCGAGCCAGTCGAGGCGCAATTGGCGCAGTGGCAAAGCGAACAGACGGGCGCCGAAGGCAAAGAGCGCGCCGTGCAACATGCGCTGCGCAACGATGAAGGCGCTTGGAATGCCGCGCAACTCCAATTGCAACGCGCCGAGGATACCCTGGCCGGTTTGCGCCGCGAGATCGAGCAAGACTTAGGGTTAGTAACACTAGAGGAAAGTGACGATGTCGCTTACCAGCCGCCATTGCCCTGGGCTGCCTTTGTCGAGCAATTGCCCATTGTCGAGGTGCTGCCCGACGGTTTTGAAGAAGAAGTGCGCGCGATGCGCGCGCGTTTGGGCCGCATCAGCAATGTCAACCCAGAAGCGCCGCGTGAATATGAAGAAGCGGCTAATCGTCACGAGTTTCTGACCGCGCAATCCGAAGATCTAGAAGCCGCCGCCGCCGATTTGCGTAAAGTGCTCAAGGAACTGGACGCCTTGATGGAAGCGGCGCTGGAACGCACCTTTAAGGCTGTGGCCGAACAATTTGTCCGTTATTTTCAATTGCTCTTCAACGGCGGCGCAGCACAATTGATCCTGACTGAACCAAACGATATCACTAATACCGGAATCGAAATCATTGCGCGTCCGCCTGGCAAACGTCCGCAAAGTTTGGCCTTGCTCTCCGGTGGCGAACGCACGTTGGCCGCGTGCGCGCTGATCTTTGCCATTTTGCGCGTCAGTCCAACGCCCTTCTGTGTATTGGACGAAGTTGATGCCGCGCTGGACGAAGCCAACGTAGACCGCTTCCGCCAAACCCTCGAAGAGTTATGCGACAGCACGCAATTTATTATTGTGACGCACAACCGGCGCACCCTGGAAGGCGCCAACACGATCTATGGTGTCACCATGAGCAACGACGGCGTCAGTAGGCTGATCAGTTTGCGCTTGGAAGGCGACAAAATTGTGCAGCAGGGTGGCGCGAGCAATGGAACCGCCAAGACAGAGCTTGCCGTGATTGAAGAATTGGTAAAAATGTAAGATAATTAATTGTGAATTGTGAATAATTACGATTAATAATTATTCACAATTCACAATTAATTATCCTCTGCCGCTGGCAACAGTCCATATTTAGCCTCTAACGCCGGATTTGGCACATATTCAGGCGCGTTGGCGCCTAGACGATGTAACGTCATGGCTGCTGCTGCCTGGGTCGCCTCTTGTTTGCTATGGCCTGCCCCGACGCCATGAATTTTATGATCGATCGTAACCTGCATCACGAAAGTTTTGGCGTGGTCTGGCCCGTGGCTTTCCACTGTTTTGTAGCGGGGCGTCAGATTCATGGTGCTCTGGACAAATTCTTGTAGCCGGCTCTTCGGGTCTTTTTCCAGTGCTAACGTTTGCACACGGTCCAATTCGGCGCCTACCAAACGCAAGGCGAAGTTGCGCACCGCGTCGATGCCTTGATCCATATAAAGTGCACCGATCAGTGCTTCGAAAGTAGCACAGAGGGTGGCCATGCGCCGCCGCCCACCACTTTCTTCCTCGCCATGGCCCAGTAACAAGTAATCGCCCAGGCGTAGTTGTTCGGCCAGGCGTGCCAGTGTTTCGCGCCGCACCAAAGCTGCCCGCAAATTGGTTAATGCACCTTCTTGATGCTGAGGAAAGCGACAGTAGAGCTCTTCGCTGACGACAAAATTAAGGACCGAGTCACCCAGAAACTCAAGCCGTTCGTTATCTTCTAATTCTGCTCTTTCACCCGCTTCGTTGAGAAAACTCCGGTGGACAAAAGCGCGCTGAAGGAGCACTTTGTCCAAAAAGTAGAGATTATTTTGTTGTTCAAAGTTAGATAGTTCTGGTATCTGCATGCAGGTTCCTTGTGGCGTATGGGGGAGAAGCAGTGGAAGGTAAGAGTTTGAATCTACACGCAACTGCCACTCCCTAAATTTTGGGTGGATTTTTTAATCCATGACCCGTTAAAATGGCTACAACTTGATCGTCGGGGGCAAACATTTTCTTCTGTTTTTTGATCGCGGCAGCGACCGTTGCGCTTGTTGGCTCGACGAAGAGACCGCGGTGGGCTAAAGCCGCTTGCGTGGATAACACTTCTTCTTCGCTGACCGCAACTACGGTGCCTTGCGCATTACGAATGGCTTTGAGCAGCGCCTTTGCCCGTACCGGATAGCTGATGGCTACGCCGTCCGCGCTAATCTGGCCTAGGCGCGGTGTGGCGTCAATCTCATCCACTTGTTTATGGAATGCTTCGTAGATGGGTGTATAGGGTTCAGCTTGAACAGCCATCAAGCGTGGCAATTTATCCGTGACCTGTGAATTATACAGATGTTGAAAACCGCGCCAGGTGCCAAGCATTGCCCCGCCGTGGCCCACCGGCGCCACCAGCCAATCGGGTACGCGCCGTCCCAATTGTTCCCAAATTTCCCAAGCACACGTCATTTGGCCGAGCAAGAAGGCGGGGTGCCAGGCGTGAGAAGCGTAGGCTGTTTCTTGTGACCATTGGGTATCGGCTTCAGCGGCGCGCGTGGACATTTCGCGTGGACCAGGCACTTCCACCAACTCGGCCCCATAGACGGCAATCTGGGCTTTCTTGGGTTCGGGCGCGCTGTGGGGCACAAAAATGCGGGCGTGCAACCCAGCGCGTGCGGCATAACAGGCGAGGCTGGCGCCAGCGTTGCCGCTAGAATCATCGACCATGGTTTCGACGCCAAGCCCGGCCAGCCAGTTGACCATGACACTGATCCCCCGATCTTTGTAGCTGCCAGTGGGCATCAGTGCGTCATACTTCCACCAGATAGGCCGGTCGGCCCAGCGATCGGCGAGCAGCGGTGTCCAGCCTTCGCTCAACGTAATCCGATCACACCCGTCGGCCACGACCGGGAGCATGGCTGTATAACGCCAGTGGCCGGGCTGGTTGGGATCGATCAGGTCCGGGTTAAAGGATGGCACATCAGAATATTCTAATGGATGAGCTGTAACAGGGCACCGCAACGGGCTTAGTTTCGCCGCGATCTGAAATTTGCTCGCTGGACAAAACGCAATCAATCTTTAGTCCTTTCTAGCGAGTTGCTCAATGACGGCAAACATAAACATGACCAATAGCATATGACAGTGCTAAGTCAATCGACCCCCGTTCAAAGTGCAACAATTTATTCTAGATAGTGTCTCGCAAGTCTGCGTAGTTGTCAAGACGGACGACAAGCGGCGGACGATAGGATGTTGGAGGGAGATAGGGAAACAGGGAGATAGGGAAACAGGGAAACAGGGAAACAGGTAGACAGGTAGCATGTACCTGTTTACCTGTTTCCCTATCTACTTGTTTCCTTGTTTGCGTAACGCCTTTACTCGGTCGTAGCCTGTTGCGCACCTGTTTCGATCGTGGGCATAATGCCCGGCCCTGGCAAGACGAGGGTTGGCGATGTGCCTTCGGGCAAGAAGATGAGCTTATCGGTTTTCTTCAGGGCATCGGCATTGGCCTGCGCTACTTGTAACTGCATATACCCTGGATTGGCCGAGATCAGCTCGGCCAAGGCTAGCTCGGTGGCCACATCGGCTTTGGCGCGCTCGACCGACACCTGAGCCTCAATCGTCTGAATTTCCAGATCACTTTGCGCTGCGAAAAGTTCATTTGACTTCTCGGCCTCGATAATGGCCCGCTGCGCTTCGACCCGCGCCAACTCATTGGCGCGTTCAGCTTCGATTACGGCCTTCTGGGCGACGATTTTTTGTTGATCCAGATCGGCCAGCAGCTTTTGTTGGCGCGCTTCTTCTTGGATCCGGCTCTGGGCGACGCGAATTTCACCTTCCTGACGCGCCTGCTCGGCGGCTGCCTCGGCTTTGGCTTTCAACTCTTCCTGGGCGGCCGCTTCAGTTTCCAGGCGGCGGCGGACAATGGCGTCGAGGCCGGCCTGTACTTCCGGCGAAACGACTACATCCGGCACGGCCACATTCTGCACCGAGAGGCCAAAATTGCTGGCCAACTTGTCCAACTCGGTATCGATACAGTTGCGCAACTCGTCGCGTGCCGTCCCGATCACCGCTTCGTTGAAGTTGCGGTCGCCCACGCAAACTTTCATCGCCTGCTTGGCACGGTTGCCAATCCGTTCGCGGGCGGCTTCATCGTCGGTGTAGAGTTGGTTGTATTGCGCCCAAAGCTGCTCAATCTGATCTTTGTGACTGAGGCCAGGGCGAAAAATATCACCCGTCACCACCAAGCCAATGCGCTGTTTGTCCGCCGTGATCAACTCTTCATCAACGATGGAAAAGGGTACAGCCTGGCTGGAGACGCGTTTCATCTCTACGAACAAGCCAACATCGCTGTAAATGCCCGGCCCCACAATATTTTTGATGCGTCCACTTTGAAATTGGACACCGACTTCCTGGGCATCGACTTTCTCCAAAAAATAGAAAAACTGGCTAGAAAAAACAAAGACAAAGATAGCGGCAATAAAAATGATTGCCGCAACGATCATGGTGCGCGCCGAGATTTGCGGGCGTCGAATTGCTTGCATGAAACAGTCCTTTGTATAGAATTGAACGGGTAGGCCATCGATGAAAAGTGTCTACATTGATGTTTCGCGTGCTGGCAAAATAATGTATTTACACATTTTTCACAGATGGGCAAACAAGTAAAGATAACCAGCACTTATTATACTGTAAGTTGCCGACAACTGCCTGACAACGCGATGTCAATTTGAAGCCAATTTGAAGCCAATTTGAAGCTAAATTAAGTCAGGCAAGCGTATCGTGTGAAATTGCGCGCTTATCGTATGTTCTCAGTCAACTGCATCGGCCTGTATTGCCAGCGCTACGCCAATGATTACTGGTAACTGATCGCTACTTTTATTTGGCGCTTTGCGCTCCGTTGGCTACAATGGACAAGTTTGGTGGTCTCTCGGATTGCCTTATGTGCACCCACAACTATTTATTGATAATTGGTAACTATTCAGCCTGGGAACGCCGCCATCCCTGGCGGCCAGCGCCGGAGGCCGCCAGGGATGGCGGCGTTCCCGGCGGTAAAACTTATGCCTGAATAGTTACGATAATTGATGATAGGTGACTTCTTAACTGAATGACATTGACTATTTGCAACAACTATTTACAAACCGCTGCCGACAGGTGATTGGACAACCCTATGACAACAGTAAGACTGCCCGGTCTGGTCGATGCGCATGTGCATCTGCGTGAGCCGGGGTATGTGCACAAGGAAGATTTTTATAGTGGTACGGCTGCGGCGTTGGCCGGTGGCATAACCACGCTTTTGGATATGCCGAATACGCTCCCACCCACCTCTACGCCCGAACGTTTACAAGAGAAGATCCAACGTGCGGCGGCCAAAGCAGTTTGTGATGTTGGGATCTTTGTCGGCGCGACCAATACAGAAGTGGATGCCTATCTGCCGGTAGCTCAGCAGGCGTGCGGGCTGAAAATCTATGTCAGCGACACCTTCGGCAGTTTACGCATCGATGACCTGACCCTGCTCCACCGCCTCTTTCGTACCTGGGCAGAAAAGGCGGCGACGGTAGGCTATCGCACCGCCGCTAATCCGCAAGGCATCGGCCCGATTGCTGTACATGCCGAAGAGCTGATGCTACCTGTCTGCCTGGCGCTAAGCGATCTCTACGCCGCTCCCCTCCATGTGGTGCATGTGACGCGACGCAGCGAGATCGAATTGATCCGGCGCGCCAAGGAACGTGGTTACCCTGTCACCTGCGAAGCAACGCCCCACCATCTTTTTCTCTCCACCGAGGATCTGCCGCGTCTGGGCACGCTGGGCGATATGCGTCCCCGCTTGGCCACCCCCGACGATGTGATGGCGCTGTGGGAAAATTTGGAAAGTATCGATATCTTTGCCACTGATCACGCCCCCCACACGTTGGAAGAAAAGGGCATTTGTGTCAATCCGCCCCCATCTGCACCGCCGCCAGGCGTGCCGGGCGTGGAGACAATGCTGCCGCTTTTGCTCACGGCCGTCCATGCTGGGCGCCTGACCCTGGACGGATTGATCGCACGCTGTCTGACCGCACCGCAGCAGATCTACGGGCTACCCGCGCAGCCAGATACTTACATTGATGTGGAGGTGGATACCGAATACACTTTGCA
>Ga0105046_10009234_pt1 | contig 15428 bp, 13 predicted proteins | sample MAT03_FD_78385 | JGI IMG/M metagenome (GOLD analysis project Ga0105046, IMG submission 78385) | Freshwater microbial communities from Lake Fryxell liftoff mats and glacier meltwater in Antarctica - MAT-03 (megahit assembly) | ecosystem: Environmental > Aquatic > Freshwater > Ice > Liftoff...
CACGGACCCGATCATGGTCACGGACCCGAAGGCCCGCCGCGCGCCCCTCAGTCGACGTCGATCGTCAGGCGCTGAACGCCCACCCGGCAACTCCCCACTTCGACCTCCACGGTTCCCGTGCCGGTGACCACCAGCGTCACGAAGCGTTCATGTCCGTTGCCGCTGGTCCACGGTGAAAACACGCTCGGCCCGCCGTACAGCCCGCCGCCCCAGCCGTTCAGGTGACCGATCTCAACCACCGCCGCAGCGGGCGCGAGCAAGGTCACGCCCACGCCGCGCGCGGTCAGACGCAGCGGCTCGGCATGCGGCAGCGTCTTGGCCGACGGCAGGCCGCAGGTGCCCAGATAACCATGGTTGGCCACGCGGACGTGGATGCGTGTGTGGCCTTCGGCACGCTCGACCCCGGCCACGCTGACGCTGACGCGCGGCACCAGGGCCGCCACCCGCAGGAAGGCGGCGCTCTGCGTGTTGCAGGTCTCGGCCAGCCGCTCGTAGGGCGGGTTCCAGATGCCCACGCGCGGGTCGAAACCGTTCACTTCCACCTCGCCGAGCTGCGGGTGGCGCACCTTCTTCCAGCTGCCGAAGATGCGGCCCTGGTTGTGTTGGCGGTCGAACGCGGCGAGCGCGCGCATGTCCTTGCGCTCGAACTTCGAGTAGTGGTCGACAAAGGGCTTCTTGCGCTCGATGCCGAGCTGTTTGAAGATGTCCCACAGCTCCACCACGTACGCCAGCGCGCCGCGCTGGTGGTAGGCGTAGTCGCTCAGGTCGCCGTGGATGGGTTTCTCCGGTTCGTACAGGAATTCGTGGAAGCCGCTCACCGTGGCGTAACCGGTGTGCTCTGTCATCCAGGCTTCGACCTGTTCATAGATGCCGCGGTCGCCCGGGTTCATCTTGGCATCGGGCTTGTCTCCGAGCGGCCGGATCAGCACGCCGCCGAAGGTGTGCAGGTTGAGCCAGACCATGATGTTGGGGTGGCGGGTGGCGAAATCGAGCACGGCGCGGGTCTCGGGTGCGCTGCCCGGGTAGTGGCCGGCGCCGACCTGCTGCGGTTCGGGCGCCCAGAGGTACGGGAAGTTGCGGTTGAAGTCGTAGAGGTTGTCGGCCAGAAAATAGGGATCGGGAATGGAACGGCCGTCGAAGTTGGCGATGCGGCCTTCGGGGTAGAGCTTGAAGCAGGGTCCTTCGTCCTCGGGCAGCCGGGCCACCATCACCGCCGGCACCAGCGGCTGGCCGTCGTCGCCACGCAGTTCGACCAGTTCACCGTCGGCGTCGAGCCTGCGCATGTAGCCTGCCTGGCCGTCACCGTCGATGTCTTCGGTCACCCATCGTGCATGGCCCTGGTTGAGGCGGTCGTCCACCGGGCTGGAGCGCACGTAGCGGCCACGCTTGAGCACCTCTTCGGCGCCGTCGGGCGAGATGCGCGGCACGATGTAGAACAGTGTCTCGCGGATGGCCTGCGCCATGTGGGCGGGCAAGGGCTTGCCGCCCGCCACGGTGGCGCCGCCATGGATGGCGAGGATGTCTTCGGCGATGGCCAGCGCGACGCTGGAGCCGCACACTTCACTGGCGTGCATGTTGCCGTCGATCCACACCGCGGGGCGCGCCTGTCCCGGGCTGCCCGGGTCCGGGCCGATGGTCAGCAGCGGGATGTCCCGGCCCGCCGCGCTCTTGCCGATGACACCGACATGCGCGATGGCCGGGTGCGACCTGGCCCAGGCGTCGAGCTGGTCGACGATCTCGGCGTGGTCGAGGTACTTTTCGCGGAACATTCATTCTCCCGGCGCCCTTTGCAAGGGCTGTAAGCAGGGGCAGGATGTTGCCTGAAGCCGCAGCCGCGCCGGTGCCGCCTTCCGCCTGCGCCCGCTGCCTCAGGTGCCGCAGAAAGTCTGGTACGCCGCGGTGAGCTGTGCCGGCGCGGGCTCGGCAAGGCGGGCGAACGCCGGATCTTCGTCATGGGGCCGCCGCAACGCCGCCAGCAGATCCTGCAGCGCGCCCAGGTCGCCGTGTTTCGAGGCGGCTGACAGTGCTTCCTCGACACGGTGGTTGCGCGGGATGATCCACGGGTTCACCAGACGCATGCGCGCGGCACGCGCCGCGCCGTCGCCACCGCCGTCATGGGGACAGCGCTCGCGCCAGCGTTCCAGCCAGGGGCTCGGCGCCGCGCCGTCCTCGAACAACGCGCGCAAGGGTTGTTCGTCCCCTGCGGCCGCGTCGGCCAGGCGGCGCCAGGCCAGCGTCAAGTCGACGCCTTGCGACTGCAGCAGATCGAGCCAGCCCTCGGCCAGCGCGGCGTCGGCACTGTCGTCGCCCGCCGGCAGCAACCCGAGCTTGGCGCGCCGGCCTTGCAGAAGCGCCTCGGCGTAGAGCGCCGGGAATTCGTCGATGACGGCCGTCACCTCGGCCACCGCGCGCTGCGCCGCGGTTTCGTCCTCGCCGTCGGCCATCAGCGGCAGCAGCGCTTCGGCCAGGCGCGCCAGGTTCCAGCGTGCAATGTGCGGCTGGTTGCCGTAAGCATAGCGGCCGCCGTGGTCGATGCTGCTGAAGACGGTGGCCGGGTCATAGGCCTCCATGAAGGCGCAGGGGCCGTAGTCGATGGTTTCGCCCGAGATCGTCATGTTGTCGGTGTTCATCACGCCGTGGATGAAACCCACGTTCATCCACTGGGCGATCAGCCGGGCCTGCCGCCCGGCCACCGCGCGCAGCAGGGCGAGATGGCGGCCCGGCGTGCCGGCCAGCGCCGGGTCATGGCGCGTGATGGCGTATTCGGCCAGTTGCCGCAGCTTGTCGACTTCGCCGCGGGCGGCGAAGAACTGGAAAGTTCCGACGCGCAGGTGGCTGGCCGCCACGCGGGTGAGCAGCGCGCCAGGCAGGGGCGCTTCGCGGTAGACCATCTCGCCGGTGGCCACCACGGCCAGCGCGCGCGTGCTGGGGATGCCCAGCGCGTGCATGGCCTCGCCGATCAGCAACTCGCGCAGCATCGGCCCCACGGCGGCCTTGCCGTCGCCACCGCGTGAATACGGTGTGCGGCCCGACCCCTTGAAAGCGATGTCGCGACGCTGGCCGTGGCGATCGATCACCTCGCCGAGCAGCAGCGCACGGCCGTCGCCCAGTTGCGGCGAAAAGCCGCCGAACTGGTGGCCGGCGTAGGCCTGGGCCAGCGGCTCGGCGCCCTCGGGCAAGGAGTTGCCGGCGAGGAAGGCGAGACCTTCGGGGCCGTCCAGCGCGCAGGCCTCCAGCCCGAGTTCGTCGGCCAGCGCCCGGTTCAGGAACAGCATCGATGGTGCCGGCGCTGTCGCGGGTTTCGAGACGGCGTAGAGGCCGGGCAGGTCGCGGGCGTAGGTGTTGTCGAAGGCGATTTTCAGCATGTGGGCGGGTGTTCGTTCGGTGGGAGTGTGCCGAATGGGGGCGGCCGTGTCGGTGGCAGGGTCAGCGGAATGTGACGCTCAGCTCCCCGGGTCGGCCACCATCGCCTGCACCCGTCTTGCCACGTCGGCCAGGGCCAGGGCCATGCCCGCGTCGGTGTGCAGCCGCACGCGGGCGGGACCGAGCCGCGCGGCCAGCGTGCCCAGTACCAGCGCCGCCACGGCGGGCTCGACCTGCCGGCCGATGTGCAACTCGGCGGCGCGCGCCTCGTCCGCGGCGCGCGCCAGTTCCGAGAGCGAATCAGCCACCAATGCGGCCGGAGCAGATATCCAGACCGTGGAAGCCCAGCCCAGTGTGACCTCGCCGGCGCCGTTCGCCAGCACCTCCACCCGCAGCGCGGCCGTGGTGTCGTCGACCTTCCACGACTGCGGCGGCGCCGGCCGCCCCACGCTGCGCGCGATGGCCTGGGCGGCGTGGAACGGCAGTTCGTGCGGCGCCCAGCCCGCGGTGCTGATCAGATGCAGTTCGCGCAGCGTGGGCGGCAGCTGATCGATCGCCACGTCGTCGACCAGCAACGGCACGACCGGCAAGCCGCGTTCGAGCGCGACGCGCAGTTCTACGCTGGTCCAGGTGCTTTCCAGGCTGAGCCGCGAGATGCAGTAAACCATGGCGTCGCTGGCCGCCATGGCACGTTCGATGGCCTCGCGCCAGCGTTCGCCCGGGCGCAGGCTCTCCAGATCCAGCCAGGTGCGATAGCCCAGGCGGCGCAACTCCGCGGCGACGGAGCGCACCGCCAGCAGGTTGCCGCGCGAGTAAGAGAAGAACAGCATGCCGGTCAGGGTGGCGCGCAGTGCAACGCCGACGTAGGATGGATGGCAAATGGCAAATGGCAAATGGCAAATGGCACTTGGCCAATGGAAAGCAGAAGGAACGCTGACGTGCTCCCGCCGATTCTGGAAGTCTATGTGCTGTGGCATCCCGCCGATGAAGCGGCAGGGCGGCCGCTCATGGACAGGCTCGTCGCCCACTTCCACGGCAACGCCTACAGCGGGCTGCTGGGCGGCGCGATCGAGGTCTTTGCGCGATCACAGGGCTGGTGCGATGCTGCCGGTTCGCCCCGGCCCTTGCCGCCTGTCGAGCCGGGTCCGGGCGCCGAGGTGCCGGCCACCGAGCTGACCGCCGTCGTCGTCTGGATGGGCCTGGGCCTGGCGCGCGCCGTCGAAGCCGAAGTCTCGCCCTGGACCGCCTGGCTGGACGCCTTGCGGCGCCGCCAGATCGAGGGGCCGCAGCGCCTGCGCATGTTTCCCATCCGCCCGGAAGCCGGCGGTTCGCCAGCCGACTGCCGGCTTCAGGAACTGGTGCCCTCGCAGGCCATCGTCGACCGGCAGCCGGAGACCACCTGCCGCGACCTCGCCCAGGGCATCGCCCAATGGGCGGCCGGGCAGGGCGGCGGCGCGCCGCGCCTGAGCGTGTTCATCAGTCACACCAAGCACGACGACAGCGGCAGCCAGCGTGTCGCCAACCTGATCGTGCAGGTGCGGGAGCGCATCGACGGCGCATCGAAGCTCGGCAGCTTCTTCGACAGCAATGCCTTGCAGCCCGGCGCCGACTGGGCCGCGCAACTGCACGAAGGCGCCTCTCGCATGGCCTTGCTGGCGCTGCGCACCGACCTCTACGCCAGCCGCGAATGGTGCCAGCGCGAGATGCTGCTCGCCAAGCGGCACGGTGTGCCCGTCGTCGTGCTCGACGCGCCGCTGCGTGGAGAAGACCGCGGTTCGTTCCTGATGGACAACGTGACGCGGATACCCGTGCGCGCCGAGGCTGATCGCTGGGTCGACGAGGACATCGACGTCGGGTTGGCGCGGCTCGTCGATGCCTGCCTGCAGCGTGAGCTGTGGCGCCGCCAGAGTGCCAGCGCGAGCTGGCCCGACGACGTGCGGGTGGACTGGTGGTCTGCACACGCGCCCGAGCCGGCGACGCTGGTCGACTGGCTGGGTCCGCGCGTGGCTGCCCGAGCCGCCGCTGCCCCGGGCACGGCCGACGCCGACGCCGACCGGCCGCTGCTCATCCTTCATCCCGACCCGCCGCTGGGCCCGGAAGAGCGCGACGTGCTCGACCGCATCGCCAGGCTCGCCGGCGGCCGAGGCGGGCTGGACATCGTGACACCGCGGCTGCTGGCCGCGCGCGGCGCATGAGTTCGCCAGCCACCCCGGTGACGCCACCGCCGTCGTCATCGCCATTGCCATGGCCGTTGCCAGCGCGTCGCCTGTTGCCCGCGGGCGCGCTGGCCGGGCGCGCCATCGCACTGTCGGTATCTGACAGCGAGGATCTGGGCGCGCTCGGCCTGCTGGGCACGCACCTGCAACTGGCGCTGGCGGAGATTGCCCGCGTCGTCTTCGTGAGCGACGGACGACTGCTCTACGGCGGCGACCTGCGTCCCGGCGGGCACACGGAACTGCTGCTGCAGGAATTGACGCGTTATGGCCGCAAGCGTGGCGCGCTGTCGCTGTGCCTGGCGTGGAACGTGCACCGTCGCACCTCGCTGGCCTCGCTAGAGACCACCGACGGCCGGCTGGGCATGCGCGGGCAGATCGTCGCGCTCGACGCCGCTGGCCAGCCGCTGGCCGACTGGCGCCTCGGCCGGCCGGCCGAGGGTATCGATGACCTGTCCGCAGTTCAGAAGGAGGCTGCCTTCAATGCGATGCGCACCTTCGTCTGCGCGCAGGAACATGCGCGTGTGGCCATCGGCGGCCGCCGGCGCGGCGGCGACGTGATGCCGGGCATCGTCGAGGAAGTCCTGCTCAGCCTGGAGCGGCGCCACCCCGTCTACCTGGCCGGCGGTTTCGGCGGCACGACCATCGACATCGCCGCCGCGCTCGACCCGCTCTGCCTGACGCTGAAGGCACCGACGGCCGCTGCGGTGGCGCCGCGCGCGGTGCCGGTGCTGGCGGAACTGGCGCGCAAGGCCGCGGTCAGTGGCGGCTGGCGGCTGCTGAACAACGGACTGGACGACGACGAGAACCGGCGGCTGGCCGCCACCCACCGCCCGAGCGAGATCGCAGCGCTGGTGGCGACGGGGCTGGGAAGGGTGGCGAGATCCTGAGAGCCTGCCCGCGCCCGGTCGACCGTCAGGTATCTGCGGCCGGGCTCTCGCCCAGCGCATAGAAAACCAGGCCCGCCGTCCGGATGCCCAGGCGCTCGAAGCGCGTGAAGCCGGCCTCTGCCGACAGCGCGCGGGCCCGCTTTTCGCCCCAGCAGGCGCCCAGCCCCAGCCCGCCCTGGGCCAGGGACTGCGGCACGCAGTGCAGGCAGCTGATGCCGTAGAACATGCGGGCGAACGGGTTTCCGAGGTTCGTCTCCAGGTCGTCACCGACCTTCGGCTCCACCATGAGGTAGGTGCCGCCGTCGCTCAGCGCAGCCCGGATGCGCTTCATCGCGCCCACCGGGTCGGGCAGGTCGTGCATCACGTCGAAGGTGCTGATGAAGTCCCAGCGCGGCGCCACCGGCAGGTCCTCGATCGGCTGCGCCAGGAACGTCACGCGCTCTTCCAACCCGGCCTCGCGTGCGTAGCCGCGGGCGATGCCGATCGAGTGCGTGTCGAGGTCGATGCCCGCCACGGTGGCGGTCGGGAACGCCTTGGCCAGTGTGATCGGCACGATCCCCGTGCCGCAGCCGACGTCCAGAGCCCGCCCGCCGGCCTGCAGCCGCGACAGCACCTCCGGCAGGGCCGGCAACCAATGGCGTACCAGCCGCGCTTCGTAGACCGGGCGGTTCATCACTTCCAGTGCCTGCGGCATTGCGGAGCCGAAGTCGGCGAACGAGATGCCGTTGCCGGTCTGAAACGCCTCTGCCAGCTTCGGCGCCATCGACAGCAGCCCCGGCAGGCTGCCGTACAGGCCGCCCAGGTAGTACTCGGATCCGGGGTCGGTCAGAAACTGCGCGTGCTCGTCGGGCAGGGTGAAACGGTCGCCCTCGGCGTCGTACGCTACATAACCTGCGCCGGCCATCGCGGCCAGCCATTCCTCGACGTAGCGGAGCCGCACGCCAGAACGCTCGGCGAGCGTGGCCGCGCTGACCGGCCCGGCGCCAGCCATGTGCTTGAACAGCCCGGCCCGGTCACCGACGAGCAGCAAACCCGCGGCCAGCGCCGTGGCCACGTCGCCCACCACCTTGAGCATGAAACGGGTGGATTTTTCCTTGTCCATCGGGATTCCCTCAGCCGGCGTCGAGCGGAGCTTACAGGCCCGCAGGAGTGCCATTCGGCCAGCGGGCGATGGTGCCGCATCCGCATGCGCGCATGACCGAGCAGGCCATTGAGTACCATGCCCGCATCGCCTGGCGTCCATCCAGACTTTCATATCGTACGTTCCAACTTTGCGTGGACGGGCGAGCAGAAGATCAGTGCAATCAAATCAAACACCCAACCCCTGGCGTCTGAGTGTGGCCCCCATGATGGACTGGACGGACCGGCATTGCCGCGTCTTTCATCGCCTGATCACCCGCCACACCCGCCTTTACACCGAAATGGTCAGCACGGGCGCGCTGCTGCACGGCGGCGTGTCGCGCCATCTGGACTTCAGTGCCGTGGAACACCCACTGGCCTTGCAACTCGGCGGCAGTGAGCCTGCCGACCTGGCGGCCTGCGCGCGGTTGGCGGCGCAGTGGGGCTACGACGAGATCAACCTGAACTGCGGCTGCCCCAGTGAGCGTGTGCAGAAAGGCGCTTTCGGCGCCTGCCTGATGGCCGAACCGGCGCTGGTGGCCGACGGCGTGAAGGCGATGCGTGACGCCGCGCCGCTGCCGGTGACGGTGAAACACCGCATCGGCATCGACCGCGGTGAGAACTACGACTTCGTGCGCGACTTCGTCGGCACGGTGGCCCGGCGTGGCGGCTGCGAGGTCTTCATCGTGCACGCCCGCAATGCCTGGCTGCAGGGCCTGAGCCCGAAGGAAAACCGCGATGTACCGCCGCTGCGCCATGACTTCGTGCGCCGCTTAAAGGCCGACTTTCCGCAGCTGACCATCGTCGTCAACGGCGGCCTGAAAACGGCTGAGCAGATCGCCGGCCAGCTGCTGCATGTCGACGGCGTGATGGTCGGCCGCGAGGCCTATCACCACCCCTGGACGATGGCGGACTGGGACCGCCAGTTCCTGACCGGCGCCGTCAGCGCGGACGAATCTTCATCGCCGCGGCGCGAGGCCGTGGAAGCGGCGATGGTGGACTACATGGAAGGCCTGGCCGCGCAGGGCGTGCCCTGGACGCATGCGTCACGCCACATGCTGGGCCTGTGGAACGGCACACCCGGCGCGCGCCGCTGGCGCCAGGTGTGGTCTGACCACCGTCAGAAAAACCAGGCACCGCGTGAAGTTGCCTTGCTCGCTACGGCGCAGCGGTTGGCCGAGCGGCCGCGCGCCGCAGGCTGAGGCGCACTCGGCTGTGCGGAACCGCCGCGCACGGCGACAATGTCGCGATGCGCAGCAACATCCTCGGCATCATCGGCGGCAGCGGTCTTTACGACCTGCCAGGGCTGACAGACACCCAGTGGGTGACGGTGGAAACGCCGTGGGGCGAGCCGTCGGACCAGATCTTCATGGGCCGGCTCGGCGAGGCCCGGCTGGCTTTCCTGCCTCGCCACGGCCGCGGCCACCGCGTTCCGCCCGGCGAGGTGAACTACCGCGCCAACATCGCTGCGCTGAAGAGCCTTGGCGTCACCGACGTGCTGTCGCTCAGCGCGGTGGGTGGCCTTCGCGCCGACCTGCCGCCCGGCACCTTCGTCATCGTCGACCAGTTCATCGACCGTACGCTGCAGCGGCAGAACTCGTTCTTCGGCCGCGGCCTGGTGGCTCATGTGTCGATGGCACACCCCGTATGCGGCCGCCTCGGCGACCATGTGCATGCGGCGCTGGCGCCGGCGGGCATGGCGGCCGCAGTCCCCTTTGTGCGCGGCGGCACTTACCTGGCCATCGAAGGGCCGCAGTTCTCTACGCTGGCCGAGTCGCAGCTCTACCGTTCCTGGAACTGCAGCGTGATCGGCATGACCAACCTGCCCGAGGCCCGGCTGGCACGCGAGGCCGAGCTCTGTTACGCCTCGGTGGCGATGGTGACCGACTTCGACTGCTGGCACCCCGCGCACGACGCGGTGACGGTCGACGCCATCATCCACATGCTGCTGGGCAACGCGGCGCAGGCGCGTGAACTGGTGGTGAAGCTGGCCGACACGGTGACGGCCGACGGGCAGGGCGCCGACTGTGCCTGCCGCAGCGCGCTGGAACATGCGTTGATCACCTCACCCGATGCGCGCGACCCTGCCATGGTCGCCCGGTTGCGCATGGTGGCAGGGCGCGTGCTGTGATCGCGCCGGGCATGTTCACCACCGCGCCACAGCGAGAAGCAGCCACGGGTTGCTCGCAATGAAAGTCGACGGCAAGCCCACCCGTCCGGTGTTCGCACTTCCCTCCCGTGACGCCGTGTTCGTCATCGACCAGCGTGGCCTGCCGCACCGCTTTGCCTTCGAACGGCTGGCAGATGTCGCCGCCGTGCACCTGGCCATTCACGACATGTGGGTGCGTGGCGCGCCGTTGATCGGCGCGGTGGCGGCTTATGGCATGGCGCTGGCGGCGAATGTGGGTGCCGGCGACTCCGCGCTGCGCCAGAGCGCTGCCTGGCTGCAGGCCGCCCGACCCACCGCCGTCAACCTGGCCTGGGCCGTGCAACGTGTGCTGCGCCATCTGCTGCCGCTGCCGATGGCGGCACGTGCATCAGCGGCCTGGGACGAGGCCGATGCGATTGCCGAGGAAGATGTGCGTGTCAACGCCGCCATCGGGCAACACGGCTTGGCACTGATCGAGCGCATCGCGGCGCGCAGGGCCGGGCCGGTGAACGTGCTGACGCACTGCAACGCCGGCTGGCTGGCCACCGTCGACTGGGGCACCGCCACCTCGCCCGTCTACCAGGCGTTTGCGCGCGGTGTGCCGTTGCACGTGTGGGTCGACGAGACGCGGCCGCGCAACCAGGGCGCCAGCCTGACGGCCTGGGAACTGGGCCAGGAAGGTGTTCCGCACACGGTGATCTGCGATAACGCCGGCGGCCACCTGATGCAGCGTGGCGAGGTCGGTCTGGTGATCGTCGGCTGCGACCGCGTGACGGCGCGCGGCGACGTCTGCAACAAGATCGGCACCTACCTGAAGGCGCTGGCGGCGCGCGACAACGGCGTGCCTTTCTACGTGGCGATGCCGACCTCGACGCTCGACCTGACGCTGAAAGACGGCCTGGCGGAAATACCGATCGAGGAACGTGCGGCGCGCGAGGTCACGCACCTCACGGGACGCGCCGCTGACGGCGCCGTCGTGGAAGTTCAGCTCACGCCGGACGGCGCGCTGGCTGCCAACCCGGCCTTCGACGTCACGCCAGCCAGGCTGGTCGATGGCCTGATCACCGAACACGGTCTGGTGGCTGCCGAAGAGGGCGCTTTGCGCCGTTTGATGGCGGAACGGGAAGGGCTGCGATGAATGACTCCACCGATGAAGGCCTGCTTCGCGATCACCTGGCCGCGGCGATGCGCCGGCTCGACAGCCTGGGCATGAACCGTGGCAGCACCGGCAACCTCAGCCACCGCCTGGGTGCGGGCATGCTGATCACGCCCACCGGCATGGACGCCGACGAATTGCGGCCACAAGATCTGGTGTGGCTGGGTGACGACGGCACGCTGCGCGGCGACTGGCAGCCGTCGTCGGAGTGGCATTTCCACCGCGCCATTTACGCCGCCCGGCCGGGGTTGATGGCCGTCATGCACACCCATTCCGTGAACGCCACCGCGCTGGCCTGCCTGGGCCGCGGCCTGCCGGCTTTCCACTACATGGTGGCGGTGGCCGGCGGCGACTCCGTGCCTTGCACGCCTTACCACACCTTCGGCACCGAAGCGCTTTCGCTGGCCGTGGCCGAGGCCATGCAGGAACGTGACGCCTGCCTGATGGCCCACCACGGCCTGGTGGCCGCCGGCGCCACGCTTGCGCGCGCGATGAAGGTCTGCCAGGAGGTCGAGGCGCTGTGCGAGGTCTATCTGAAGGCGCTGGCAATTGCCGAGCCCGCCGTGCTCGGCGAGTCGCGGATGCAGGAAGTGATCGAGAAGTTTCGCAGTTACGGCAAGACAGCCAGGCGCTGATGCAGCGCGGGAGCCGCCCTACTGCGAGAGATGGATCACGTCGCGCAGCACCGGGTAGATGTACTTCTGCCAGCGCTTGTCGCTGAACACACCGTAGTGGCCGACATCGGACTGCACGTAAAGGGTTCGTTTGTAGGCGCGCAGGCAGCTGGCCAGGTCTTGTGCCGCCAGCGTCTGGCCGACGGCGCAGATGTCGTCGCGCTCGCCTTCTAACGTGAGCAGCGCGGTGCGGCGTATCGCCGCCGGGTCGACCTTGCGGCCGCGGAACATCAGTTCGCCCGTCGGCAGCGCGTGCTGCTGGAACACCTGGCTCACGGTTTCCCCGTAGAAGTCCGCCGACAGGTCGGCCATCGCCATGTAATCCTGGTAAAAAGTGCGCGTGACCTCGGGCTTCTCGAACTCGCCTTCCACCAGGTGTTTGTAGTAGGACTTGAAGGCGTCGGCATGGCGCTCGCGGTTCGTGCTCATGCAGGCCGACAGTTGCACGAAACCGGGGTAGACGTGCCGGCCGGCACCGCCATGGCGCCAGGGTACGGGGCTGATCAAGTTGTTGCTGAACCACTCGATCGGCTTGGACATCGCCAGCGTGTTGACGCTGGTCGGGTTAGTGCGGCAGTCGATCGGGCCGGCCATCAGCGTCAAGCTGACGGGTGTGGCAGGTTGCCGGTCTTCGAACATCACCGCCACCGCGGCCAGCGCCGCCACACAAGGCTGGCAGACCGCCACCACATTCGCGTTTTCGCCCATCGCGGCCAGGAAGTCGATCAGGTGCCGGGTGTATTCATCCAGGCCGAAAAGGCCGGCAGCGAGCGGCACGTCGCGCATGTTGCGCCAGTCGGTGACTTAGACGTCATGGTCTTGCAGCATGGTCTGCACGGTGTCGCGCAGCAGGGTGGCGAAGTGGCCCGACATCGGCGCCCACCAGCATCTCGGGCTGTGCAGGTGCGCCGGGCTTTGCAAAGCGCAGCAGGGTGGCAAACGGGGTGCTGACGATGACTTCTTCGACCACCGGTTGCTGCGCACCCGCGACATCGATGGCAGCAATGCGCCAGGCCGGCCGACGGTGAGTGACCGCCGACAACTCCAGCAGCCTGCATGCCGCCGCCATGCTGCGCAACGCCAGCGGGCGGGCTGCCACCAGGCCCTGGGCGGGCGATTCGAGCAGCGGCGCCGACAGTGTCGCCAGCGCGCGCAGCGGGGCCGTCAGGTCGGTGTGGGTCTGGCAGGCCTGGTACATCATGGGCGGTTTCTGCCTGGAGGTTGCATTGACTGTCGCATCAACTGCGCCAGCCGCGTGGCACAGCCGTTGCACGGTGAGGCCTTGCAGCAAAGCCAGCCCGGCCAGCGCCAATTCGTAAAGTCACCATGCCCACGACCAGCGCACCCAAAGGCCAGCCCAAGGCACGAAAAACGGCAACTCCTGCACGTGCAACCTCACCCGCTCTGTCGTTGGTGCCGCCTGCAGTGCCTAAAACCACGCTCACGCTGCCCGCCGCCGGCCTGTTGCGCACCGAGCGTTTGGCGCGCGCGCAGTGCCGCTCTGTGTCGGGCGAGATGAACTCGGGGTTTGCCAAAGCTGCGCTCGTCGCTGCCGATGAACCTGAAGGTGCACTTTGCCGGCCACAAGGTCTGGGCTGGCGCCAAACCCGACATCGAGCGCATCTGCACCATCTGGCGCTAATGTCTTGCCAGCTACGGCGGCCCGTTTCTCTTCGGCGCCACTCGCGGCATTGCCGACGCGATGTTCGCACCGATGGTCACACGGCTGCTGACCTACGACGTGGCGGTCGACACAGCCTGCACCGCTTACTGCCGGACGATCATGGCGCTGCGCGAGATGCAGGAATGGATCGCCGCAGCCCGGCTGGAACCCGCCGAGATCGACGAGCTCGACATGGATTTTTGACCACTGGCGGCGCCGTTTCGCTTCGGTCATCATCCGGACAGCCCGGCGCCGCCGGCACACGAAGTAGAAAGAGACACGCGCGATGACCCACCAGCCCATTCGTTCGATCCTGGTGGCCAACCGGTCGGAAATTTCCATCCGCGTGATGCGCGCCGCCGCCGAGATGCACATCCGCACGGTGGCGATCTACTCGCAGCAAGACCGCCAGGCGCTGCACCGATTCAAGGCCGACGAGAGTTACCTGGTCGGCGAGGGCAAAAAGCCGCTGGCGGCTTACCTCGACGGTGACGACATCCTGCGCATTGCGCGCAGTGCCAAGGTCGACGCCATCCATCCCGGCTACGGCTTTCTCTCCGAAAACCCCGAGTTCGCCGACAGCGTGATTGCCGCCGGCATACGCTGGATCGGCCCGACACCCGAGGTGATGCGCACGCTGGGCAACAAGGTCGCGGCGCGCCACGCCGCAGTGGCGGCCGGTGTACCGGTGATGCCGGCCACGCCGCCGCTGCCGCTCGACGTGGCCGAGTGCATACGGCTGGCCGAAGGCGTCGGCTTCCCGGTGATGCTCAAGGCCAGCTGGGGCGGTGGCGGCCGCGGCATGCGGGTCATCGAAAACGCCGGCGAACTGTCGGCCGCGCTCGACGCCGCGCGGCGCGAGGCGCTGGCGGCGTTCGGCAACGACGAGGTCTACTTCGAGAAACTGATCCGCCGCGCGCGGCACGTCGAGGTGCAGATTCTGGGCGACCAGCACGGCACCGTCGTGCACCTGCATGAACGTGATTGCACCGTTCAGAGGCGTAACCAGAAGGTTGTCGAACGTGCACCCGCACCGTATCTGAGCATCGAAGGCCGCGACGCGCTCTGCGACCACGCCTTGCGGCTGATGCGCGCGGTGGGCTACACGCACGCCGGCACGGTCGAATTCCTGATGGACGTCGACGACGGGCGCTGCTACTTCATCGAGGTCAACCCGCGCATCCAGGTCGAACATACGGTGACCGAGATGATCACGGGTGTCGACATCGTCAAGGCGCAGATCCGCATCACCGAGGGCGGTCATATCGGCGTCACCACCGACACCGGTGATGGCCGCCACCCGACCGGTGTGCCGGCGCAGGCAGACATCCCGCTCAACGGCCATGCGCTGCAGTGCCGGGTGACCACCGAAGACCCTGAAAACGGCTTTCTGCCCGACTACGGGCAGTTGGCGGCCTACCGCAGCGCGGCCGGGTTCGGCATCCGGCTCGACGCCGGCACGGCATACGGCGGCGCGATGATCACGCCGTACTACGACTCTTTGCTGGTCAAGGTGACGGCCTGGGCGCCGACCGCCGACGAGACCATCCAGCGCATGGACCGCGCCTTGCGAGAGTTCCGCATCCGCGGTGTGGCCACCAACTTGCAGTTTCTGGAAAACGTGATCCGCCATCCGGCATTCGGCAAGGACATTCGGAACGAGCTGACCACCCGCTTCATCGAGAACACGCCCGAGCTGCTGGCCTTCACCAGCCGTCGCGACCGGGGCAGCAAGCTGCTCGGGTTCCTGGCCGAAGTGGTCGTCAACGGCCACCCCGAGATGCGCGGCAGGGCCTTGCCCGCTCTGCCCCTGCCCAAGCCGGTGCTGCCCAAAGTCGACCCGACGAGCGCCGTGCCCGACGGCTCCCGCCAGAGACTGCAGGCGCTGGGCGCAGCGGGCTTTGCACAATGGATGCTGGCGCAGGAGTGTGTGCTGGTCACCGACACGACGATGCGCGACGCCCACCAGTCCTTGCTGGCCACGCGCATGCGCACTGCCGACATGCTGCCCATCGCGCCCTTCTACGCGCGCGAATTGCCGCAACTTCTGTCGGTCGAGTGCTGGGGCGGCGCGACCTTCGACGTGGCCTTGCGCTTTCTGAAAGAAGACCCGTGGGCTCGCCTGGCGCAACTGCGCGCCCGCATGCCCAACCTGCTGCTGCAGATGCTGCTGCGCGGCGCCAATGCGGTGGGCTACACCA
>Ga0105046_10009237_pt1 | contig 15426 bp, 14 predicted proteins | sample MAT03_FD_78385 | JGI IMG/M metagenome (GOLD analysis project Ga0105046, IMG submission 78385) | Freshwater microbial communities from Lake Fryxell liftoff mats and glacier meltwater in Antarctica - MAT-03 (megahit assembly) | ecosystem: Environmental > Aquatic > Freshwater > Ice > Liftoff...
CCGATCAAACAAACAAACCAAGCACAAACAAGATCGCGAAAATGAATCCCATGAAGGCCGTGATCCAGTATCCCGTGTAGGCAGCGTGCATCAAAATCAGTCGCGGATTTTCATGGCGTGTGCCGCCGTACACGAGACTGATCGCGATCACTAGCGGGACATAGTAAAACAAATAGGTCGGCGATATAGAGAGCATAGAATCTGGCCAAGCGAGTTGAAATGGTTCTTTGGGCGAGCGCAGCAAACTACGACGTCGTCTGTTTAGGACCGTCTCTTGGTTCCGAACTCGCTTGAGCCGATTTAGTCGGATCGGGTTCTTTTCTTCGACCACTGATCGGTATCCCCAGCGGTCCAGCGTACGCGTCGTAGATCACAAGAATATTGAGCAACCCGGCGATCATCGTGAACCAAGTACCCATCTCATAGCCAGCGCCGTAGCGAGCATACCAAGCGGAAACTTCGTCGGTCACGTCATCGGCAACGGGGCGATGGGGCGGTGCCATAAATCCGCCCCAAAGTGGTTCATAGTCGTCGCGAGTCCAACCGTTTCGCGTACTGGTAAAATCATTCATATGGTTGGACTGGAAAAGTGCTGGCAGCGCCGCCACGCCCATGCCTGCTTGCAACACATAATGCCAACGCTTATCGCCGTTCTGCCAGGATGCATACACGACGTGGTAGCCGCCGAGCGAAAAACCAATGACCCATGTCAAGACGATGCTGAAGAAGTAAATGGCGCCTTTGGTGTTTCGGCGCTGATAAAAGTGGCCAGCGCCAGGAATCAGCCAAGCAAGCAATGCAGCGAGCGGACGATTGCGCAAATCAACCAATTGGTCGTCCACTTCGATCAATGAATCATTGGTGGCTGCCATGGGGCGGTTCTATGGGGTTTTGTAAGTTCAAGGTGAAAAATTAGGAGTCGCAGCGACTCGCCACGGTCCCGTATTCTGGACAAATTTGTCTTGAGCCGATAGGCGAATCTGGCGGTGGCTCTTCGCTGCGACAGAGAAAACCTTGGCAATCAAGACAGAAATATCCTACATCGAGCCTTCCGACGGTGGAAAAAGCGACCGAAGCAGCCTCGCCGATGGGTCAAACTCTCTAGTGAACGCCATTTCCACGCTCGCGGTGAGGCTTCGTCTGACCGTGATTTGCTGCACGGCACCGGTTGGCGTGCCATCGATATATCCGCGCACCGGTCGTTTCCCAGACCGATCCAGGCTGGCAATCGTGATCAAGCTATCATCTGGCAACGCCATGGGTTTCCAGAACCGCGGCTCGAATATGTTCGAGCCAGCCAGCGTCACCGTGGGCGTGTTAAGCGGAATGGGAGTAGCCCCCATCGCTCGGGCGTAGGCCGATGAACCCGATGCCGTTGCGACCAGCATGCCATCGCCAACGACTTTTGAGACGCGAGTCTCGCCATCGACATCCAGCCGGAACCACGCCGCTTGTCCGTCGGCTCGCTCCAGCCAGACATCCGAGAACGCCAATCCCCAGGTTCGTTCGCCATCAGGTGCCTCCGTATCAACTCGCAGCAACGGCAACGTATACGAAACTAAATCCAACTCATTCGGATCGGTTGGTATCCGCTCGTTCATTAAGAAACCAAGGTGCCCCGTGTTCATGCCCAGAAAAGGAATTCGCAATCGCCAGTGCTCCCGGATCGCGTGCAGCATCGTTCCGTCACCACCGAGTACCAAGATCAAATTGGGATCATCGGATTCATATTGACGATATCGACTCGCCACGGCTTGCGACTTCGGGTTGCGTGGATCAGCCACAATCTTGAACCGAGGCTGCGCGACCTGGAAATAGGCAAACCGCTGCGAGGAATAGGGAACAAAGAGATTGTGTCGATCGATGTAATTACTTACCAGCGGCATGGTAAGGTCGACGATCGAGCGTCGTTCGAAGACGCTCTTCCGCACCTCCGGCGAACACTGTTGTTCCGCACAATTCATCACGATCGCACGCGGCGGTCGCTGGTCGTCCGCGATTGGCGAAGTCGGCGTCGCCAAAATTACGAATCGCGATTCCCTCCAGAGCTTCTCGCCGTCTTCCCACTGCCTCTGCATCACCGACCCGTTGTCGCCACTGCGATCGACATACTCGGCGTTCACAACATGCCAAACTTCGCCTCGCGTTTCGTGCCTGGCCTCCAGCCCTAATGGCGACGTGTAACGGTTCAGGCTGATGTCATCGTAATCAATAGTCACTCGATCCAGCCCGCGAAAACCCAGCGTGGCAAGCGCGGCGCGATGCATCGGCGATGCATGCACATGCTCGTCAACGGGCGACTTTGGCACCACGGGGCAAATGACCACTTCATCGAATCCGTGCTGCAGTAACAACTCAACCTCATGCCGCTGCGATCGCGTCGGCGGGTCGAATGAACCTGAATAAATCGCAATCTTTAACCGAGCCGTTGGCACGTTATCCTGGTGACTGCGGTTGAGCTCTGTCCGAGCGTCGATCTTCGTCAATGTCTCGTTGACGAGCTGCTCGGGGCGAAGGTTGCACTCATTACAAAGCTGGAGCACGCTACAAAGCAATTTCCCCGCTTCCTCACGAACACGACCGAAATCATTGAGCTGACCGCAGGAAGTCGCTTGGGCAACCACATCCGCCAAGCGTTCGTCAAGCGACATTTTGCCAAACGCGTTTTCAAACGTGTCCGCGATGCGGCGCAGTTCAATTCGTGACTCTTCCATCTCCATTAATGCCAACGACTACGTGAGAGTTGCTAAAAAACATTCGCCGACCAAACTGTCGGACGCAAACCCGCCGATTTCCACGATGATACCAGAGCGGAACCGCCGAAGTAGGCGAGTATCGCCGAGACGTACCCGAAGTCCATTCGTCCGCTACAGATGCCTTGACAAAGCTTGTGCTGGTAAAACAACTTGATGGGCACCACAGCCGACGCAATCCGAGATTGGCTGGCCAAACCGATTGTAAGTTGAAACCCCACCCGTTCGAGACGGTTCGTTAATGCTACGACTTGATTTGTCACGTGACGACCCGGCCGCGAACCTGGCGCTCGACGAGGCGTTATTGGTTAGCGCCGAAAAAACAGGTGGTGAGGTCCTTCGATTTTGGCAATTTTCGCGTCCGGTCGTTGTCATCGGGCGCGGGTCGAAAATTCGAAACGAAGTCGATGTTGACTACTGCGAGTCTCGATCGATCTCGATCTTGCGCAGATGCAGCGGCGGTGCGGCGATTGTCGCGGGACCGGGATGCCGGCTGTACAGCGTCGTGCTTGATCTTGTCGCCAGACCTGAGCTGCGAAATGTTGATTTGGCGCACCAGTTCGTGATGAGACATCTTGCCGAGGCAACGAGGGCGCAGCTCCCCGAAGTTCAGTTGCAGGGTATTTGTGATCTGACGCTGGGGGCCAAAAAGTTTTCTGGCAATAGCCTTCGCGTGGCTAAGGATCACTTGCTTTACCACGGCACGATTCTACAGGAGGTCGATTTGTCGTTGGTTTCGAACTGCTTGCGAACCCCGCCCCGGCAACCGGAGTATCGCACCGGGAGAAGCCATGACGAGTTCATGACCGCAGTCGAAATCAACGCCGCAGCTTGGTGCGATTGCTTTGCCGCCGGACTAAATGCGACGCAATCGATGACGAGTTTGCCGGAGCAAAGAATCGTCGACGAGTTCACATCAAAATACGCGTCTAAAGACTGGATCTGGCGTCATTGACATGTTTTCTCCGGGCGATCAGAGGCTATGCTATGCAGGCTGCTGACGATTTCGATGTTACTTTTTACTTGCGCCCGAAGCGCTAGCGGTACGTTTCAATCTGCCGCTCGCCTTAAAAACACGTTGCCATCTCCCCATGACTGATTCGATAGATTTTGCATCCCTGACCAAGCGGCTCGAAGCGAATGGGCAAGTGCACGTGCTTCAATTCTGGGACGAGCTCAACGTTGCGCAGCGAGTTCGTCTGGCAACTCAGATTGAATGCATTGATTTGGAGCTGCTGGCCAAGTTGATCGCTGGCGAGGATGAGAAACCAGATTTCACCGCAATGGCTCGTCGCGCGACCGCGCCACCAGCAGTAAAGTCTGATGGGACCGGTGCGACTTGGACAAGCGCCGAGGCGAAAGAGCAAGGTGAGCAGGCGCTCGCTTCGGGACGCGTTGCCGCAGTCATTGTTGCCGGCGGCCAGGGAACGCGACTGGGTTTCGATCAACCGAAAGGAATGTTTCCCATCGGCCCCGTTTCTCATCGGACGTTGTTTGCAATCTTCGCCGACAGGCTTCGCGCGATCGCAAAGCGATATGGCGTTAGCGTTCCCTTGTATCTGATGACTAGCCCCGCGACCCATGATGAAACGGTTGCTTACTGGTCAAAGAATGACTACTTAGGTTTACAGGCTGAGGATGTTCGAATTTTTTGCCAGGGGATGATGTCCGCAGTGGATGCGGTGACCGGCAAGTTATTGCTGGAAGAAAAGGATTCGTTGGCGCTCAGTCCCGACGGTCACGGGGGCACTGTCGCGGCGCTCGCCAAGGCAGGCTGCTTAGCGGATGCGGCTTCGCGTGGAATCGATCTGCTGTCGTATGTCCAAGTTGACAATCCACTGGTGTCACTTTGCGACGCGAATTTGCTGGGGCATCACGTGATGAGCGGTAGCGAGATGACGACGCAAGTCGTTCGCAAACGCTTTGCCACAGAAAAAGTTGGCAATGTATTGATGGTTGATGGTCGCGTTCAGATCATCGAGTACAGCGACTTGCCCGACGAAGCAGCCCAGCGATGCAATGAATCAGGAGACTTGATGCTGTGGGCTGGTAACATTGCCGTTCACGTGTTGGATCGCAGCTTCCTAGAGCGAGCTGCGAACTGGAGTGATGCTTTGCCCTTTCATCGCGCCTTCAAAAATGTTCCCTACATTGACGAGCATGGCAATCGCGTTCAACCTGCGAAGCCAAACGCGATCAAGTTTGAACGTTTCATCTTTGACTTGCTTCCCCATTCGGAGAACGCGTTCGTTGTCGAAGCGCTCGCCAGCGAAGCGTTCGCACCGGTAAAGAATGCCAATGGTGCGGCGACCGACACACCAGACCATTCGATGCAAGCAATCAGTGACTTGCATCGTGGTTGGTTAGAAGCTGCTGGCGTGCGAGTCGCGGCGGGGATTCGCGTCGAGATCAACCCGCTGTTTGCAATCGATGCTCAAGAGCTGAGAACGAAGTGCAACGCAGGGATGCAGGTAAACGCCGATCACTACTTTAGCTAGTGCTTCGAGAAATAAATGACCTCGCTTGGTAACCCGACGCGTAAGCGAGGAATTAGACACATTTTCCTCGCTTACGCGTCGGGTTACCAAGTTTTCAAGCAGCATCAATTCGTTCTCGCTGCATTAGAGCTTCGTGCAAACAAACGATCTGCGCAGCAATAAGTCACTGAATTTACAACCAAGGGTGCTACGCCCTTCGAAGACTCGGGGTGTGCCCCCCAACTTCAGTAAGTCATTGTTTTGCAGCGACACTTGGTTGCCGCACGATGCTTGACCGATAAGTGGATGGCGCTTGCGTGCCGGCTGGGTCGGCAGAATCAAAATCAACAGAGTGCAATTACAAGTCGACGACTCACAACCACTCGTTTGATGGAGACCTGCCCCGGGACGCCAGCGCGCATCCACTTGTGATTTTTCTATCGCTTGCGGGCTGCTGGAGCCTCGGCCAAGCGAATGTATCCGAACATGGTCTGATCGTTGCGAACGATCAGAAACTGACCTTGGGTATTGCTCTGCTGACCAACCTTGTTGATGATCCCTTGCAACTCAGCGAGGGAAGCAGTCGAAAAATTGTGCAGTCCAACGAGCACATCGCCAGAACGAATCCCTTGGGAATCTGCTGGTGACCCCTTTCTTACATCGGTGACCGTGAGGCCACCTCGATAGGATTTGTTGCTGCGACTATTGATTCGTTGCATTGTCCCCTTGGAGATTGCCTGAACCTTGACCCCAACCACCGTCCAAGCGAGGGCTTGAGGGTCATCCGCACTGGACGCTCCCGGTGTCCCATCAAGTAGCATCGCGACCTGCACGACGTCACCGTCGCGGTCGACTTCGATCTTCACCTGCTCACCCGCCTGCACCTGGATCATCGCTAGGCCAAAGTCGAGGCGATCATTCGTGTTTCGTCCGCCAACCCGGACAACGCGATCGCCAGCCTTGAGACCTTGACGCGATGCGGGGCTGTTCGCCGCAACAGACGCGATCGATACTCCGTCTCCGTCACGTGGGCCGCCTTCGGTTCGCATCCCTATCGATAGACGATCTTCGTTGTAGCTGCTGATCATATCGCTGACGATGGCGATCGCTTGATCGATCGGTATTGCGAAGGCAATCTGCTGTGCACCGATTCGTACTGCAACATTGACACCGATGATCTCGCCATGAATGTTCAATAGCGGTCCGCCGGAGTTACCCGGGTTGATCCCGGCGCTTGTTTGAATCAAGTCGCGATACTCCTGCGTGTCATTGACCGGGACGTCTCGGTGCAATGCGGAGATGATACCCTCGGTAACGGTATCGACGTATCCAAACGCATTGCCGATGGCGATGACCGGTTCGCCAACCATCAGATCGCCGCTCGTACCTCGGGGAATCGTGTCCATCGGCTCGGTGACATTCAACTTCAACAACGCGAGGTCGCTCTTGACCTCCGAAGCAATCACGTCTGCCGTCGTGGTCTCGCCATCTGCCAGCGTGACTTGCACTTGGTCAACATCTTCGACAACGTGGTAGTTAGTGATCACATAGCCACGAGGGTCGATAACAACCCCGGTTCCCATGCCGTTGACTTGTTTTCCAGCATCGCCGTTGGCACCGGCCATTGATGCGGCTGTGGTTCGTACTGTTTTTTGGCCATGGATGTTGACGACAGCACCCCTGCATCGGCGAATTGCTAGCACGGTAGGCGTTTCTCGCTCTTCCATCTTGCGGTCCGCTTCGACGGCGAACAGAGTCGCATGCGAAAAAGCGGCACTGGTGATGGTCAGCACCAAGCCGAGCGCGAACTGTTTCAATTGCTTAGCGGATGCATGACTTAGAAACGAAGCTAAATTCGTTCGAAGCCGATCGCGTTTACTAAGACTGGAGATGAATCGTCGCATGGAACCCCGCACATCGGTGAGCACGTTTTCTGCCCTTTGCCGCAAACGCATCGGCGCGTCGCGAGCCTTGCCAATTCAGTGATTAGCACGAGGGGTTGCATCGGATGTTATGCCTGTTTCGCTTAACGCTTGTGTAGCGGGGCAGCAAGGTTTACCTAGCTTTACAATGATCCCTGTCGAGCACATCAAAGCGACGCAACAATAATGCTCAATCGAAAGATTTTTTGTGTTGCGAGTACCGCGTCAGGAAAACTCTTTGTCTAAGCCACCACGTAAACTGTGTCATGATTAAAAAAGAACGAGCCAAATTTGCGGCTAAAACGCTCGCGACGCTCTACCCGAGCCCCCCAATTCCACTGGATCACACGGATGCATTCACGCTGCTTGTCGCCGTGGTGCTCAGTGCGCAATGCACCGATAAGAAAGTGAATCAGGTCACTCCCGCCTTGTTTATGCTTGGCGGTACGCCAACGTCGATGGGATCGCTCGCGCCGGAGTCGATCCTTGCGATTATCCGACCGCTGGGATTGGCACCGCAGAAGTCGATTGCGCTGCATGGCCTTGCAAATCAATTGTTAACTCGGTTCGCTGGCGAGGTACCGCAAACGTTCGAGGAACTTGAATCGTTACCTGGCGTGGGCCACAAGACCGCAAGCGTGGTGATGAGTCAGATATTCGGCTACCACGCGTTCCCCGTCGACACGCACATCCATCGCTTGGCCCAGAGATGGGGCTTGAGTAACGGCAAGAACGTGACTCAAACCGAAGCGGACTTGAAGCAATTGTTCCCACCGGAAACGTGGCGTGATCTCCATTTGCAGATTATCTATTATGGACGCGAGTACTGCACGGCTCGTGGCTGCGATGGGACGGTTTGCCCGTTATGCCGCGAGCTGTTTCCTCGTCGACGTAGCCCGGTGCTTCACGTCAAGGCGTAAGGCTCGGTTACCGTTCCGCTGGTTCCGGCCGCACCGCCGCGTAAAAGTTCAACCATGGAAGTCTGGTTGTTCGCTTGGTGGAGCACACCCGAAGTGCTGGTCAAGTTATCGGCGATCGATCCCGGCAGTAACCGATTTGCTGCCAGCGGCCAATCGTAGTTCGCGGAACCAAGCATCGCGCCCATCAAATTCAACTGACCTCGGGGCAGCGTATCAGTGTCGATGATGACTTTGTGGCCAAGTTCGCGCAGCGCGATGGCAGCGATCGGGAATTCCCCGGAGCGACGCATAATGATTGGCAATGGTCAACGAGTCGATCGATTGCTCGTTGACAATTAACGCTGTCCGCATCGGATCGGTGGCGAAGGCAGACGAAACGAGCCAGATCGCTGCTATGCACGCAGTCGCAGGCGATGTAAGACGATGTTGCAAGCGACGATTTGCCGGAATCATGGATGTTCAGCGGCCTTTGGTCGGAGCGATACATTGGGTAAGTTCTCTTGACGATGCCTTATCATAGGGGTTGCTAAGGCTGGACCAACAGTACGTTTGGCTGGGAATTTGTGTGGTAGGCGAAGTAGAAACGAAACGGGTGGGGCCATCGTCGCTGTGGTGTCGCGACATGTCGGTGCAGTTCGGGACGGGGCGACCGGCTGTCGATGCGGTTTCGTGCGAATTCAGAGCGGGCCAGGTCACATCATTGGTCGGTCCCAGTGGTTGTGGCAAGACGACGCTGCTACGAACCCTTGCGCGATTGCAGATGCCTTCCAGTGGTTCGATCGAGATGATCCCGCCAGCTAGCGCGGAGCAAGGCGAAGTCTCGTTTGTGTTTCAGCAACCGACACTGCTTCCCTGGCGATCGGCGATCGAGAACGTCATGCTGCCCTTGCAGCTTGGGATCGACCCGGTTGCTGGAGAGTCGATTCAAGAACGAGCGAGAGCAGAGCTGTTGGCGATGGAGCTTGATAAAGACTCGTTGAAGCGATTGCCCACCGCGTTATCGGGCGGCATGAGAATGAGAGTGTCGCTGGCGCGAGCGCTGGTGACACGACCATCGGTGCTGTTGTTGGATGAACCGTTCGCTGCACTGGATGACATGCTTCGCACGACGCTTTGCGACTTGTTGCTAAAGCGTTGGTCGCAGCGCCCATTCACGATCGTGTTGGTCACGCACAACATCGGTGAGTCTGCGATGTTGTCGCACCGAGTACTCGTGATGCGCGATGGTAGGATTGGTCAATCATTTGACAATGAGTTGCCTTGGCCGCGAACAGAAGCCGTTCGCACGTCGCCATCGTTTGGCGAATTCTATCGACGGATCAGCGACGCATTGCGAGGGCGATCGGAATGAAGGATCGCCGCATTAAGTTGAATCGACGCGAAACGGATTTCCGTTTTTCGATGTTGCTGCCATCGCTCATTTTCACCGGTGCGGTGATTGGGGTTTGGCAAATCATTGTCGTCGTGTTTGAATTGCCACCGATCTTGCTGCCATCGCCTCGCCAAGTTTTGCAAGCGGGGATCAGCGAATCAGGAACGATCGCCCAAGGCGTTTGGGTGACGGGCATGGCGGCGTTGTGTGGCTTCTTTGCGAGCGTTGTTTTGGGCACGCTTGTCGCGGCCTTGATGAGCCAATCAACGCTATTCCGACTGGCGTTGTATCCCTACGTCATACTGTTGCAAACGGTGCCAATTGTGGCGATCGCGCCGCTGCTGGTGATCTGGAGCGGCTATGAATTTCGGACGGTGGTTTTGGTGACGCTGATCATTAGTTTGTTCCCAATCATCAACAGCGTCACGGAAGGTCTGATGGCGATCCCACAAGATCGCGTCGACCTGTTTCGGCTCTACGGAGCAACGCGGTTCCAAACATTGTGGCGATTGCGGGTTCCGACGGCAGTCCGGTACCTGATGTTGGGTTGTAAAACAAGTTGCGGGTTAGCGGTGATCGGTGCCATCGTGGCAGAGTTTTTTGTCGGCAACGGAGGTGCCAACTATGCTGGACTGGGCACCTTGATGACAGGCTGGCAAACACTTGGACGTACCGCCCCGTTAATGGCGGCAGTATTCGCGTCGGCGCTGTTGGGAATCTCAATGTTTGCCATGGTGCAAGTTCTATCGACTACAGTACTGCGGCGTTGGATGAGCAACGAATAGACGATGTGCGTCACAGTCAATGAGTGTCCCAATTTTTTAGTGTCCAAATTTCAAAGAGTAGTATTCATGAATCGAATCAACCGGCATCTGATAGTTTTTGTTGCTTTGACCATGGTTGCTGTCGGTATTGTCGGCTGCGGAAAGTCGTCAGCGCCTAAAGCGACCGCTGAGAAGGGTCTTAAAAAGCTGGCTGTGCAATTGAATTGGTTCGCTGAGGCCGAGCATGGCGGCGTGTATCAAGCAGCAGTCGACGGGACCTATGAACAAGCTGGCTTCGATGTCGAAATTCGTCCGGGCGGACGGTCGGCACCGATCGCAGCGGAAGTGGTCTTAGGCCGAGCCGATTTCGCCATCACCAACGCCGACGACGTGGTTTTGTTCCGAGCCGCAGGGTCAGACATCGTGGCCCTGATGGCAGCGATGCAGGATCATCCACGTTGCATCTTGGTCCGCGCTGATTCGCCGATGAAGTCTTGGGAAGGCTTGAAGGGAATGACGCTGCAACGACAGGAAGGGCAAGGGTTCGTCGAGTTCTTACGGGCACGCGGAGTTCTCGACGGCGTGCAGGAGGTGCCTTACCACGGCAGCGTCTCCAACCTTGTCACGGATCCAAACATCGCGATTCAGGCATATTCATTCGCCGAACCGTTTCTCGCCAAAGAAGCGGGCGTGGAGGTTCAGACTTGGATGGTTAGCGATCTGGGATGGAATCCGTATTCAAGCGTTCTCGTGACGCGCGGTGACTTGATTCGCTCCGACCCCGAGTTGGTTGATGCGTTCGTGAAAGCGACTCAGAAAGGTTGGCGAAACTACATCACCGATCCGACGCTGGGTAACAAGTCTGTGTTGGCAGCAAATCAACATGGCATGACCAGTGAGGCGTTGCAATTCGGTTCAAAGGCGCTTGTTGAACTTGCCAAACCAAGCGAGCTGCCGATCGAACAAGTTGGCCTGATGACGATGGACCGTTGGAAAGCATTGGTTGAACAAATGGTGGAGATCAAGTTGATCGAGCCCGGTAAAGTCAAGCCAGAAGATTGCTTCACTGATCGATTCATCGGCACTGCTGGATCTACTTCACCCAGCGCGGCGCAGTGATACCGATTCCGGTTGAATATGCTCGCCGAGCGTTTCAATCTCAAGCCGCAACAGCCTTGATGCGACGTCCTTCGCGGAGGGACGATCGGCGGAGTCCTTGGCGATCATCTCGGAAATCAACTCGGCAACCGGGTCAAGAGATTCGAGATTCTTGACCGTCGGCCGCGTCCAGGCCAGCAGCTTCAATAACACTCGACCCAGGGCAAAGACATCGGCTGCGGCTGAGGCCGTCGCTTCGCGGTCGTCCAACAATTCGGGTGCTGCATATTGTGGAGTACCGAGAAACTCTTGGTTCATCCGCGTTCCCATTTGTCGCGCGAAGCCAAGGTCAAGCACGGTGAGATGCCCATGCAGTCCAACGTACAAGTTCTCTGGCTTTACGTCGCCATGAAGCCAGGATGCCAGATGCAGCGCCGCGAGGCCCTGAGCCGCTTGACGAACCATCCACAAGACAATGGGCAACGGTTGGGGCGTAGAAGCTCGCAAGAGATCAGCCAGTGTCGCTCCGGCGAGCCGTGGCATGATTAGAAAGGGTTGTGCCGAATGTAGCGACGACTCGAGGACGACGATTAAGTTCGGATGAGAAGTCGTCGTCGCTGCATTCGCGAACCGAGTTAGTTGCGCGATCGATGCCTCACGGCTTTCGCGTGCGATCGGGACTGTCCGCAACACGTAATCGTATCGAGGGCTGCCGGCAGCATCGGCGGGCTGGGCTTCAAAGAGTCGCGAGTGAGCCCCGGCGCAGAGCAACTGACCCAAACGCCAAATCCCGATCAACGTGGGCGGCGTCGCTCGGCTGGCAATCGGAGCCGCCCGTTCAGCGAATGTGCCAACGGTGCCCGGCGTGAACGCGTTGACCGTGCCGGTCGTGAATGCGCCGACGGTGGCGGGCGGGCGAGGTGACAAACCTGCCGCGTTTAGGGTATTCTGGGTGTGTTGCATTGAACTTGTGGGGCGAGCGACGATGGAGACTGGTTGGTCTATGCATCGTCGTTACGACCGCTCCCACACGAAATCACCCCGCCGAGCCGCTAAAGTCAACTCTTCTTCTGCAATCCGGATTTTCGCTCCAGTCAGTCAAGTTCACGCGAATTTTGGGAAATTCGATTGCCTTCCCCGATCGTTTTCAGGAATCAAAATGAAGCCGCTGCCGACCCTCGCTCTTGTACTGCTCAGTTCGTTTTCTGCCCTGCTTGGATGCGGACGATCTGCATCGCCGACGGGATCTCAGAGCACGGATAAAACCGCAGATTCTGCGGCCGCGTCGGTAGAGAAATTCGGCAGCGATCGTTTTCCGATAACCGCCGGGAAGTATGTCGTCTTAAACATCTTGACCGACAATCAGGACAATGCAAAAGCCAAGGAAAACACAGAGACAACATTGCTTCGGCATCCCGACGTGGATTGCTTGGTTGGACTCTGGAGCCAGAACACGCCGATGATCTTGGCCGGACTTCGCAGCAGCGGGATGCTCTCCAAAATAAAGGTTGTTGGCTTCGACGAGCATGTCGAAACGATCGCTGGCATTCGCGAGGGCACGGTGCATGGGACGATCGTGCAGCAGCCCTACGCCTTCGGATTTCGCAGTGTTGAATGGTTGACGATGATCGCTCGCAACCAGCCGGTCGACGTCCCCGAATCAGGACTGTTGTTCATTCCTCATCGCATAATTACCAAGGAAAACGCGGGAGATTTTGAGACTGACATGGTTGCAATTCGAGCGGGCAACGGGCCATCGTTGTCACCGGAGTCGAAGCTCGATGGTAAAGGTCTACGCGTGGCGTTCATTACCAACAGCATCGATCCGTTCTGGACGCTTGCCGAGTTTGGCTGCAATTGTGCAGCAGCTCAGTTCGGAACCACCGTTGAAGTCCAGATGCCATCGTCGGGTACGATCGAAGAGCAAAAGCGATTCCTGGAAACGAACATGGCGTCGAAGCTTGATGGCGTGGCGATCAGTCCGATCAACCCCGAGAACCAAGTCCAAATGATTGATGCTGCTGCGGCGGTGATGCCAGTGATCTGCCACGACAGCGACGCGCCTGCTTCCGCCAGACGATTCTATCTCGGTACCAGCAACTACATGGCTGGACGTGCGGCAGGGACACTGATCAAGGAAGCGATTCCTGACGGAGGCGAGGTGATGCTTTTTGTTGGCCGGATGGAAGTGCTTAACGCTCAAGAACGCAGCCAAGGCATCATCGACGAACTGGGGGACAAGCCAGTCCCGGCGATCTTCGTGGCTGTCCAGTGATGCCGATTTCTGCGCCATAACGAGACTGTTTTGGCCTTTAGTGGCGTCTTATCTCTCGTTAGCGGCTCCTGACGGGTGCGATCGTCCGTAGATTTTGTTGCGTTGTCCTCTGGCGCGTATACTTGTACGGTGAGGTGATGGCAGTCGGAAGCGTCAATGAGGCGGTTTTGGATTTGCCCGAACCGAGTCGACAACCATGCTGTCAATCGTTTGGCTGTGCTGGCCGCAGCGATGGTTTGTTCTGCACAATATGTCTCGAATTTTTCTTCACAACTTCCAGGAGACAGCCCGATGAGCGGATACGGAACGTTTTGCGAAGACTTTTATCTGAATATGAACCTCGGCACTGAGATGGATGTGCCGCAAAGCCGTGAGTCGATGCTGCACTTCTTTGAGCAAGTCCAGCGAAGATTTCCACAGATGCAGCATTTTTATGGGCGCGAGAAGCAAGAATTCGTGCTTGAAGAGGAAAAGGGCCAAGGTCCCTACCGTTGGGTCTCCGTTGAGCCACGTCGGGTCAACAGCGGCTTCGTCAATCCAGAGAACTTGGACGACGCAATCGAACAGCACCAAAGTGTCCTGGAGCTCGTTCCTTACGAATTGTCAATTAGCCCGCTGGATTGCGAATCGCTGGGCGTCGTGCTTGGCTTTGACTTTACTTGCCGTGGCAATCATAGCGAAGTGCTAGCAGAGGCGCTGGGCGTCAATCCGGGATTAGAAAAGTTCCTCTCGATCCCGCAAGCTCGCGTGATCTCGCACGAGCCTGCGATCCAGTTTGCGCTGGACGAAGATTGCAAAACGCAATGTCGTGTCAGCTTCGAAACCCGGACAACCGCATTTCACGTCAAAACCGGTGAGTTCCCCGAGGAGCAGCTCAGCGTCTATTTGATGGTGCGTCGCTTCGAAAGTTTGTCGCCTGGCGAAAACTATGCCGACGAATTCAAACGTTTAGCAAAGCTCTGTCGCGATATCGCGGACAACTACTTGGTTGAATCCGTGCTCATGCCGCTCCAGCAAGCGATTTCGCTGCGGTAACGAATTGGCAATGAGCGACAGCGACTTCCGCTGGCAACCCGAAGCGTAAGCGAGCGGATGATTCATGTCCCTGGCCAACGCAGCGGGTTACCAAGTCAACAGGCCGCGATCGTGACTCGCGCAGATATATGCGTCATGCCCGGTGTTGAAACGCCGGGCTTTCTTTCGTTGTTTGCTAAACGCCATTGTCGGTGAGAGTGCGTCTACGAACTTCGCGTCGGTGGCGCGAAGTTCGAAAATCGCGGTCCGCCTCAGCTTGCTAACCAGTGCCGATCGGCTGGGATCTAGCGCAATGCTATTAAAGTCCTCGGGGTCCGTAACAAGGTGGTACACTTCTTCCCTCTCGCCTTCGACCAACTTGCGAACGTATTTGTACTTCCCGTCGCGTCGCAGTACATACCTGGGAACATCGGCCGCGATCGTAAGTCGCTCGTCGGTCGGAATCGGATCGGAATCGGAACGGAATCGGATACTGGGAAGAGGGTACTTATGCGATCGCTTGGCGGTCAGGTCACGGGCGAGAGTTCATTTTCCGATGGTGGCGATGCGCCTACCACCGGCTACGGTCTTAAATCCCTGTCGGGATGATCCAGCGGACAGATAGTTGCGCAGACCCAAATCCTCCGCGACCCCCAATTTTGAACTGCCCACGATAAGGCCGCCCTCATTGCCTTTGTGGAGACCCTCTAAATGAGGCAACTGGCAAGAAATGCAGAATTGAGATGTCGAAATCGCCTTTTCAGGCTACCATCAAACGTCCACTGGCTTAGCACCGCCGGAAATTTCCTAGACCGTTTCAACGTCCACCCG
>Ga0105046_10009238_pt1 | contig 15426 bp, 14 predicted proteins | sample MAT03_FD_78385 | JGI IMG/M metagenome (GOLD analysis project Ga0105046, IMG submission 78385) | Freshwater microbial communities from Lake Fryxell liftoff mats and glacier meltwater in Antarctica - MAT-03 (megahit assembly) | ecosystem: Environmental > Aquatic > Freshwater > Ice > Liftoff...
AACCTCCTATTGTGAAACCTATGAAAATATCGATTTCGGCGATAACGGAGAAGTTGTTTCTACAGCAGTTGATTTTGATTTCAGGGAATTTATGGGATGTGCAGCCATGTCATCGCTTTCTACTAGTCGCTATGTTGCAATGCAGAATTCTTACATTGCTATGAAAAATGATAGTAGTATTATTTACAGAGGTGATTCGTTGGATAGTGATTTTGAAACATTTTTTGCCGCTTTAGACACCGGCAACATAGGAAAACTGGAACAGGTAAGAAAATTGGCCTACTCGGATGCCGATTCCGCGAAAGCGATTAACGAATCAATTTTATATACCAATACAATTGAACAAAATTTGACTAACTTTTATTCTATTTATTTTGATAAACTTGAATTGGATATAGAATTGGAGGCAGTAGATAGTACCCTCTTGGAAGAAATGATAACCGGTTCCTCAATTACTCAAGGAGATGCTTTTTTTAACTCGCTAGCAGTTTTATTCCGGGAAAAGCATCCGGAACCGAATTCGTCAAGATATGGAGAAACTATAATACCTCTACTTCAACTTCCTAATCAAATCACTCCATTAATTAGAGTATATCCCAACCCTGCTAATGCGCATGTAGTGGCGCAACTTGTGAATGAGGATGATACTTTAATTTTGCTGGAATTGTACAATGCTGTTGGAAATCTGGTACTATCGAAAAAATGCTACGCCAAATTCGAGGAATTGGATGTATCAGTTTTTGTCGAAGGCTTATATGTGCTGCGGGTTGTAACCGAAAAAGGACATACAGATACTAAAAATTTTAGCCTAATAAAATGAAAAATCTTCACATCACCGGGTATTGTTTCATTCTGCTTCTTTTGCTTCCGACTATTTTACTTGGGCAGAGAAACAATATCTGGTGTTTTGGTGATAGCGCAGGGATAGATTTTAATAGCGGATTCCCTATAACCATCACAACCAGTTTAGATACGAGAGGCTCGTGTGTTTCAATAGCAGATTTAAATGGCGGTTTATTATTTTATGCAGAAACTCGAGCAACAATGGCTGGAAATACCGGATTAATTTTTAACAGTAATAATGTTTTAATGCAAAACGGAGATAGCATTTTAGGGCAAGGGTGGTATCATGAACTAGTAACATTTCCTGATCCTATATCTGATTCTTCATTTTATGTATTTTCAATAGGAGTTACGGCAAGCAGTTTACCTGGACTGTTTTATTCAAAATTAAGTTTCACAGGTAATTATCCTTTGGGTGAAGTAGTAATTAAGAACAGTCAGTTGTTAAATATGCGAATGGTAGATTGCCTCACAACCATCAAACATGGAAATGGAAGAGATTGGTGGGTGATTGCAAGACCATCACCAGTTCAGCAACCAACATATAATAATATTTGGTACACTTATAAAATAACTCCTACTGGAATTATGCAAATGCCAATTCAAAATTCCGGTGTATTAAATGGAACCAATTTGGGAAATATTGGAGTTTCACCCGATGGTTCCAAAATTTGTTTTACAAACCTTGGGGGGCTAATTGAAATATATGACTTTGATCGTTGTGATGGGTTAGTTACAAATCCCGTGACCGTTGAACCCCAATTGTCAGTGGGTCCTTATCCATATTATTGGTCCAGTGAATTTTCTCCAAGTGGTCGGTACTTGTATGTCACATCCTCAACAGTAAATAGCATCTTATGGCAGTTCGATACCTGGGCACCTAACATAACTGCAACTAAAACACTTATTTGGCAAATGACCTTTCCCCCTGCAACCATTGGTGCACTCAAACGAGGTCCAGACAATAAGATTTACCTGAGTTGTGCATGGAGTGATTCTACAGGTATTTTTAATTATCCATATCCTCCCACTGCATATTATACAGAAAACATGAATTTGAGTGTGATCAACTCACCCGACTCAGCAGGTTTAGCTTGCGATTTCCAACCATGGAGTTTTTATTTGGGAGGCAAGCGTACTTATTGGGGGTTGCCAAATAATCCCGATTATGATTTAGGGCCATTAGTTGGCAGCCCCTGCGATACACTGGTGGGCATAAACGAACCAACAAGAACAAACACTAACGCCAGCATACACATTTACTACGCACCTGATTGGCAAACAGCATTCATTAATGCCGATAACCTAAAAGGAACAACTTACCGCCTGAGCGTATATGATTTAATGGGCAAAGAAGTCTTCAGCGAAAGCGGGAAGATTACACCACCGTATTATACAAAGAATTTAAATTGCACCGGTTGGGCGAAGGGGATGTATGTGGTGAGATTGGAGTCCGATAGCTATCGGACCGATAGTTATCGGACGGAGAAAGAAAAACTAACTAAGAAATTTGTGATAGAGTGAGAATTAGGACTTTGTAGTTAGTAATTTAGAAGGTTGAGGATAAAAGAAAAATTATGCTAAGGGTTAAACATGATTCCCTACATCCCTGCCTGCAGTAAGTAGGCTCGTCCCAAGCCACAGGCCGGCGCGTCAGAGGAGAGTGGGAGCGGAGCATTAAATTATTTCATTTTTCGATTAACATCTTTCATAACGAAAATTTGCTGTACGGACGCCATGCTTGGCGTCCGGGATAAATTATTATTTTGCATTAATTTTGATGCAGGCGACAAATGCACAATAATGCTACATAACATAACGCAACATACCGACAAGCCTCGAAATCATAATTAGTAAGAAACGCGTTTTTCGATGCAGTGATTTTCTTCTACAAAAAATTCCTAGCTGTCGGATTGCAAATCCTCATACTAATTTCATTGGGATTAAAAATCCCAAGGGGCGGACGCAGGATCCCAAAACTAAAGAACCAATCCTCCTTCGCTCTTTAAAAACAGAAGTAACAAAATTAAATTCACTTAGAGCTTCGGAGGACGCAGTAAACCAATGAACTAACGAACTAACGAACTAATAAACTAATTTTACTCCACTACAATCATCTTCCGCCGCATCAATTTATCTCCCGCCATCAATTCATAAAAATAAGTACCCATAGGTAAAATAGAATCGAATTTTTTAACATGTTTTCCGAATGCTAATAGTTCATTGTCGATGGGAGTGGCGACACATCTGCCTTTGAAATCATAAATTTTTAGGGTGACCAATTCCGGTTCGTGTAGCTTGAAGCTGAATGTTGTTTGCTTCTTAAATGGATTGGGGAAATTTTGCTCGAGTGATATATTTTTGTTTACTCCGAAATATTCATCTTCAACACCCACCAAAGTAGTGTCAATAATTGCAGTCCAGATGGAAAGGTTTCCATTTTGAAGTCGTGTCCAAATTGGTCGCACTACATTGTTGTGAGCGGTTACGTTGGTGTAGTCGCCAAAAAATACACTTGGATCAGGAGTAAAGGGACTTGCACTTACCTTGAAATTCTCAAATGTTGTTCCTCCGTCCGATGATCGTGCCATGTATACATCGGTACGCGTATCGGAATAGTTTCTCCTATCGTAAAATACAAACCATAAATTTCCTGTGATTTGATCTAAGGTCATCCACGTAAAAAATTGTTGGCGTTGTGATACATCATCATTTACTTTTGCCGGAAGCGTCCATGTATCACCTCCATCGGTAGATTTTACCAACCAAACATCGGTATCGGTAGTTCCATTTCTTTGGTCGGTCCAGTTAATGTAAATGGTACCATTGTTTGGTCCTCCACTGGTATCACATGTAGTGATGGGCAAACCGTTGGCTCGATAAATTCCCGGAATAGCAAAGTCCCATCCACCGGGAATTGAAGTTACAGGTATATCCTGTGTAAGCCATGTTAATCCTCCATCTAAACTACGATCGAAAACCAAACCTGCCGGTCCGGCCCACGACACGTATACCTCACCGTTAGGTCCCAATGCAGGAACAGCGCCCTCAGTAGTATTATCTTCATCAATACAATCACCCGAAACCTGATTGATCTTTAATGCACTTGTCCATGTTTGTCCTTGATCTAAAGATTTTGAGAATAAAATGCGTGAACTATCCGAACTGTTCGTGCTTCCGTAACTATCAAATTCAGTCCACGTCATGTAAATAATGTTCGTACTTCTGTCAATTGTCACCCATTGTTTATCCTGCGCCTTCGTCCCGTTAAGGCCTGCAAAACCTCCATTGGTCCATGTGCCGCCAAGGGTAGGAGTACGCTGACTCACAATTCTATCAATCCAATTACCGGATGGAGGATTGCTCAAATGGAAAAAATAAAAACTGCCGGTGGTATCACAAGCAATAACAGGATCACCCCAAACACCAAAAGTTGAAGTAAGAGTATTTTCAATCCAAGTCAATCCACCATCAACAGAATAATAATAATTGCTAATGTTGGAACCCGCCATTAATTCATTGGTGTTTTTGGGATTTATAGTTATGGAGGGCTCATTAGGAAAATTCTGATCACTAATCATGATGTTCTGATGCTGCGCATGTAGCAATGGTATGCTTAAAAAGCAGAGTATCGTTGTAATGATATTTATTGTAAGATATTTTTTCATAAGTATATAAATTAAGTTGAAAGAGAGAACCCCGACGGGATGGTTTAAGCCCTGACAGGATTGATTTTAGCGTTCAATAAGAAATTATTTTCTCATTGAAAACTAATTCCTCTTGGCGTTCAATCGAAACCCTGGAGGGATATTTCGACAAGCTCAATACAACGCCGCCGACCGAAAACCGCCGACCGAAGACCGCCTACCGCCCTATTGTCTCAACATCTTCATCTCAACAATTTCATCCGGTAAACCTTCGGTTCGAGTGATGCTTTTGTAATCGTATTCCTTCGGGTTTAGAAATTGATAACTGATTGCCTTTTCAATTTTTTTCCCTTTTGATTCCATAGTTGATTTTAAAATTAATTTTTTGTTGTTCTCCCAGATTCCTGTAAAGAACCAGGTTTCACCAAAATTATCAATGGTGTACATAAAAGTAGTATCGCTATTTGAGCTGTAGCTGAATATACGAGCAGCCAAATACTTTCCTTTTTCAGGAATCATAGCTACTTCGGTGAGTTGAATTCCCCAACCGCCGGCAATTTTTTCGGAGGTGTGACTGAGTTTATACTTTATTTTTTTCTTTTCTACGATAGTAACCATTTCGCCTTTCCATTCTCCATTGAATGCCGTCAGCATTTTCATACGATCGGGTGGTTTGTTGGTGGTTTGACTAAAAGTGGGAGTTGAAATGGCCGTAATAATAAATAGTGTGAGGCTGGCAATAAAAGGGGTGGATTTCATAAGGCTGGTAAATTAAGTGAATTCTACTAAATGCCATTCAGTATACAAATCTACCATTTTAGACAATCGGATGTAATGTTTTCATCATTTTTTACCGAAACAGTACAAATTTATCATAGTATAAGTAACTCATGAAAAGGATGAGATTTCTAATGGAAGATCTTGAAACCCGGGCCAGTGTTTTACTCGAGGCCGGTAATTTTATTGCTCTCCGTAAAGACAAAGGCACGACCTGTGCTTTGTATGAGTTGTATGGACGATATGTGGAAGTGGTGGTGAAGAGCAAGGAAGTGGAGCAAATCGACTTTTTGAACGACACCAACCGTTTGGCATCGTATGTGAGAAAAAGGGAAATTAAGTACTTTTTTGCCTGAAACAACATTAAAGTTATCGGGCTTTCACAAAAGAGTTCAATAAAAATGGCGGACTTACAGGTCCGCCGGGGGCATTAAACACAAGGGAATTATCTAACTTCTTTGTATAAATTCATTCAGATCATATATGCTGCTTTCAAAGGTGAAAGTATCGTTCAGTATAAAGTAGTTTTGCTTATCTATAGTTTTATGGAAAGCATTTTTAGCTAGATCCAGTTTACTCGATTCAAAGGTCATCATTCTAACCAGTTCGGAAACTTGTCGCGATGTAAAGTAATTTGAACTTATCGCCTGACGTGCTACCTGCATTTTGCTGCTTTCAAAACTCAATTTGTTAATAGTGTTTCTGAGTTGATCAAAATCATAATCGCTCATTCCATAATACATTGGTGAAGGTGCAGGAACCGGTCCGCAAACAGGTTGAACATACACTGGAGCAAGAGGAATAATGTTATTGATTCGAAATCGGTATTGTCTATCGATCATTGCATTTATTCTTGACCTTGCAGGAATTTCAATGTATCCATTATAGATAACTACCGGCATAGTATAAGGTCCGTAATACCCATGATCTAATCGGGTAACTCTCAGAAAATGGGTCCCGGGATGAAGATCGTCAAGATTGAATCGGGTTACCGGTGTTCCATAAACCTGATTGTCGAGGGTAACTGTAAACCACGCTTGGTCTGCAATTCTTAAGTTAAGTTCCGACGCCAGGTGCGATGCTCGTAGCTGCACGGAGGCGATAATGAATGCGGTAATAAGTAGTACACGTTTCATAATTTTTATCCTCCATTTTTTAAATTAGATAAACCCTCCAAATCAACACTCGTGCCAAAATTATTTCTCACGGGTTAAGTTCTTGAAAACCCAAATAAAAAAGGCGTCCCGAATTTCTTCGGAACGCCCAGACAATCCAATCATAAAAAAACTATTTTACAAGACAATCAATACTGATATTATTAAGGAATGGTTCCAGTAATTCAATTGATGTGAAAGCCCGTATATTCTCAACCTTGTTTCCATCAATATGATACCATAATTCAATATAGTAATCGTTTAGATAGAACAGGTTGATGCGATATTTTTCTTTTTGATAAACATGCAGGAATGAGGCCCCATGCCAGAGGTGCCAGGCCTTTTCGTCTACGTTTAATTCGTTAAATTCTGCTATAGTAACATTGTTTGTCATAGTAGTTGTTATGTTTTTGTTTGTGATAGGACTAAAATACCACCCCTTATTCGCCATTCCATCGGGAATTTGGTGAACAGTTGTTATTCAGGGGTGCAGATGCTCTCTTTAATTGCCAGTAATATTTTAGAGCAAATTGATAAAAATCATATTTTATCCATGACTACCATCATATAGGTGTCATGTATGAATGGTATAATTTTGTATTCACATTTTAAAGTATGCATCAAATTACAAATAGCTAAATCTATGAAAAGGAAAATTCTTGCATTTCTTGTTGCCGCACTCGTTATCATTTTCCCATTTCGTAAAGCATTCTTGTCGGATGAAGACCCTGGACTGATGATGATGTTTTCGTTTTTATTGACTGTTATCGGTATAATAGTGTTCTATTATTTAACACTGCAGCCGGTAAACAAGCATCAGCACTAAGGTTATTCGTATTACTGAATAGTTAAATGGAGTCGTGATCCTCTTAAAAAATGGGTTTTGACTCCATTTTTATTTCCATAAAAAAACCCCGCATTGCTACGGGGTCCAAAAACCAACTTTAAAACGATCGCCCGGGAATGGGGGATTGTGACGGAAGCCTATTCCTTGATTCCAAAAGTCTGATTCGTTTCAGATACCCTTTTTTGGTAAAGTAAAACTGCAACAGTTATTAAGGTGATAGGTAGAATGAGAAGTAACATTTTCTTTTATTTTATGACACAAATGTATATCGCGAAAACAGGCGAATCTGATAAATTTGACAAACAGCCCGAAATTCGGGGTAAACGTATGTTGACACTTAGGGAAGGATTTTCTTCAGGAAAATTTAGAAATTGATTAAATCGAATTGAAAATTTAAGTACTTATAAATCAAATGATTAGTATTTGTACTGAACAACTCATTTTGCCACACTGGATAGCTTGATGGAAATAAAAAATGTTCGTGGGCGACCCGGACCATATATATAATTGGAATCTCTGGATGGTCCGGCATCGAAATCGCTTTGAAATGCATTGGTAACATTTTGTACGCCTCCTGCTACCGTAGTCATTATCAAGTTTTTCCACACCGGTAATTGATAATCAATTTTTAGATTTATTTCCATAAACTCAGGTGTTTTTACTAACTCATCATTTTCAACTCCCAGAGCTCCGGCAAAATGTGGCACATCCATCTCCCCTGTATAAACACCTGAAAATGATAATTTTGTGTTTTTTAATAGGGAGAATCCCATTGCGAAATAACCATACACCTCCGGTGTTCTTATAAATGAAGTGGAGCCTGGAACCTCTGCCGACCATGCAACCGCCTCCTCATAACTGCTTTTTTGCCACGTCACTCCAATTTCTCCTTCCAGTTTATAATTGTAGTTCAATCTGGCCTCCAGGGTAATTCCCTTTACTTCCGCATCACTTCCGTTGGTTCGGGTAAGTTGGGTGTTGTTATCGTTACCGGAAGCAGGAGTTTCAACAAGAATAAAAGTGTTGTTGAGTTGAGTATAAAAACTATTCAGTGTAAAACCATAAATATACTTTTCGAAAGCTGCGTTATAATCTAGTGAGGCGTTATAACTGGATGACTGCTCCGCTTTTAGATTTGGATCAATAGTGGTAAGTGCAACGCCCCCGCCCGAAAATGCAATGTGCATATCGGCATCAAATGCCTGTGGTGCCCGAAAGCCCTGTGATCGCGAAATGCGGGCCTGCACACGTGGATGAATTTTGTATAGCAAACTGAACCTTGGACTGTAAATAAAATGATCTGTTTTGTTGTGGCTGGTAATTCTGAGACCAGATACAAAATTTATTTTTGGATGAAGATCCCAGTCGCTTTGAATAAAAGCACCTGTTTGAAATGTTTCCTGGTTCACCAGATAATTGTATGCTTTTATTTCATCAAACACATAATCGTATTGATACTCCAAACCGGCAGTAAGAATATTTTTTCCACTTATAAAATTAAGGAGCGTATAATTAAACTGCCCGCCACCAATGAACGTTTGATTTTCGGAATTACCATATCCATCGGAACCAAATGAACCTGTGTAATGATCGCGTGAAGTAAGTTGTGCCCCGGCATACAATTCCATGGAGCTCCTTATTCGGTAAAAACTTCTCGAATAATCAACGTTCCCTGCAGCAATTTTTGAATCACGGTATTCCGATTGCTGTCGCAGATGAGGTTCCTTATTCAATCGGTCACCTCCATTCCTTATTTCATGAATCCCATTCATGCTCAACCGTAATTTGGAATCTTTGTCGGGATTTACAAAACCATTCACTCCCATTGAAAGGTTTTTAAATTGTGCAAGCTCCGAAAAACCATCTGCATTAGCATCCCATGCCTGCCTGTCACGATGAGAAACAAGGAGTGACAAGCCGGAATTCCGTTTGGGATGAATCAAAGAAGTATATAGATCCGTTTGTATATCGTTCGATTCACCCTGTATAGTTGAACCTGTTGAACTTAATTCAAAACTATTCGATGTTGGATCTTTGGTGATGATGTTAATGGTTCCTGCCACAGCACTTGATCCATACAGCACAGATCCGCCACCCTTCACAATTTCAACACGTTCAATCATTGATGCCGGTAATTGCTCCAAACCATATAAACCGGCTAATGAAGAAAAAAGTGGTCGGCTATTAATTAAAATTTGTGTGTAGGAGCCGGGCAATCCATTCATTCGAACTTGTGTATAGTTACAAGTCTGGCAATCTTTTTCCACTCTTATACCGGGTTGAAATGACAATCCTTCCGATAAATTTAATGATTGAGTGAGTTGAAGAACTCGTGAATCCAGCACATTTACAGGAATGGCCGAATCCAGTCTCCGCTTTTCATTCCGCGTTCCGGTAACAACCACTTCATCAAGAATTTTCGAAATTTGATTCAGGTTAATTGTGGCGGTAACATGAGGGTGTTTGTCGGTCACCGTAACTCTTTGAACTTTAGTTTCGAATCCTATGTAGGATACCTGTAATTCATAAACTCCCGAATTTATCAATTCTATTTTAAACAACCCGTTTTCATCAGTAACACCTCCGAGTTTCGTTCCTTTTATACCGATATTAGCAAATGGCACCGGTTTTCCGGAAGACATAATTTTTCCGGTTATCGAACCTTTAAACTCCTGAGCACTTCCCAAAGTAGTCAGTAAAACACTAATAATTAATAGTATATGTAATTTCATATAGGTCATTTGCAAATGTTTAGTATCATGACAACAGAAATCTAATAAAAAAGATTAGGCAAAGGTAATAATAAAGTTAGACAAGTCTAAATTGGAATTATCAATTTTTTTATACTTTTGCACAAATGATGAAAAATTCCTTCACGGAAGAGAACTACCTGAAAGCCATTTTTAAGCTTTCGGAACGCAGCGAGTTGGTAACTACTACCGACATTGCAAACATGCTTGGTATTCGTTCGGCTACTGTAACAGACATGCTTAAAAAGCTGGCAGCGAAAAAATTTATCAAGTACGAACGGTACAAGGGGTTACACCTAACCGAAAAGGGCAGATCAACTGGGATAAAAATAATTCGCAAGCACAGGTTGTGGGAATTGTTTTTGGTAGAGAAGATGAAATTTAAGTGGGATGAAGTTCATGAGATAGCAGAGCAATTGGAACATATTCAATCTGATGAATTAATTAACAGGTTAGATGAAATGTTAGGTTATCCTAAATCGGATCCACATGGCGATCCTATCCCCGACAAGAATGGAGTATTTGGAAAATCACGAAATATCCCCCTCTCCGAAGTGAAACCCAAAGTCGCATCGCTGGTTTCAGGTGTCGTTGAAAACAGCAATACTTTTCTTCAATACCTCGATAAAGTTGGAATTGCATTAGGCGACAAAATCACTATTCATGCAGTGGAGCCCTTTGACCAGATGCATAAAATTTCGGTCAACCAAGGTAAAGAATTTTCTATAAGTTTTAGTGCTGCCAGAAATATATTGGTACAAGTTAAATGATTTATGGGCGTCCATTTTAAAATTTTGCTGCCAGTACAAAGGGCAATTTATATTTTTTAACATCGCCGGTCAAGTTAAAAATTTCAATAAAGGCAACATATATTCCCAAAGGGGCACGAGTTCCATTTTCATCAATACCATCCCATGTAAAATGGGTTGCTGATGCCAACAAATTGTTTTCATTGTTTCTGAAAACAATTTGTCCTGAAGAATTGTAGATCCAGTAATTGGAAATGTATCCTCCTTTGCCCGGGTGAATTGAAAAAGTGACAACATCATCGAGCCCATCGTTGTCGGGGGAAAATAATTCGGGATTACGTGAAACCATTTGCTCAATATTTATAAAATCGTTGAATTGTGAATTTTTTAATCCCGGAGTGGCAAATCCTGCTGATGGTGAAGCCGAGTGCCATGAGGAGGGTTGCATGGAATTCATATCAGGGTTAATTTTCTCGAGAGATAACCCTTTTGTTTGCTCCAGCAATTCAAAATGAAATGTTGCTTCATATTTTATTTCATCCACTCGTGTATTTTCATGTAGCAAAGCAATGTGCCCCTTATCAATATTCATCGAAGGCAAATCGGTCATCTGTAAAAATCCAAAAGGGTAGGAGGAGCGATAGTGTTGAGCAACACTTTCAGGATCTTCGGTAAGCACTACATAGTCCCCGGGAAATAGTAACCAGGGAATATCAGATATTCTTTCTATTTGATCCGGCTCATTAGTTTCTTCCTCTATAGATGCAATCTGAAGTTTTGCAAGATCTGCAATTCGGGTTCCATTATGGTAAATTTCCAAAAAATCGCTGCCCCCCTCGAAGGGATCAAAAAGAATTTCATTAATCACAATTTTATTTTCAATTATGGTATCTGCCAATCCAAAACGTGATTGGTTAGTTTCATCAACTGCATTTCCGGAGCAGTCGGTGATGGTATTGACTGTAATTTTATAAATGATTTTATTTGTGAGTGCACTTGTAAATGTTAATCGAATATTCATAAGATCTGTTCCTGTTGCTTCTGCAGATAAAAGCGATACAGAAGGAGTGATGGAATAATTTTGAAAACTCGAAAGGGAATTTGTCGCCAGTGATTCATTGAAAAGCAACACTACTGCAGAATCATTTTCGCAATATGCACGAAGTAAAACAGGTGGTTGAGTATCGCTAAACACGCCATTAATACTGTTCGTCAAGCCCGGTGTTCCACCTAAATTATTTTCGCTTGGCTTCCAGTTTTGTGGCACTTGGCAGGAATAATCCAAATCCATCTTTTCCAACGACCAACCACCATCTTTTTTATAGGTATCACCCAACCAGGCATCGCTATAAATTACCGAATCAACAGGAAAGCCGGATGGATCACGCAATGCAATTTTTTCGCCGGAGTTGGTAAGAGATATGCTGCTGATACCTGCACATTTTCCGTATGGCGAAAAGGAACCGGTATCGGAGTTAGAGCAAATTATGATGTAATCACCGGGAGCAATCGTAACATTGGGCAGTGATTTACTACTTCCGTCATAAATAGTCCATCCCGAAAGTGAAACAGTATCAATGCTGTTATTAAAAATCTCCACAAATTCGGCAACGGGCAATCCATTTGAGGGATCGGGGTCGGCCATTATTTCGGTGATGGTTAAAGTGGGTATTCCGGGAGATTGACCAACACAAGTGTACAGGGAGACGAAAGTGCAAAATCCACATAGTGCAAGGAATAAATTTAAAAGTTTCATTTGAAAAATATTTTTTAAGTAAATCAAAGTTATTAGTTTGGTAGGCGGAAAAAACAGAAAATGAGGGAACGGGAATCTATTTATATATATTTGTAGTTCATTCAACATTTAAGATTTGAATATGGATCAGTTCCTTGAAATGCTTCATTACCCATTATTTGTTTTTGGAAAAACCGAGTTTACCACTGTTTACATTCTTAAGCTGGTTGTGGCAATTGTGATTCTGGTCTGGCTTTCGCGAAGACTCAGGAGTTTTCTGGTTAACAAAGTTCTTATCAGATATAATGATGATATTGGTGTAAGGCAGGCTATTGCGGCCATTGCACGGTACATTTTTTTCGTTTTAGGGCTTTTTGTGGTCATCCATGCCAGTGGCATCGATTTGAGCGGATTGGCTTTGATTGGAGGTGCATTGGGCGTAGGAATTGGTTTCGGATTGCAGAACATCACTAACAATTTTGTCAGCGGTATTGTAATTTTGCTCGAAAGGCCTGTAAAAGTGGGCGATAGGATAGAGGTAGGAGGTACCACCGGTGATGTGGTAAATATTTCTGCCAGAGCTACAACCGTAGTAACCAATGACGGCATTAGTGTAATTATCCCGAATTCAGAATTGGTTTCAACGCGGGTAACAAACTGGAGCCTTACCGGGAAAATGGTTCGTTTTAAAGTTCCGGTTCCTGTTGCCTACGGTACCGATCAGGACACAGTGTTGAAGCTGTTGATGGAAGTTGCCGCTGAAGATCAGAATGTAGCAACGGATCCTCCTCCTTCCATAAGATTAAAAGAATTCGGACAAGGTGCCATCATTTTTGAACTGGTAATTTGGACCTCCAAACTGATGCAGCGACAAGGGATGATGCGAAGCCGGATGAACCTGGCAATTTACCGTAAGTTCAATAAACATGGTATTGTTATTCCGCTTCCGCAGATGGAGTTGCGGATGAATGGAGAAAAAGAAAACAAGGAACAACCAAACAATTAATATTCACCGGTAAATTGTTTATGAGTTCTGTTTATTTTTGATCAGAATTCAAATTGCTTTAAAAGAACATAAATCATATGAAAGTTGCAGTAGTAGGTGCTACCGGACTGGTAGGCACGGTGATGTTAAAAGTCCTGGAAGAGCGTAATTTTCCGGTAACCGAGTTGATTCCGGTTGCAACAGAGCGATCAGTAGGCAAACAAATAAAATTCAAGGGAAAATTGTACACTATAGTTTCAATGGTGGATGCTATTTCCCAAAAGCCCGACATTGCTCTTTTTTCGGCAGGGGGTGGAACATCACTGGAGTGGGCACCGAAATTTGCTGCTGTGGGAACGGTTGTTATAGATAACTCCTCTGCATGGCGCATGGATCCGGATAAGAAACTGGTGGTGCCCGAAATTAATGCGGATGTACTTACTGCTGATGATAAAATTATTGCAAATCCTAATTGTTCTACCATTCAAATGGTAATGGCGTTGGCACCACTACATAAAAAATATCATATTCATCGTATCGTAGTTTCAACGTATCAATCAGTTACAGGAACCGGTGCTAAAGCATTGCAACAATTGGAAGATGAAAGTGCGGGTAAAGAAGCCGATAAAGTGTATAGCTATGCCATCTACCGAAACGTAATTCCTCATTGCGATGTTTTTACCGATAACGGGTATACCAAAGAGGAAATGAAAATGGTTAATGAAACACGAAAAATTTTAAGAGACGAATCTATTCGCGTTACTGCTACCACTGTTAGAGTACCGGTCAAAGGCGGTCATTCGGAATCGGTGAATGTGGAGTTTGATAATGAATTTGAAATAGAAGATCTGAAGTTACAACTCAAAAATGCAGAAGGAATATTACTTTACGATGAACCCGAAAAAAACCTATATCCTATGCCGTTATTAGCTGAAGGTAAGGATGATGTTTTTGTTGGAAGGGTACGAAGAGATGAGAGTCAGCCTAAAACGGTGAACTTATGGATCGTTGCCGATAATCTCCGCAAAGGAGCCGCCACCAACGCAGTTCAAATCGCCGAATACTTGGTGAAAGCTGGGTTGGCTGGTGGCTGAAGCCGCCAAGGCTGAAAACCACCGACAGGGCTGACCTTAGCCTTTAGGTAAAGCATAAGTTATCAATAAAAACTGCAATTCTCATGGAGCCGAAAGACAACCCTGCCGAGGATTTAACAGCGTCGACAGAAAACCCTGACGGGGATTTGAAGCCGCTGAAAGACAACCCTATCGGGGATTTAAAAGCGCCGAAAAACAACCCTGTCGGGGATCTGATAAGAAAAAAATAGGACCCAAAACAGTTCGGTGGCGGCAACATTCTCCTACACGGATAGAGAGTTTTACGGATTCGGTATTTGCGTTTGCGGTAACACTGATTGTTATGGTTTAATTGGACCTACCCTTAGCATTTTGTATCGTAATCGTTCGAAAAAGATGAAAAAATTATTTTCTGAAGAAGAAATTAACGAGGTAGCCTATGGCACTATTGAAAAAATGGAAATTTAGAATTACGAATGGCTAATTACCAATGGAAAATTAGTTCACATTGGACATTGGACATTTTACATTGGACCTTTTCGCCGTGTGGAATTTGCAATTCCACACCATTCAATTACAGGGGATTTGCAATCCCCGAAACATATTGAAGAAGGAAAACGCTTTTCGATGCTGTGATTTTCTATAGGAGTAAATCCCCCGGCGTCGGATTACAAATCCTACTATTTTTTTCCTTGGGATTGCAAATCCCAAGGGGCTGAAGTTGCCCATCGGAATTTGCAATTCCGATGTTAATAATAAAGGGGATTTGCAATCCCCGAAAACATATTGAAGAAGAAAAGCGCTTTTCAATGCTGTGATTTTCTATAGTAGCAAATCCCTCGGCGTCGGATTACAAATCCTCATAT
>Ga0105046_10009240_pt1 | contig 15426 bp, 12 predicted proteins | sample MAT03_FD_78385 | JGI IMG/M metagenome (GOLD analysis project Ga0105046, IMG submission 78385) | Freshwater microbial communities from Lake Fryxell liftoff mats and glacier meltwater in Antarctica - MAT-03 (megahit assembly) | ecosystem: Environmental > Aquatic > Freshwater > Ice > Liftoff...
GAGCTTTGGGCCGGTGCTGGCAAAGTACCCGGACCTTCAGAGCCAGCTGGATGAGAAGACGTGGGCGGACGGGGCGGCGGTCTCGCGGCACGACCGGATGGCGGAGTTTGCGGATGACCTGTACGCGGCGATCCACGGGGCAATGGGATCGGCGGCGTTGAAGGCTGCGGCGGGGAAAGACCATCGCGCGATTCTTGATGTGCTGACGTCGTATCTGGTTCTTGAGGCCACGCAGCTTCCGTATCTTTTCTCGCTCTTCCACCAGAACAAGGAACGCCCGTTTCTGGAGCGGATCGAGCACGAGTGTTCGGAGCCCGGGGCAGGAGTGAGCGCTTTGGACCGACCGATGCGGGTGATGTTGTTCACTGACACGCTTGGGGACGTGAACGGCGTTTCGCGGTTCATCCGCAACGCCGCGAGCACGGCGCAGAGCACCGGGCGGGACCTTCGCGTGGTGACGTCGACGAACTTTGAGATTCCGAGCGAGCCGAACATCCACAACTTTGCGCCGGTCTTCGCGACCAAGATGCCCAGGTACGAGAATCTCGAGCTGGCGTTGCCGCCGCTGGTGAAGATGCTGCGGTTTGTAGATCAGCATCAGCCGGACGTGATTCACATCTCAACGCCCGGCTCGGTGGGTGTGGTGGGGTTGATCGCGGCGAAGATGCTGCGGGTGCCGGTGGTGGGCGTGTACCACACGGACTTCCCGGCGTATGTGGAGCGGCTCTTTGAGGATGGCGCGCTGACGAACATCACCGAGGCGTTCATGAAGTTCTTTTACGCGCCGTTCCGCTCGATCTTTACGCGGTCGCAGGACTATGTCGGGACGCTGGAAAAGCTGGGGATCAAGCGGTCGAGCGTACTGCCCTTGATGCCGGGGATCGTGACCGAGCAGTTCCACCCTCGATTCAGGGACGAGGCGTTTGTTGAGTCGCTGGGCTCGCCAGCGAAGCGTGTACGAGCGCTGTATGTGGGACGCGTGAGCGTTGAGAAGAACATGCCGCTGATGGTGAAGGTGTGGAAGGAGGCGGACGCGCGCTTGCGGGAGAAGGGTGTTGATGCGGAGCTGCTGGTGGTGGGTGATGGGCCCTATCGCAAGGAGATGGAGCGCGAGCTGCGCGGCTCGCGCGTGCGGTTCGTGGGCTTCCGGTATGGCGATGAGCTCGCGAAGATCTACGCGACCAGCGACCTGTTTGTCATTCCGAGCGTGACGGACACGCTGGGGCAGGTTGTGATGGAGAGTCAGGCGTCGGGGATGCCGGTGATCGTGACGGACCAGGGCGGACCGAAGGAGGTCGTGCTCGATGGTGTCACGGGGCGCGTGGTGCCGGACACGGATGTCGAGGGATGGGTGCGAGCGGTTGTGGAGTGTTGCTCGGACGATGAGGCGCGTCAACGCATGGGACGGAGCGCGCACGAGTTCATGCAGGACTTCTCGATGGAGCGGAGCTTCGAGCACTTTTGGCAGGTGCATGAGCAGGCGTGGGTTGAGAACCTGGCGGCGCGGGGGATCAAGCCGCGGGATGGGCACCAGGCGCAGCGCGGCGTGGTGCAGCCCGTGCCGACAGCGCGCATGTGGAGCTCCGAGGGCCGCGGCGGCGAAGTTCAGATCGCGAGCGACCTGAGAGCGATGCGCGAGGGCCGCGCTGGACGCGTTGACGAGCTGGGTGGTGACGGGCACTCGGACATTCGCAGGGCGGACGCGGCATCGGGCGGGTGAGTGGCGCGCATGACGATTGCGGCGTGCGGCCGCGAGGCGCGCCGCCCGGGAGGATCGAGCGATTGCGTTTGCACTGGGGTGCGTGAGGGCCACGCCGTCAGGACCGGCGTGGCTGTAAACTTCGGTAGCAGGACATCGACCGCCCCCCATACCTGCATCCGCCAGGAGCCTCACGATGGCTGACACGACTTTGCCTGATCGCGCCGATCACGACGACGCCCAGTCGGCCCCGCGCTACACGGCAATCGCGACGTTCTTTCGAGGCGCGCACGTGCCCGACGCCGCGGCGTGAAAGGGTGTCGATTTTGGGCTGATTGGCATTCCATTCGACGACGGACCGACAAACCGGCCGGGCTCGCGCCATGGGTCGCGGGCGGTGCGCGAGATGTCGACGATGATCGCGCCGTTCAACACGTCGCTGCTGCTGAACCCGTTTGAAACGCATCGCATCGCGGACCTTGGCGATGCCTGGGTGCGTGAGCCCTTTGCGCTCGAGCCCGCGTGAAGGAGGTGCATGAGTTCTAAGCGCGAGTGCACGCGGTGGGCGTCACGCCCGTCTCGGTTGGGAGCGAGCACTCGCTGTCACTCTCGATCCTGCGGGCGCTGGGGGCGAAGCGACGTCTCGCGATGGTTCACTTTGATGCCCACTGCGACACGGGGATGGGGTACATGGGCTCGAAGTACCACCATGGCGCACCCTTCGCCCGCGCGGTGGAGGAGGGGCTGCTTGATCCCAAGCGCACGGTGCAGATCGGGGTCCGCGGGCCGATGAACAGCAACGACATCTGGAAGTTCAGCCACGACTCTGGGGTGAGGGTGGTGTCGATGGATGAGTGTGTCGAGCGCGGGCTCGCGGCGGTGATGGCCGAGGCGCGGCAGATCATCGGCGATGCGCCGTGCTATCTCTCGTTCGATATCGACTGCGTGGATCCGGCCTTCGCGCCCGGAACCGGCGCGCCCGTCATCGGCGGCTTCACGACGCGCGAGGCGTTACAACTCATTCGCGGCGTCGACGGTCTTGATCTGGTCGGGGCGGACCTGGCTGAGGTCTCGCCGCCATGGGATGTCTCGAACCTGACGTCGCTGGCCGCGGCGAATCTCGTGTTTGAGATCATCTGCCAGGTGTCGCGGGCAATGGGCCGACGCATGAAGCGATAGAACAACTCGCATGTGAAGATCGGGCGAAGCAGCTATCGAACTTTGGCGTGGCCGCTTACAGAGCGAATGGGTACCCGGGACGCGCGAGTTCCGAGCACGTTCCGCATCGATCAATCGCTGCAATGAGCGGCCTGCGTTTGCGTTGAGCCACCGACCAGGACTGTTGTGTCGATGCTCGACAAGCGAGAATCAGGATCATCCCGAGGCGCGTGCTCCACGCGCGACTGACAATGACGACTCCGCACAGGCCGCAGTCCGTTCCATCCATGCTCCTTCAGCTCGAGCCCCTCCAGTCACATCGCTGTAAGCGCGGCATGACACGCGTCGCACGCGCCAGCCGGATCGGTCGCCTGCTGCTGGCCGTGCTCGTCACGCTGGTCTCAATTGGCGGCGGTGCCGCCACAGCCCAGACCGTACCGCCCGCGACGCCTGAGTCCGATCCACTCCGCGGCCCCGTCGTCGCGCCTGCTGGCACGCCCTCCACCACGAAAACTGGTCAGGATTCGAGAATGGGCGGCCCTGCGGCGATCGCGCCAGTGGCTCGGCGTTCACTGGTCCGTCGCGACTTCAACGGCACGATGGCAGTCCTCGAAACGCGGCCGGAGATCGCCGCGCTCGACGCCATGACGCTCAACCCTGAGGAGACCAGCGCCACCAAGACACTCTTTCGGCGTCGCTTCGTGTTCATTTCGAGATTTCTCGCCGACCACTGGGACGTCTTTCTCGCGCTGCGGGGTGCACGCCAGTCCGGCGCTGGGCGCGAGGGGACCAAGGAGATGCGCGAGAAGTTCTGGGAGTTCCGCAAGCTCGCCGATCCGCTCTTGCGCCCGTTGCTGGCCGAGCAGATCGCCTCGCTCCTGACCGACGAGAACGAGATCCAGTTCCGCGCGATGGTCGAGGAGTATGTCGACGCCTTCGCGACGCAGGAAGGGAACGGGCGCGCCGCGCCCGGCGGCGAGAAGGCTCGCGCCCAGGCCCCAGCCCGCGTGCGAGAGCGCGTCGAGACAGGTCTTCTGTTGCGCGAGATCGCGCGCACGCTCGCCTCGATGGTTGAGAGCGGCCGCGAGAAGACAGAGTCACTCATGGCGCTGATCCAGCCCGACACTCCCGAGCAGGAGGCGGAGATCCGTGCCGCGATCCGGCGGATGGGCGAGGCCCGGGGCACCAGCCTCACGCGCGAGGATCGAGCCAAGCTGATGGCCGAGATCCAGTCGCTTCTGACACCCGAGCAGCGCGAGCGTGTGCGGCGCGGGCTGCGCGAAGGGAATCTGTAACCCAGCGCGCCGCGGTTACGGGGACCAGGACGCGGAAACCCTTTTGTGCCGCGCAGGGCACGATGACCAGCACAACCCGCGTGCCAGAAGCCTCACCCCCAGCTTGACGACTGCCGATGGGTCGCGGGGGTAACTACGTCATCGGGTCGATCTGCGGCGATCGCGTCAGCGGCGCCCGAAGGAGCTTTCGAGGAGGTCGATGCCGGTCGTGCGCCATTCGCCGCTTGAGTCGCGCGTGAGGTCGATCCGCCACCAGCTGAAGGTTGGGCCGCCGGTTGCCTGCGGCGTGGCGCGGAGCTTGAACTGCACGAAGCCGTCGCTCTGGCCTTGCGTCGCGGCCTGGATCTCAAGGATTGCGTGTTCTTTGACCTCGAGCGAGCCGCCCTTGCGGAAGTCGCGCTCGACGCGCTCAAGGATGCGATCCTTGGGGAGGCCGCTGGCGTCGATGAATGTGCGGAGGATCGCGTCGTCGGCGAGGGCGCGATCGGCACCTGCGGCGTCGCCACTCGCAACGGCCCGCACAAGGCCGATGGCCGACTTCTTCAGCCGCTCACGATCGGTGTGCACGGCGCTGGCCACGACCCAGAGGCCGATGGCCGCGAGGAGCGCGGGCAGGCCAAGCTTCAGGCCCCGGCGCATGTCGCCGCGCTGGTTGAAGAGGAAGATGAGGACCACGCCAGCGGTTGCGAGCAGGGCAACGAGTGGAAGCGGGTTCTCAAGGAGCAGCCGCTGCCAGAGAGGGCCGGTCGGGAGCGGCGTGGGATCTGGTATGTTGAGGAAGTTGAGCTGGGCGAGGGCGGGTGAGCCAAAGAAGGCTAGGGGGGACACGGTTGCGAGTCGGAGTGAGGCTGAGGGGCGGATGTGAGACGGCGCGGTCGTGTTCCTGAGTGGCAGCTTTCGACGCAGCGGTTTTTTGGGTATCTCTTGCAAGAAGGCCGATCTCCTGCTACTGCGACCGACTCGGGACCGCAGGCTTTGGGTCCTTGGAACGGTACAGGATGAGAGAATCGGGAGTTGCATGGGTTTTCCTGGAATCGCGATCATTGGTGAGAAGCTCGGCGAGAAGGCCCACGGTGGTACGTTGCTACCCAGGCCCGAGGTTCTCGAGCGAAACCTGACGCTGCTCCGGATTCGGAGCGAGGCGGCGGCGGAGGCCATTGCTCGGACTGATCCGAGCGCGGTTGTGCGCGCGGGGATTGAGCTTGTACTCGCGCCCGATGGGGGTCTGACGGGAACGCTGCCGGGGGCCGACGGCCGCGGCAGGCGGCTGGCGAGTGCGCGAGGACCATTGGCAGAGGGGGAGGCGCTTGCGGGCCAGGTTGACCTGGTGCTTGCGGCGGCGGTGGTGGTGCGTGGGTTTGGGTGCGGGCATCATGTCGCGGCGTTGTGCCGCCGGCTTGGCGAGCATGGCTGCGCGGTAGTGCTGGAGACGGATGTCGTGCTGCTGCGTGGCGTGCTGGAACGGGTGGATTGCTCCGCGTGGCTCGCCGCCGGAAACCTTGTGCTGATCACGGATCCGGAAGACACGGCGGCGCTCTCGCGGGGCCTTGCGGGCCTGGAGGCTCTGGTCTCCTGCGGCACGCGTGTGGTTGATCATCCGCCGAGCATGGGTCGCCTTGGTGAGGCGACCTCGGTCTTCGCACGAAGCGTCGAGGCGGTGGTGCGGGCGGTGCGGACCAATGTGGTCACGACGCTTGTTCAGATGGACGTCACGGTCCGTAACCTGCTCCAGAACCTGCGCTGGTACGCCTTCTGCCCCGGCGTGGCGGAGCTTGCGGGCTTGATGCGTGGACGCGCGGCGGTCGTTGTGAGCGCGGGGCCAAGCCTGGCTCGGAACATCGAGCTCCTGTCGCGCCCCGGCGTGAGAGATCGCGTTGTGATCATCGCGGTGCAGACGGTGCTGAAGACGCTGCTGGATCGCGGAGTCCGGCCGCACTTCGTGACGGCGCTGGACTATCACGAGATCAGCAGGCGCTTCTACGAGGGGTTGACGCGCGAGGATGTGGAGGGCGTGACGCTGGTGGTGGAGCCCAAGGCCAACCCCGCGATCCTCGCCGCGTTTCCTGGTGAGATCCGCTGCGCTGGCGATGATGTCCTTGAGCGCGTGCTGGGCGATGTGCTGGCGAGAGAGACGGGCGACAAGGGGAAGTTGCAGCCGGGCGCGACCGTCGCGCATCTCTCGTACTACCTCGCGCGGCATCTTGGCTGCGACCCTGTCGTCCTCATCGGACAGGACCTTGGATTCACCGACCACCAGTACTACGCGCCCGGCGCGGCGATCCATCGCGTGTGGGGTTGCGAGCTTGGCGAGTTCAGAACGCTCGAGATGCTGGAGTGGGAACGCATCGCAAGGATGCGCTCGCTGCTTCGCAAGGTCGAGGCGCAGGGCGGCGGGCACATCTACACCGACGAGCAGATGGCCACGTACCTCGTGCAATTCGAGCGTGACTTCACGCGGGACCGGTCCCTGGGGCTGACGACCATCGACGCGACCGAGGGGGGCGTGCGCAAGCGCGCTACGCACGAAGCCACGCTGCGATCGGCGCTCGCCGACGCGGGGGCCGACCCCGATGGATCGCAGAGTGCCCCGATGCTGCCGCCGATTGCTCGCGCGGCGCGACGCGACGACGCGGCGCTGGCCGGGCGTGTGGAGGCGCGGCTGCGCGAGATGATCAGGTCCGCGCGACGGGTGCAGATGGCCAGCCGCGACGCCGCGGCGATCCTGGAGCGCATGCGCGGCATGATCAGCGATGGCGCTGAGCAGGGCAGGGTTGACCGGCTGGTGCTGGAAGTTCAGTCCATTGCAGAACGCGCGAGCAAGGAGCCCGCGTACTGGCTCGTGCAGCACATCAACCAGACCGGCCAGCTCAACCGCTTCAAGGCCGATCGAGCCATCGAGGTTGAGGGGGCCGCGGGCGTGCAGCGTCAGGCGAGACAGGTCGAGCGAGATCTCAAGAACGTTGCATGGCTTGGCGAAGCGTCGGACCACTCCGCACAACTCCTGGAGCAGGCGCTCGACGCCTTCACGACGGGGCGACTGCGCACGCGCGACCAGACCGTGCCGCCATCGCACGCTCGCGACACATCGGGCGAGCATCGCGGCACCACCGAGCGGGAATCAACGCGCTCGCACAAGAGCGCCGATGCCGACATCGAGATCAATCGCGGCGCCGTCACCATCACCGGAACCATCGTGCTCGAACCGGGCTGGGATCGGGCGGTCTGCGGCCAGAGCTTGCTGGAGCGCACCGGCTCGCGGCTGATCACGGGCATGGGCGGTGGCGCGGCGACCAGAGCGAATACAGCGACTAACGCGATCACAGCAATTGGTGCCGAGAGCGATATCGCGCGCGCCGCGGTCATGCTTCGCGCGCGAGGTGGGCCGCTCGCCACGATTGCCTTTCAGCATGTGGATGGCGCGGCGCTGGCGGCGCGGCGTGATGCGGTGGAGGCCGCGCGGCTCTGGTCGCGCCACGCCTGGCGCGGCGGGATCGCGAACCTCACGTGCTATGACGCTCTCGTTTACCCCGCGCTGATGAGTACGCTCGCGGATCGCGATGGCCGCGGTAGCGATGGGCTTCTCATCGTTGGTTCGTCGTGGGGCCTGCTCGATCCTGCGCTTACCGCCGACGTGCTGGATCGTGCTCGCGGCGAGGCTGGGAAAGCGCTCTCGGTAGCCTTCTCGCAGGCGGTGCCGGGTCTTTCGCCGCTGGCGCTCTCGACATCAACCCTCCACGACCTTGCGGCCGGGACTGGACCCTTCGCGACCGTCGGTGCGATGCTGGGCTACATCCCCGTTGCGCCCCAGTCTGACCCGATCGCGAAGGGTGTGTGTGTGCAGGCCGACGCGGCACTTCGTGATGCGGGCTGGAGCGTGTGCGCGAGCGATGAGCGCGACGCGACCATCATGGAGCGCGTGCTGCGCGCTGAGAGATCAGACCAACTCTCGGCATCGCACATCGCGGCGGCGTGGGGCGAAGCAGCCCGCTCGCTCGGCGCGGAAGCACTCGTCGAGCATGTCATCATCGGCGCTGGAGCTTCCGAGCCGGACCTGCGCGAGATGGAGCGTCTGATCTCGGCCTCGACGTCGCACGGAACGCGCGTCGCCGTGACGATCCGAGCCTCGCGCGGCATCGATCCTCTTCAGTCCGCGAACGGCGATGAAGCTCACTTCGTGCGGATCGCCACTCGCGCCAGAGCCGCCGGTGCGGCTGGCGTTCATGTCCGGACGAAGCTCTCCAGCGGCGACGAAGGAGCTCGCACGCTCCTCTCGCACGTCGCGAATTCGCCCAGGGAATCGCTCGTGAGTGTTGTCAGCATCGATGTGGCAAGCAATGACGATGCGACGTTCGCTTCGCTCGAAGGCTGGGATGGTGCGGCGGTCGTTCGTGGCGGAATCGAGCACCTGCTCGAGCATCGCGGCACGGCACCGGGCTCTGGTGGCCTGCCTCGCCTGTGGGTCGTGCCGCGAATCGGGCGCCGCGATGAAGTGCTCGACCAGTTGGAATCGTTCTATGACCGCTGGCTGCTCCTCGCCGGCGCGGCCATGATCGATCCGCCGGAGCAGTGGCACGCGGGCCGCCTGCGAGCGCTGCCCCGCCCGCGCGGCGTGGAGACGCTCGAATTACTGCGAACGCGCGCGATCGGCATGGATGATGCGGACCGTGAGCGCACGCCATGACCGGCGCGACCGCCATCATCCTCGCTCGCGCCGGGAGCAGGGGCGTCCCGGGGAAGAATGTCGCGCTCGTCGCGGGGCGGCCGTGCATCGCGTGGACCATCGAGCACGCGCAGCAGAGCCGCGAGGTCTCGGCCGTTGCTGTTTCGAGCGATGATCCCAGGGCACTAGAGGTCGCGGCGTCGATGGGCGCGCGCGTGATCGAGCGCCCGCTCACCCTCGCGAACGACACCGCCCGCATCGATGACGCGGCACGCCACGCTTCGGGCGTGCTCGGTCTTCGCGACGACTCGCACGTTGCGATCCTCTACGCCAACGTTCCGGTCCGGCCCAACGATCTCACCGACCGCGCGCTCTCGCTCCTGGCTTCCAGCGGATGCGACAGCGTGCAGAGCTACGCGCGATGTGGCAAACATCATCCGTGGTGGACCGCACGCGTCGGCGATGACGGCCGCGTGGCTCCGTGGGAGGGGAACGTTCTGAATCACGGCGTTTTCCGGCGTCAGGACCTGCCGCCAGCCTTTGTGCCCGATGGCGGCACGATGGCGCTGCGAGTCGCGGCGCTGATGCTCCGCGTGCCGGGCAGCGGCGAAGGGCCGCACGCTTTCTTCGGGCGCGACCGGCGCGGCATCGAGACCGCCGATGGTGCGGTTGTTGACATCGACACACGCGTGGACCTGCTCGTCGCGGACGCGCTGCTCCGCGAGCGTGCCACTTTGAACCCGCACACTTCCTGAGGTATGACCCATGCGCATCGGCGTCCGAGAGATCAATGACAAGCAGCAGCCGTACCTCATCGCCGAGCTTGGCGTAAATCACGACGGCTCTCTCGACCGCGCTCTTGAGCTCACGCGGCTCGCTGCGGAGGCAGGTGCGGACGCGGTGAAGCTCCAGTACTTCGAGGCCGATCGCCTGATGAGCGGCAGCGCACGGCTCACGAACTATCAGAAGGCGGCCGGCGAGATCGGTGCGTTCGACATGCTGCGCCGGCTTGAGATGCCCATCGAGGCGATGGCGAAGGTCGCTCAGCTCGCGCACGAGCTGGGTCTGCACGCGATTGTCACGGTCTTCAGCCCCGAACTTGTGGAGATTGCCGACCGTCTGCCCTGGGACGCGTACAAGACGGCCAGCCCTGACATTATCAACAAGCCGCTGATTGATGCGCTGGGCAGGACGGGCCGGCCCGTCATCATCTCCACCGGCGCGAGCACCATGCAGGAAGTCTCGCGCGCGCTCACTTGGATGGATGGGTGGCAGGATCGCGTGGCACTCCTCCAGTGCGTCAGTTCATATCCCACGCCCGCAGAGTTCTCCGAGCTTGGCGGGATCCACGCGCTCGCGAAGATCTTCAGTGGCCAGGTGGGGTACAGCGACCACACGACCGGCGTCTACATGGGAGCCGCGGCGGTGGGTTGCGGCGCGACGATCCTCGAGAAGCACCTGACCTACGACCGCGCGGCCAAGGGCCCCGATCACGCCGCGAGCCTTGAGCACAAGCAGCTTCGACTCTATAAGACGCTCGCGCGCCAAGCGCACGCCTACTGGCGTCCGGGCATGCTCGGCATCTCCTTCAGCGCAAGTGATCAGGCGGGGCGCGAGGAGCTGCAGAGCATCGCGGACCAGCTCGAAGTCTCTGATAGAACCAAGCGCGTCCTCCCCATCGAGGCCGACGTGCGCCGCCACTCGCGGCAGTCGCTCTACCCCGCGCGAGCGCTCGTCGCGGGCCACATCCTGACCCATGAGGACCTCACGACCAAGCGCCCCGGGGTCTTCATCTCGCCCGAGCACATCGACGTGATCGTCGGGCGAACACTGGCCAACGACGTGGATCCGAGCACGGCGCTCCTCCCTGAGGACCTTGTGCCACGTCAGAAGAAGTAGGCCATCTCCGGCGGCGTTGCACCCGGCCGCCAACGATGCTCACGATGCAGCACCTGCTACGAGCACGTCTCCGCCGCATCGCCCTCGCGGCGGTGGCCATAGCGCTGTGCATACTGAACACCGAGGTTGCGCACGCGTGGGATGATCCCGAGGAGTTTGGGCCCGCGCTCAAAGAGCAGATCCTCGCGCAGGTGCAGGACCACATCGCTCGCCAGGTCTATGTCCACGGCGTTGAGTTCGGCGACTGGCCGCGCCATGTTGCTCGCTATGCCAACGCCATCGAAAACGCGCAGACTCCCGACCAGTTCGCACGCGCGCTGAACGAGGCCCTGGAGCGCTTCGGCATCAGCCACGCCAGCATCGTCCCGCCTCGCATGGCGCGCGACCTCGGCGGCGCGAGCACGAGCGAGATCGGCATCGGTGTCTCACTCCGTCCCGCCAGCGGCGGCGGCCTGCGCGTCGTCGGTGTGCCAGATGACTCTGGTGCCAGCGGATTGCTCAATCCCGGCGATGTCATCCTCACCATCGATGGCAAGCGCGCCAAGAACGAGGCCGATCTCGCTGGCGAGGTCGATTCCATCGCGCTGGTCCGCGTCCGGCGCGTGAAGGGCGGCGCAACTGAGGAGGTTGGTGTCACGCGCAAGGCCCGCGCGCCAGAGTTCGCACCCGTTGGCTTCCGGCTCGTCGATGACGACGCGGCGTACCTCTCCATCGCCACATTCTCCGATGGCTACGACGAGGCCACCATCGCACAGCGCTTCGAGGAGATCAAGGGCCGCTCCTTCCTCGTGCTCGATCTTCGCGGCAACGGGGGCGGGCGCGTTACGAACTTCCTGCACCTGCTCACCTTCTTCTTCGAGCCCGGCACGCGCGTCGGGATCCCAGTCGGCAGCGAGGACGCGGCGAAGTTCGTGCTCTCAACCGGCCTGCCGCCGTCTGATGCCTTCCTCGTCGCGGCGTGGATGAAGGATGGGTACGTGGTCGAGGAGGATCGCTCCGCGCGCTTCGCGGGCGCCGTTGCCGTGCTGATCGATGGTGGATCCGCGAGCGCCAGCGAGTGCACCGCCTCGGCGCTGCGCGAGCTGCGCCGTGCGCCGCTGGTGGGCTCGCGCTCGTCGGGCGCGCTGCTGGTATCGCGGTTCTTTCCGCTGCCGGGCGGCTTTGCGATGCAGGCGCCGGTCATGGACTACATCACCGTGCGCGGATTCCGGCCCGAGGGTGTCGGGCTCGCGCCCGATATCATCGTGCGCTCCAGGGACCACGAAGAGGCGGTGCGGATCGCGATCAAGCACCTGCGGGGCCAGTCGCCATAGAACGCGAAGCGAGCTTCACGCGCTCGCGTTCCCAGGCGGCTTGATTCTGTCCAAACACCAACTATTGTTTGCACAACCAACGTCGGAATACGTCCAAACCCGCTTCCGCCAGCTCTTTTCCGCCACTGTTTAAGAAGGATGATCTCGCCCGGTGCCCAAACGCGCCCGCAACACGTCCGAACCTTCTTACCCGGCCCTCTCGCCGCTGGCTCGCGCCATCGGCAAGCGCCAGCCCTTCGATTCGCCTGCGGTTGAGGCGTTCCTTAGCGTGATGCGCACCGCCTCGTGGCTCGGCGCTCCGGTGGAGCGGCTGCTGAAGGGGCACGACCTCTCGGCGGCGACGTACAACCTGCTGCGCATCCTGCGCGGCGCTGCGGCGGCGGGGCTCGAGCACGGGCGCGCGTGCCACGAGATCGGCGAGCACATGGTGGCGCAGGTGCCCGACGTCACACGGCTGGTCGATCGTCTCGAGAAGGCTGGGCTGGTCGAGCGAACACGCTGCGAGCTGGACCGCCGCGTGGTCTACGTGCGCATCACCCGCGCGGGGCTGGAGCTGCTCGCAACGATCGACGCTCCGCTGCTTGCGCTCCACGCGACCCAGCTCGGCCACATGAAGCCCTCCGAGATCTCGCAGCTCTGCGAACTGCTCGAGCGTGCGCGAGCGTCGAACGCGACCAGGTCTTCCGCGACCACCACTTGATCGAAGCAGCGAGGCACACAGTTGCTCATTCAAAGGAACCAACCATGCCCCAGACCACCATCGCCGTCGTCTATCACAGCGGGTTCGGCCACACCAAGGCCGTCGCGGAGCACATCCTGAAGGGCGCGTCGAGCGTCGCGGGTGCGAGCGCGGTCCTCATCAGCGTGGACGAGTTGCCCGCACCCAACGCCGACCGCTCGATGGGCGGGCGCTGGAACGAGCTTGCAACGGCAGACGCCATCATCATGGGCTGCCCGACGTACATGGGTGATGTCTCATGGAAGTTCAAGCAGTTCATGGAGTATTCCTCGAGCATCTGGTTCCAACAGGGCTGGAAGGACAAGATCGCCGCGGGCTTCACGAACTCCGGCTCGCCCTCGGGCGACAAGCTCCAGACGCTCTCGACAATCGCGATCTTCGCGGCCCAGCACTCGATGGTCTGGGTCGGCAACGGGATCATGTCCAAGGGTCAGGCACCGACCGATCTCAACCGCCTGGGCAGCTTCTTGGGTGTGATGGCCCAGTCTGACAACGGCCCCGCCGACGTCACTCCACCCAGCGGCGACCGCCAGACCGCTGAACTCTTCGGCGCACGAGTGGCGCAGTCCGCGCTGCGCTGGAACAAGGGAAAGTAAGTCCAAGCGAAGCCGGTGTAAGAAATCGCATCGCGCGGCAGCCTGCGAGCGAGATGGATCGCGCCTCAGGGTGCGGGCCTGCGCGCGGGTTTCGTGGCGTCGTGGCCCGGCTTGACCTCCGTGATGGTGGAGGCGGTGTTGCTCGCGCCGCCCGTGCCGGCGCTGACGCGTGGTGTCGCGGCACCCGGCTGGCGGAACTTCGCGTGGATCAGGCCCTTGGCCTCGCCAGCGAGCGCGAATGAGCCCGTCACGACGATGAGATCATCGCGCCCGACAGCCCGTGCCGCGATGTTGATAGCCTCGCGTACGTTGGGGGCCACCTGCGTCATCTTGGGCGAGAGCTCCGCGAACTTGCGTTGCAGTTCCTTGGGCTCCATTGCGCGCGCCGAGCCCTCGGCTCGCGTGAAGATCAGCTTGTCAGCACCCATCGAGAGGCTGGTGAGCATGCCCGCGACGTCCTTGTCGGAAGCGCAGCCGAAGACGACCACCAGCGAGTCGTACCGGACCTGAGCGCCGAGCGCTCTGACCAAGCCCGCGATCGACTCGGGATTGTGGGCACCATCAATCACGATGCGCGGATCGCGCAGCACCATTTCAAGGCGGCCGTGGTTGGGCGTCTGCGACAAGCCGGAGGCGACCTTCCCCTCGGGAGTCTCGATGCCGCGGCCGCGGAGCTGATCAAGGATCGCGAGCGCGAGGCCACAGTTGAGTGCCTGGTGCTCGCCCTTCAGCGGCACCGGCAGGTGCTCGAACTGGCTGCGCGGCGTGTTGAGGCAGACACGCGCGTGCGGACCAAGCTCGGGCGAAGCCTCGAAGCGCGATGAGAATTCGAGGTCCTGCCCCACCACCAGCAGCGGCGAGCCCACCTGCTCGGCAACTTCTTTGAAGACGGCAAGGACCGACGCGGGCTGCGGGATCGTGACCGTCGGCACGCCCCGCTTCATGATGCCAGCCTTCTCGCGCGCAATCTTCTCGACCGTGTTTCCAAGCACCTGCGTGTGCTCGAGCTGGATCGCCGCGATGGCGCAGACCTCGGGACTGAGGACATTGGTCGCGTCGACACGCCCACCGAGCCCAACCTCGACCACCGCGACATCGACCGCCTGGTCGGCAAAGTGCTGGAAGGCCATCGCCGTCATCAGTTCAAAGTGTGTCGCTTCGCCGTGCGTCTTGGCGATCGTGTGTGCCGCGCGGGCCGCGATCACGAGCAAGCGGCAGAAGTCCGCCTCGCCGATCATGGACTGCCCGATCCGGATCCGCTCGCGAATGTCCACGAGGTGCGGGCTGGTGTAGAGGCCAACGGTGTAGCCGCAGGCCTGCAGGCAGGACGACGTCATCTCGCAGACGCTCCCCTTGCCCTTGCTCCCCGCAACATGCACCGACTTAAAGCTCGAATGCGGATTGCCCATCGCGGCCACGAGCGCCGCCATGCGCGCCAGGCTGAAGATCGCCTTCCCATCAAGCTGCTGCGGACGGAGCTGCTCGACATTGGTCCTCGTATCGAGGTACGCCAACGCCTCTGCCATCGTGCCGAACTCGGTCGGCACGGGCTGGGGGCGGCTGGCTGCGCCGGTCGTGCTTGGCTTCGCGGTAGTGGCCGCCACGGGCTGAGCGCCGCGCGCTGTCGATCCTTCGGCAGTGCCCGCATCGCCCAAAGCCTCGGGCCTCTGTGAACGCGCTTCCTTGGCTGGTGGCGAACCCGGCGCGCGCTCCCCCTTGCCCTTCGCAGCGCTCTTGATTGGCTTTCTGGTGCTCTTGGCCATGCCCGATCCTGCCCCCTCTCGAGGTTTCAATCCGAATGCTACCACGAACCGCAAGATTGCCTAGACCGAGGTGCATCATTCGTTGTTGATTTACAACTATTCCGCAATCTCCACTCCGGCGGCGACACGCGCGAACGCCAGCCAGCGAGCTCCCGAGCCTTTCAACACCCCCACCTTCTGCCCAAGACCCAGGCTCGAGCTTCCTGATCAGCGATTGCGGTTTATCCGCGTCCCAGCACGTCATCTCGCGACTTCGCGCGTCATCGCGCGTCATCGCGCGGCTGGCGCAGTCGAACGCGAAAAC
>Ga0105046_10009241_pt1 | contig 15426 bp, 3 predicted proteins | sample MAT03_FD_78385 | JGI IMG/M metagenome (GOLD analysis project Ga0105046, IMG submission 78385) | Freshwater microbial communities from Lake Fryxell liftoff mats and glacier meltwater in Antarctica - MAT-03 (megahit assembly) | ecosystem: Environmental > Aquatic > Freshwater > Ice > Liftoff...
AAGGATGCCCAACATGTCCGAATCGTTCCACCTCCCCCATTCTGGTGCTCGCACCCCCCTCGCGGGATCGGCCCGCCGCCTGACGGTTACACTCCGGGCAATGCTCGGTTCGGTCGGGATCGCTGCCTGTGTTCTCTCAGGCTGCAGCAGCGGTTCGCCAACATCCGCCCAGAGCGGCTCGGTAGAGCAGAGCGAGTTTCGCAGAGACCCAGCATCGGGCGATGCGGCAATTCTGGCATCTGCTGATGGCGAGGTATCAAGCGCGACCACGCCGCTTTCCACGACATTCCTCTCCTCGACCGCCACGTCGCGACCCATACCGGTGATGTCACCCGCCGCGGCAGGAGCTTTCCTGCCGACCGCTGCGGTAGCGATGGAGCCCTTCGCGCGGGTAGACCCGGCGGCCGGGAGAGTTGGCGAGCCGGTCATCATCGAGTCGCTGGTAGGGCAGATGAACGGCAAGCCCATTTATGCGGGAGAGTTTTTACGGCCACTGGACCGGACGCTTGCGGCTGAGGCCGCGCTGGCACGCAGCGGTCGGGAGTGGATTGCATCGGCCAACAAGAGCGTGCGTGATGCGCTCACCACGCAGTTGCAAAACGAGCTGATTCTTGCCGAAGCGCGCTCCGTGCTGACCAGTGAGGAACGCGCTGGGTTGTTTAGTCTGCTGGGGCGACTTCGCGAGAATCTCACAACCACGGCGGAGGGATCGACCGAGCTTGCCAATGAGCGGTTGCTCGCCGAGGAAGGCACGACGCTGGAGGAAAAGGCGCAGGATGAGCGCGACAAGATACTGATCCGCATGCTCGTGAGCCGCTACATCTCGCCGCGAGCTGGCGTGACGTGGAAGGATGTCCAGCGCGAGTACGCACGCAATGCCACGACGTACAACCCCTTGCCCATAGCCACGGTGCGGATGATTTGGGCACCCAAGCTTGACACTGCACGTTCCGCGAGCATTTCCAAGCTCCTCGCAGAGAAGACAACCTTCGAGACGGTTGCCAGGGACCGCAAGCTGAACGATTTCAACGCTGGCGAGGGTGGACTGCTGGGCAAGCGAACACTTGATCCTGGCTCACCAGATGCAAAGCTGGTCGAGGATACGAAGGTCAATGACAGGGCTGTAACGCTCGCTGCGGGCGAGTTTGCCGGACCGATCGAGAGTGGCAGCCGCATGATCTGGGTGGCCATCGAGTCGATTGATCAGCCGCCGAGCACTTCGCTTGAAGAAGCGCAGCTGGAGATCGCCTCGCGCCTGCGCGACCGCAAGTTTCGTGATGAGACCGCCCGCTTCTTCGAGAGACTTATCGAGCAGGGTTCCAAGACCGACATGGCCCTGATGAACGAGCGGCTCATGCTCATTGCGGCCGATCGATACGGCGACAAGATCGGTACCGGGCGGCCAACAGCGCCCGCCGGTATTCAGCGGCCTGCCCCGGCAGCAACTCCTGCTCCCCCGGCAACAACTCCTGCTGCGCCGGCAGCAACTCCTGCTGCGCCGGCGAATCCCGCCAACCTCGCCAACCCCGCCGCATCAACCGCTCCCGCCATCATGCCGAAGTAGCCGATGGCCGGGAAAGATGTTTCACTTCGAGGAGGCCAGCATGGGCGCTGAGCGAATCGGGCTGGGAGAAGCACTACTTGATACAGCATCGCGACTTTGGAGCATTGCTGGCCGTGTGGCTCGGCATCGTTCGCTGGCAGCCCGCCAAGGATCAATGGCTGCCCTGGGCGAGCGCGGTGAACGCGTCGCGGCACGCTGGCTTGCGGCACACGGCATGCCGACTTTATGGCGCAACATCGTGCTGCCGCAGGGAGAGGTTGACCTGATCTGCATGGAGCGTACATCGGGCATGATCGTGCTCGTTGAGGTGAAGTCTCGCGTACCCGTAGCTGGCCAGCCCGCGCCAGAGGCGATGGTTGATGGAGCGAAGCGCGCCAAATTGAAAGCTCTCGCCTTGCATCTGATCTCGGCGAACAGGTGGAACGCGAGCGAGGTGCGTATCGATGCCATTGGAATCGATTTTCCGATAGGCGCGGAGCCGGTGGTTCGGCACTATCGCGAAGTGGTTTCGCTCGACCCGCCACGCCGAGCGCCTTCGCGAGCACGCTAAAAACGCACCCTGAGAGAGATGCTCGCAGGGTGCGGTAAAAGCTGTAGGTTCAGGATCAATCCAAACGAGCGGAACGCGGGCTCAATCAGCAGCCGGAGCCGAAGGCGTTGAGGAAAGCCGAGAAATCCTCGCCATCAACATTTCCGTCTGCCCCTGGGACGCCGCCGGCGCCGACAATGTCCACAGACGGATCTCCAGCGGCAAAGGCGTTGAGGAAGAAAATGAAGTCGTTTCCATCAACCACACCATCCGGTACCGGTGAGCCGTCCGCGCTCGAAACATCCGCCAGACAGCCGCCGACTGCGGTGAGCACACCAAAGTAAACACCGAAGGCCTCGGGCTTGACAGCCCGGAAGCCATCGTCGCGGTCGGCTGAGGTGATACGGAAATGCAGTGGCACGCCGAAGGCAGTGGAGGAGTTGACAACGACGCCTGGATAGTCCGCCACCGGACGTGCGCGGTTGTTATCGGTCGCGGGCATCGGCTCGTCATCAGCGGTGTTGGCATCGGAGATGAGGATGAAGTAGACGCCATTGGTCAGGTTGGCCATCAGCGAGGCCTGCACCAGTGGCGAGGCATCGTCGCTGCGCACAGTTGGCACCGGGCGCAGGGCGCTGTCGTAGATGAGTACTTCTGTATCGGTGCCGTGGCCTTGACCCGCCGTCGTAATCAGAACGTTCCCCGCGGCAAACTCACCGAGCGGAACAGGAGAAATCGGCTCCGTCTTCATGGTAACGATGTAGCTTGCAGTAGTCGCGGCCGTGCCGGAGATGCGCAGGGCGATCTCGCCGGGCTGGCCGAAGCTGTAGAACTGGTTGTAGTGCAAGCCAGAGATCGGCGGTGCAACTTGCTGCAGCACTGCAGATCCAAGCGCGCCAATGTTCTCACCATCCTGAGTGCGGCCTAGCAGCCGCGTGGTGAACTGATCCGGCCCGCCTGGCGAGGTAAGCTGCAAGCGGTGGCGGTAGATGCCAAGGGGAAGCTCCGCTGGGCTAACCCGGAACAAGTCCGCCGAGGTCAGGCCGGTTCCACCATCATTGCCGCGCGTTGCGCCAGTCAAACGATCGTTAAACGTCATTTCGTAAGCACGTGTGGCGGTTGCGTAGGTGCTGTTTGGCTCTATCTCGTCATAGGTGAACGCGGGTGGCGACTGCGTTCCCTGAGGGTCGCCACCGTTGCCGAGTGTTGCACCGAAGCATGGGTCGGCTACCCAGCGCATGTCCGTGCCAGAACTTGCTGTGACCAGTGCGAGGTCAAGCTCATCGACAGCGCCGTCGCGGTTGAGATCGCTGCGCAGGGTGAGCTGATCAGAGTTAACCGTCACCGGTACACCGATGCGCGTGAGCAGGGTGTTGTAGTCAAATGTACCGACGGCCCGATCGCCTGATACGTCTGCCGGGACAGTGGAGAACGCCAAGCGGGTGGTTCCGCTGACCAGACGGCCGAAGGAGTCGGACACGCCGACGAGGTTTATGCAGTAGCGGACTTTCTTAGGCAGAGGCCGCGAGAAGGTGATGATTCCGCCGCGGCCGTCGGGCCGAAGTGAAGTGGAGAACGAAAGGCTCGAGAGGTCGACGGTTGAACCATCGAGTGCGCGGCCGGAGATGGCGAAGTTGCCGCTGTTAAACGAGCTCGCTGCGAGCACTGAGTTGGTGGTGAATACCAGACGCTGCGGGCCGCCAGTGCGTGGGTCGGAGATCTCGCCCGTGGAGAGGTCAGAAAGTCCCGCGACTACAACTGGCGAGCCATGATCGGCCTCGGCCAGCCAGCCAGTAACAAGCGGAGCGGCGGGCGGGGTGTTAAAGAAGAGCGTGTAGCTGCCGCTGCCACCATCATCGAACAGGTGCAGTCGGTAGTCGCGCAGCGGCTGCTGCTGATCGCGGAAGACTCGATCGGTCTGCCAGAAGTTGTAAGCTGGGTTCAGCTCGCGGCCATCGGAGCGGACAACGCGCGTGAGTCGTAGCGTGGCATTGAACGGATCGGCCAGAACTGTGTAGAAGAAGCCGGAGCCAGGATTGGGCACGGTCATTGTATAACGACCGCCGCTGATCGGAGTGAGCGTGGAGCTCAGCACACTGCGCACAGATTGCACGGTGCCGTTGGAGAGATGGATGCGATCTGGGAGCTGACGCAGCGCGGGGACCGCTGGATTTTCGTTTGGATCATCAATACCGGAGAGCTCGTCTGTCAGGAAGTCCGGCGAGGTGTCGGCTCCAGGACGCTGATCCAGCACGGCATGGATGAGGGAATAGGTGGTGACAGAGTCGATCAGCGCGACGCGATCATTATCAATCCCGTAATCGTCGCGCCTGCGGAAGGTTGCGCTGAACTCAGTGAAGCTGCCCAGCAGCGTGGTGGTCATGACGTACCGGCCAACTTTGGTCGATTGCGGCAGCAAGTCTCCAAAGTTCATGGTCAGCGACGGTGCTACCGGCTGGTCGCCCACCTGCGAACCGATGATGCGGAAGTCGATCAGGAGATCGCGACCGTTTTCAATGATTCGCGGCTGGGCGCTGGTAATGGTGACGTTGCGGCCCGTGCCAAAGCCGGAGTTGGTAAGCATCAGGCCCAGCGAGAAGGGCTCCACGGGTTCAACTTCGGTGGTGAACGGATCGTCGGAATAGACATCTCGCTGCAGGAAGTACTTGACAGCGATGCGAGGATCAGGGCGAACGGTGATCCCGGTCGGTATCAGCACGAATGTCCGCGGCGCGCCAGACTGCACGTAACTGACGAAACCACCGAAGAAGTATCGCACATCCTGCGTTGGCGCGGCATCTCGCGTCGGCAGAATGATCCAGTTGATTCGGCCAGCGCGGCCAGCAGGCACAACGCCGTTGCCATCGATACCCGTCACGCCTTGGAGCGTGGGCCGCGTGGAGATGCCGAAGAGGGAGGTGCGGTCGTTGCCGGCCTCATCAAAGACTGCGAGCTGCACGCGCAGGTTTTCGACCGGCGTTGTGGAGAGGGCATTGTCCACCTCAAGTGTGCAAGAAACCGCGGTACGCGTAATGGCAACCGACTGTTCGAGCTGTAACCGCACCTGCGCGCACAGGCCATTGCCGTCTTCGGGTGGCTCAGCCGAGCGCACAACGCTGCGTGCGATCATGCGGGGAAGGTTGAAGTTTGCAGTGCGAGGGAAGCTCACATCAGGCAGTGTGTTGCCGCCGCCAGACTCGCCACAGCAGTCGTAACCAACGCTGGCGCAGTTCGGTCCGTAAAGCTGGAAGGTAATCTCAGGCGAGGGAACATCGCCGGTGACTTGCTGACCCTGCGGGTTGGTCAGAGCGACACCCGTCGGGAGCAAAATCTTGAGCTTGATATCATTTTGAACACAAAGGTTGTACGGCGGTTCCTGGCAGCTCGATACCGAAGCCGACAGTGAGGCATTGGTCTCAAGCGTGATGCCCACACCAGCAGTAAATGCGTAGCCAGCATACGGGCCTCCCGTGACTGTTCCGTTCATCGTTGCCGAGAGTGAGCAGCTGTTGAGCGGTTGGAGCGAGAGTGTGCCGGTGACACAAAGCTTGGGATCACCCAAACCGCACTCGGTTGAAGCGGTGCCGGTAACCGAGCCAGTCACCTTGAGCAGCTCGCATCCGGCGCGGGCTTGGAAGCTGACGCTGACCGGGACCGGGGTGCCCGCCACGTTAAGGTTCAAGTTGTAGTTGCCCGGCAATGCAAGCTCGTTGCCAGGTGTACTGAAGGTAATCGAAAGCTGGCCAGTGGCCGTGCCGCGGGCTCTGACCGAGACGCCACCATCAGGGCGGCAGCAAGTGCAAATCTGGCCTTCGCCCTCAACACCGAACTCAACTTCGGTACTCAAACCGGGGAAGGCGGCCGTGACGGAGTTGATCAACCCCCCGATGACACCATTGAGATCCGCCTCAAAGTCGCGTGAATAGCACTGCTCTTGGAACGTCGCCGGGTCGCACTCGCGGCACTCGGGCGGGTTGGTTGTGGAGATGGGATAAGTAAATGAGCCGCCGACGCCGAAACCACCGCCGCCGCCGACGCCATAACCGCCCCATCCGCCTCCGCCACCCCAACCGCCCCAGCCGCCCCAGCCGCCACCACTACCGCCGCCGCCGCCACCGCCGCCGCCGCCGCAGTTGCCTGCCGCGTTGAGCACGGGGATGGGAATGGAGTAAAGGTTGCGGCCGATGCAGACGAGCGCGTAGCGCACACCAGCAACGAGCGTGCACGGTGCCTCCGGCCCGCCAGACTCAAGGCGCGAGATCGTCACTGGGATCGTGCGCGACTGATTCGGCCCAAGTCGGCCGAGCACGGGCGTGAGCGGCGTAAGAACCCAGTTCGGGTGCGTGCCGAAGATAAGGTCAACATCCTCAGCTGCAACGAGGCCGTGATTCGTCACGGTGATATCGACTTGGCCGCCAGCAGGGTAATTTGCCAAGTCGATCAATGTCGGCGAGATGGTGATGACCGGCGCTGGAACAAAAGTTTCAAAAACTGCTTCCAGCGTGATCAACGTCACTTCGGTCACATCGATCTGTTCCACGATCCAGTTGAAGCGGACGGCCTGGAAGGGGATGAAGATGCGCAAACTCGGATCGCCATCTTCCTCAATCAGCAGATTTGCCGAGTAGGTTCCGTGGCGCTCTGCCTCAACGGTGACGTTGTAGAGGCGCTCAGGGATGTCAGCGAACGAAGCCGCCCGAACATCACCGCCGCCGGATGGGCGCGAGGTGATTGACTGAAAGAGCACATCACCAGTTACCGGGTCGCGCAGCTTTACGGTGGCGTTCTCCACCTGCGGCCCCCCGACGGGGATGTAGTTACCAAGCGCATCGTAAAACGACCGCTCATCTTCAACAGTGACGACCAGTGATGTCAGCCGCTCGGACACGACACGGAAGTTGAACGGAACCGACACGCCGACTGTTCCCGCCGTGTTACTTACGGCGAGATTGCCAGAGAGGTTACCGAGTGACTGTGAGACCGCCGGTGCCAGTCGGAGCGTCAGATCGATGCCCTCGCCGGGGCCCAGGTCTGGGATGACCGGTGTGGAAGCGGTGATCCACGAGATGTCAGGCAGGCGCAGTTGCAGTCCTGTCGCCGGTCCGGAGCCGATGTTCTCGATGCGGAAGCTCACCAGAGTCTGATTGCCGCGGACGGCTTGGCCGGCGAGGGAACCGGGGCTTGCGATGAGCGTTGGCTGCAATGGCCGCGCCTCGACATTGACAAAGGCCAGCAGCGAGTTTCCCTGTGCATTGGTGATGGAGACTGAGAGCGATCGACGGACGATGGTGCCCGAGGTTGCCGTAATGGTTAGATCGACCGAAGAACTCTGGTTCGGGCCGAGTGCTGCGGGCGCAGAGATTGCAAGACTCAGATCGCTGCTGTCACCAGCAATGACCGCTGCGATTCCAGAGAGGTTTACATCGCCGGGGTTGCTGATCGGGATGCTGATGATCGTCGGCACGCCGGACTGAATTACCTGCGTGAACTGGGACTGTCCCAGGTTCATCGCAAAGAGCGTGAATGTGTCTCTCGCCACGTTTGGTACTGCTGCGCGCGGGCCAGCAAGCACCGTGTAAAGGCCGCCCTCGGTCGGCACCGGATTAAACGTCACGGCGTAGTTACCGCTGCCATCGGTGACAATGTTCAGATCGCCAGGGCGGCGAATCTCGCGGCTGGTGCCCTGCACGGAAACACGAACTTCAACCGGGGTGTTCGGCACCGGAATGTTGCTGCCGATTGTCCGCGCTGAGCCAGAAATGATGATCGGCAAGCCGGATACGGAGGAGGTGACGTTTGCGTCCGCCGTTACGGTGAACGTTTCAGATTGGAAAGTTTGCAGGGTGTTAAAGACGTTGTCCGTCTCGCCTGCGTTTGACTCAAAGACCGTATCGGCCCGATCGGCGATGATGCGGATGCGATACGTACCGGGAACGGAGGGATAGGTGAAGTTGACGTTTGTAGAGCGCGACTGGCCCGCGTTCAGCGGCCCGGCCTGCGCCACATCGGCCAGAACAAACTCGCCTGGGCCATCGGTCCGCACCGCGATGACGCGATCCGTCCAGCTTTGCGTCACCGCCGCGAGAGCGTTATTTGTTATCGAGTAGATCGCTGTGCCACCGCTTCCGAGCAGCCCGCTGCTGATGGGCTGGACACCCGTGACGAGAAGATTGCCGCGGCCGGGCTGGGTAATCGTCGTCGCAGCACTGGCGATGGTGGTGTTGTTTGATGCCGGGCCGGATTCGAGGATGGCATCGGTCGAGTCAATGACAACCTTGAAGGCGTACTGGCCCTCCAGCCGGGTTGGAATGTTGAGCGAGCGCACTTGCGAAAGGCCACTGCCTGCGGGTACCTGCCCGGTAATCACGAAGGTATCGAGCAGGGTCTCCACGCCACTTGAAAGCGAAACGAGCGAGATGCTCTCGAGGAACGTGCCGGGTGTGCCACCCGCGCCGACGTTGCTGGATGTGTAACTGATGGAAGCCTGTGCATCGGCAAGTGCGGTTGCGGGGACTGTCAGACCGGTGATCGTCAAGTCAGGCCGGTTGATCGTGGCTGGCGCAGAGACCAGACAGTTGTCCGCCTCATTGGGCTCGACGATCTCGGTAGCGGTATCCACACACAGCTTGAGCCGGTAGCTCAGGCCGAGGTTCGGCACCGTAAAGCTGGCACTCCTCTGCACCGTTGTTGCAGCGGCAATGGGCGTGGTGTTGGTAAAGAGCACGAGCGTTGCGCCATCGATCACACCGTCGACCGTTGCGACGATGCGTTCCTGCCAGCGCTCGGCCGTTGCCACACTGCCAGTATTTCGAACATCCCACGTGACTGTCACAGTCTGTCCGACGGTACCAGCAGCGGGCGTGCCGATCGCAAGCGCCTGAAGATTGGCAAGCGATGGGCGACTGATAACGAGCGGGATCGATGCAGTAATGTTGTTGTTCTCAAGTCGCTCGGCCACTGAGAGTGACGAGTCGGCCTGCACGATGATGTAGTAGGTTCCGCTGTCGAACTCATTGGTCAGCGGCAAGTTCACCACGAAGTTGCGATTGAGCATCCCGCCAGCAAGGAGCGGGCCGGTCTGATCAGGAAAGCCGAGTGAGAAGTCGTCGGCCGAGAGCGCCGCATCGCGAGAGAGGAACACGCGGTCGGTCCATGTGCCGGTCGCCGTTTGATCGCCAATGTTCGACAGGCCATACGCCACCGACGCCGCCGAACCAAAGGTCGGCGTCGGGGTGCTGATGGAAGGAGTGACGATGGTAAAGTCGGGCCCGTTTGGCAACGTGACGGTCATGCCAGCGGCGCAATTGCGATTATCAGCTTCAGCGCCGGGGGTTGGCTCGCTGACCGTGCCCGTGGCATCCGTGATCACGCAAATCTGACGCGGCCCGGCGATGTCACTGGGCAAACGCACGATCTGCGTGGAGTTGTAACTGCCTCCGGCACCAAGTGGGCCGTCGCGCCGGAACTCCCCGAGCACAACATCCGTGCCGTCGGCCGGGTTGCGTAAAACAATGCGGTCAAACCACGCGCCCGTCGCTGAGGCCTGCCCGGAGTTCGTCACCGTCCAAGTTACATCAATGGGCCGCCCTGCGACACCCGTAGACGGTGAACTCGCAGCAGCAACAATCAGATTGACCGAGTTCGTTGCCTCCATGCTGACGATGGAAGAGGCGCGGATGTTGTTATTCTCGTCCTGCTCAAGTACCGCGCCGCCGTTGTCGACGCGAACGACGACGTACCAGTTGCCGCCGCCAGCCGGGTTGACCGGCGTTGGCACCGCAACTGTGCGCGAGTAGGTAGCATCAGCCGCAAGCGTGCCAGGGCCGGGAATGTTGGCCAGGAAGGTCGCACCGCTCAAGTTGGGCTGCGTGTTGAGGTACACCGCGTCCAGCGTCGCCGCCGAAACCGCTGCGTCACCCACATTGCTCACCACGAAGGCCACATTAATCGGCTGGCCCCATTGCCCCGTCGCAGGACCCGTCAGCGAGTTGACCGCGAAGTCGGCCGCGGCAGTCGGCGCGATGGCAACCAAGGCGGATGCCCCAATGTTGTTGGCATTTGAGGCCTCTGGCAACTGGCCATATATGTCGGCCAGGACGATGAATCGGAACGCGCCACCCGTGAAGCGAACTGGGAGCGCGAAGTTGAACGTGCGGATGTAGCTTCCGCCGATTGCCACTGTCTGAGTCGATTGAACCTCGGTGAGGAAGAGATCGTCTCCCGAGAACGTTGCATCGGTAGACAGATAGATACGGTCATGCCATGTACCAACTGCCGCGCCACCACCGGGGTTAGATATCTGCGCCGTGATCGTGACCGATGTGCCAAAAGCGGCCCCGGAAAGGCCGGAAACACTGGCGACGACTAGGTCGGGCAGGTCAATCGAGAACATGGTGCTGGCCGAGGCGATCGCGCCTGTGCGGTCGCGCACATTGGCGTAAATCGTCGTGCCCGTCGCAGATGCCAGAGTCTGGAAGACCGCGTACTGCACGGTTGGAGCTGCCCCGGTGGCAAACGTGCTCGACGAGCCGAAGTCTGCGAGTGCGGTGTACGCGCGGCCCGACCACTCAACGGTCAATTGCTCATTGACCGGGAATGCCGTGTCAACATCGGTGGCAACAGCCGCGAGCGTGATCTGCGTGCCCGGAGTGATTGGCCCATACGGCCCGCCCGCAGCAATGACAGGTGCAGTATTTGTGTAGACAACGGTCGTCTGGTCGTTGGCGATCAGCGCATCAAAGTCGGTAACCGTCAGCCGCAGCGGCACGGCGTTCAGAAGCGTCAATCCCTTGGCAAGGGCATCCGCCCGCGAGATGACCGGCTGCGGAATGTTCCGCGCCGCATCATCGCCTGTGCCATCCGCTCCCAGGTCCCACTGCACAGTGTTGATGCCCGCGAACCCAGGAGCACCATCGGGGTCGCTCGAATTCAGCGCGCTTGCTTGCACACTGGTGATCGATGCGGAAACCGCATAAGGCCCGCCCGCAACGGCGATCGGCGCAATCAGATTTCCCTTTCGCAGAGCTACTCGATTGCCTGAACTTGCCTGTCCGGCAGCCACGCTGGTGCCGCGGGTGCCATCCTCGTTCTCTGCACCAATGACCACCTGGCCATTGAACGCGGCGGGCTGGACGGTGAGATAGCGGAACTCAATCGAGCCGTCGCCTTCAAACAGCACCGCTTGGAACGTGTTGGCGTTCGTCGTGCCAAACTGCAACGCACCTGTCCACTGAACCACCAGCCGGCGGGTGGGTGCAGCACCTAGCACCTGCGTGCGCACGGAGCCCGCGCCGCCGCTGGCAGGGTCAAGATTCAGATTGCTCCAGCGCGCGGCAAGAATATTGTTCGGCCGGCGCGTATCAGGAATGCTCCGCGGCTGTGCGAAGTCGAAATCAGTAGTACCAAACCGCAGGTAACCATTGGTCGACACGCCGATCTGCGTGAAGATCTCGCCGTAGTAGCTGAACGGGAAACCAATCGCCACCGTCGTGCCGCCATCGTCAGCATTGGGAAATGTCAGGGCGGTGCCTGAGCTTGAGATATCGTCGAAGGTAAATGGCAGTACGGTCGACACATACCCAACATCAGGGCAGGTCGTGTTGTTGCCACCATACGTTCCACCGGCGGCAGCGCACGCCGCGGCGGTCAGCGTTGAACAACCTGAGCTAAACGCGCAAGAGCCGACGGGGGTGGTCGTCAGCGTAATGAAGTAATCTGAGTTGCTCGGCACGCCAGACAGTGCGGAGGGCGCGGCGAAGGCAATGTAGCGCCCGGCGGGCAGCACCACGCGCATCGACGCCTCCTCACAGCGCATGGCGCGCGACTCGCCAAGGTCAAAAGTCGGCGTTGGCGCACAACCTGTGCGCCCGTCAATCAATCCGAGTTGCAGCGGGAAGTTGGCGCGACCGACAATCAGCACCTCGGCTGGCTGCGCGAGGGTGAACTGGTACCAGTCAGTGTCACGATAATCCTGGCCACCGCGCACAAACGTGCCTGACTTGCCTGCGATCGTCTGGCCCGCGGCGATGTTGGAGAATGCGTTTGGAACAGCGGAGCAACCAGCGTTGAACGTATCGACGTAGCCATTGGTGGCTGCCGGCTCGCCTTCAGGAATCGCGCCACCGGGGATGGTTATGGTGCATGGGTCGCAGGCGACGGCACCGGTGCAAGCCGTGCCGTGGGCAAAATCAAGTCGAAAGCTGCCTGTGACACCGGGTGTTGGGCTGGCAACAAGCACAAAGTACTCGCGGCCTGCGACGGTACACACGCTCACCGCAGACCGGCCAAACTCGCAGTCATCGTCATTGGCGGCGATGCAGTTAAGCGTGCCACAACTGCCGCAGTAGATGCTGATGGTCGTGTCAAAGGTGGCGAAGTTGCAAGTGTTCAGCGAAACTCGGTTACCAGTGCCGAGAAACTTGAACCAGATGCCGGGGCCGGTCGGGGCAGCGCCGGAACAGGGCGTTACCGCATCAACTGTTGCTGATGCCGTGCTGCCGATGATGGACTGAAACGGGTTGAGCGCATTAACAACCACGCTGATGGCCTGTGCGCAGGTGTCACTGCTGCTCAGCGGGAGGGTGCGCGTGACAGTGACGCTGTCGAGAGCCCACGGCTCATTGCAGAGCGACTCCAATCCCGAGGCCGCAAAATCGACAATCTCGGTGGCAGCACTGGCCCGGAACACCAGCGAAACTGGGTGGGCGTAGGTCTGCATCGAACCACAAGTCGGGAAGCCGAAAACGCCGGAAATCGTGGCATTCGTGCCCGGCGGGCTTTGCACCGCTGCGGGGAAGGCCTGCGGATAGCTGGCCAGTTGACCCGGAAAAACGCCGAACGTCGTACGGAATGAACTTCCGCCTCGCTGCGAGATGCTCCAAAAGTCCGGCCCTGCTCCGAGGTTGCCGTCGCCATCCCAAGTTGCCATGACCAGCACCGAAACATCGATGCGGTACCAGTCCCCCGCCACCAGATTGTTCAGCGTCAGCGAGGTCGTCTCGTTGCTATACAGTCCAAGGTACTGCAACTGACCATTGGTGCTGCTGCCCACCCGCACGTTCGAGAATCCGGGCGCAAGGCCGCCATTAAAGTCGGCGGTGTAAACAACTTGAGCGCGCGCCCCGGTTGTGCCCAGCACAAGCACGAGTGCAAGCGCAAGCAGGGGTGCCATGGCCTCGGCGAGCCCGCGGACAGATTCGTGCCCGGCACGAAGAATACGGGCGGAGGATGAAAACGTGCGCTTCATAGAAGAGCTCACACAGCAGAGACAGGTAGAGACAAGAAACACAAACAAATCAGACAAGCGTGCAAGTGCCGACGGCCAGCCCGCGATTATGCGCGGCGACGACGGGCCGCAACCAAACCGGCCAGGCAGAGCAAACCAAAGGCCGATGGCGTGGGCAAGTGCAGGAAGCCGCCACCCCATGCAACGACGGTCTGAGTCGGGCCGAACAGCGAGTTCAGCCAGATCCAGTTGCCATTCTCACGCACGTACACATCGATGTTGTCGAGAAAGAGCGTGCTGCCACTGAGCAGCTGCAGTGACTCAAGCGCGGTGGCCTGACCGACACCGAAGATGTAGAGCGCCTCGGGCAGATTGCCGCCGCGGTTGCCGTTGTTGGCAAGGTCGGTCATCTGCAACTGGGCGGCGGTGGATACCGAGCCGAGTTGGATGCGGCCGACACCAAAGTTGCCGTTGTTGGCAGGGTTGATCGGGCCCAGGTTCAGGCCGGCTGCCTCGAAGAAGTGAACGCCCGCCGCGGCAAAGTTGAGGATGGCCGACTGCATGACCCAGTTGGCCTCAACTGTGCCATAGTTGTAAACATGCTTGCCGATATTGATGGTCGCACCCGGCGCAACGTTGATGGTGCCACCGCGCACGATCAGCGACCGGGTGATGGCGAACGTTGATTGATCATCGGCGATCGTTGCTGCGGATTGATTGGTGATGGTCAGATCACCGAACTCCATGCGTCCGCCTTGGCTTACCGTGAAGCTGACCGCCGGAGTGCGGTTGTTGTTGTTCGTCGCATTGACGTTGGTGATCGGACCGAAGCGGATAACGGAGCCCGGGTTGACCGCACTAAACGCAAGCTCATCGTCCTCGTTAACACTAACGATCGATATGTCACGCAGCGACGGAAGATTGATCACGCCCCCGTTGCTCGCTGTGACCGAGATCGTGTTGCGGCCGGTATTAGTGCCAAACACCAGCGAGCGGAGACCGGAGAGCGTCAGGGTTGAGCCAGTGCCATCAGCCCGGTACATGGAGAAGTTGGACCCCCAAAAGTAGGCATTATTCGCAGAAATCATTCCCGTATTGACAAACGAAGCCCCGTTGGTGACATCGATGATGGTCTGATCCATATTGGTCAGCGTGGCGGCGTTGAGATTGATCGTGCCGATGTTGCTGATTGCAAGCGAGCTTTGCGTGAGCGCGGTCAACGCGGGCAGACTCACCGTTCCTCCTGCACTGACATTAAACTGGATTCGTGAAGCGGTCGTCAGTGCCGGCGCAGTCAGGGTGTTTCCTGCACCAGCGGTGAAACGCACTCGATCATTGGTATTACCGATGGCGGAAATGGTCGTCAACGAACTGAGATTGAGCGTTGAGCCAGAGCCCGTCAGCTCAAGATTCAAGGTGTCATCCTCGCCAGCCGTGCCCACAATGCTCGTTAGAGCAGAGAGGTTGACTGTGCCACCATCCCGCGCCGCGATGGTGTAGATGTTCTGGCCGGAAATGGCGTATGTAAGCGAGGTAACGGCTGCGGCGTTGAGAACGGTGCCTGCGCCAGTCGCTGTGAGGATGTCGATATTGGCGCTATTCCAGATGTAGATATTGGTGTAGCTTGGGTCAGAGAGCGTAAAGCTTTGGCCGCCGCTAAGAAGCACCCGTGAGTTCGAGAAGTCGGTGATCGTACCCGTCGTCAGGCCCGGACCGCTGATTGACAACAGCGTGTTGGTGATGGCTGCAAGCGCCGGCGCCTGGATGGCCGCGCCAGCACCCAGTGAATAAGTGAAGCGATCAACACTTGTAAGACCGGGTAGTGAGAGAATGCGGCCAGCCGCCAGAGTTATGCTACTGGTGTTAAACGTGGCGAGCTGCGGCAAGGAGATCGTGGCGCCGGAGGCCAAGCTGATCGCGCTCCCGGTGGAGAGCGTCGTCAGCAGTGGCGCCGTAACCGATGCACCCGCGCCCAGCGAAAAACGAGTGTTGTTGGCTGTTGCCAGGGCAGGCAGGGCCTGGGTCTGATTGGTACCCACAATAAAATCGACAAAAGCGTTGCCGGTGCCCGGAAGGTTGATCGTGGCCAGAGAGTTCAAGTTGATGGTG
>Ga0105046_10009244_pt1 | contig 15421 bp, 14 predicted proteins | sample MAT03_FD_78385 | JGI IMG/M metagenome (GOLD analysis project Ga0105046, IMG submission 78385) | Freshwater microbial communities from Lake Fryxell liftoff mats and glacier meltwater in Antarctica - MAT-03 (megahit assembly) | ecosystem: Environmental > Aquatic > Freshwater > Ice > Liftoff...
CTGGTTTGCCGCCAGCTTCACTGCCTCGAGGCGCGGATTGACGTTTTGCTCCATGCCGGTGCCACGGTAGCCCAGCTGCTTGGTCACGATCGGCGGCCGTTCGCCACACGCCGCCAGCGCCACCAGCGCCAAGCCCGCTGCCAAGACTTGCAATGTGCGGAGGGTGAAGATCAGGGGTCGGCTCATGGTTTGGCTCCCAACAGGGCGGGGTCGATGCTGATGGGGTAAACCTGCGGGTAAGACGGCACAACGTCGTGTTTCATCGACCACAGATACCAGTTGTCGACCACCGTGCCTGTCAACAAGATGCCCAGTCCACCGACCAAGGGGCACAACACAGCAAACCACCAGGCCCATCGGTGAACCGACTCCATGGTGGCGTTGAAGCCCATGGTCCAGCGCCAGAACAGCGCCGCGCGTTCACTGGCTGTTCCGCGGTCGAGGATCTGCTCAATCTCACGCTCCCCACCAAACCGGCTAACGGCCATGATGGTTCCCGCGTGCATTGCAAACAGCAAAACGCTGCCGTACAGAAACACGATCGAAAGGGCATGGAAAGGGTTGTAGAACAGGTTGCCGTAGCGCAAAGAGATCGCTGCGGTCCAGTCCAGGTGCGGGAAGATGCCAAAGGGGACCGCCTCCGACCAACTGCCCATCATGATGGGGCGGAAGAAACCGCACACCAGGTACAGCCAGATGGCCGCGGCAAAGGCCCAAGCCACGTGAGTGCCCAGCCCGAGCTGCCGCGCCCGGCGGTAGGTGCGCACCCACCACAGGATGAGCGACGTGGTGAGCAAGAAGCCTGTTATCAACCACCAGCCGCCTTGGGCCAGGGGCGGAATACTCAGGCCGTAAGCGGGCGGTGGTGGTTCGAGCGCCAGCCAGAACAACTGGCGGACCAGTTGCAGCGGGCTCCAGTCGACCGAGGCCAACATATTGAAGCCGATGATGTTGAAGGCCAGCATACCGAAGACCAGCGATGCCACCCCCAAACCGCCCAGATAGAGAGGCCCAATCTGAGCGTTGCCGATGCGCCCGAGCAGGTGAAACAGGAAGGGCTTGCCGCTGCGCCGCCAGTCACCGCGCGGCAGCGCCGGACCGTCGTGCAAAGGCCCGATCGGCTGCATCGCCGTGAGCAGGTTCTGGTTCTCGATGGAGAACAGCGGTTGGAATTGCGCCATGTTCTTTTCTCCTTTTTCTTGTGTTTGTTCGTTACATCCAGATCGGCATGTTCAGCCACCAGCCCCACCACTCTGGCCAACCCCGCGTCCAAAACGGCCCGCTGATAACGATACAAAGCGCCGAAAACCAGACAGCCGACAAAGCCAGGAACAAGCCCAAGCGGTGGATGCCCAGGGTGCCCACGGAATAGCCAATGAAGTCTCGGAAGAAGGTGTCTTCATGTTCCGGCGTCTTGACCACCTGCCCCTTTTTCGGGTTGGTGGAAGACAACACCAGGCCGCCGTGCATCGACAATGCCAGGACTGTTGCGAAGAACAGCGTGACGGCGACCATGTGGGCCGGGTTGTAGTGAAAGTGCAGGTACTGGTAAGCCACGTTGCTGACCCAGTCCAGGTGGCTGTAAATGCCATACGGGAAGGCATGGCCCCACGCGCCGAGCAACACGGGGCGAATGATCTGCAAGGTGAAGTAGGCAAAGATAGCGAAGCCAAATGCCACCGGCACATGCAAACCCATGCCGAGTTTTCGGCAGATCTCAACCTCGCGCAGTGCCCATGAAACGAAGGCCCCTAACGCACAAACGGTGATGATTTGCCACAGACCGCCAGCCATCAGCGGCGCCATGCGCAGGCCGTAGCTCAAGTCAGGTGGGGCGATGCTGATCTGCCAGATGTTCCAGGTCGGGCCCATGGCCGCAGCCCACAGGATCATGGTGGTGCCCAGCAGCGAGAAGAAAGCTGTGGTGACACCGAAGAAGCCCACATAGAACGGGCCTAGCCAGAAGTCGAACAAGTCGCCTCCTACCAGGGTGCCACCGCTGACGCGGTATTTACGTTCAAAACTGAGCATGGCCATTTGTGTGTCCTCCGTCCTTTTGTTCGGACATCGAATTCAGAAGCGAAATCGAAACGGAAATAGAAGGTGTTCGAAACTGTCTAAAAAAAGATAAAGCAGGCGCGCCGTTCGCACGGACACTGACGCGCCCGCCTGCATCAACAACCGAAGTCTTTACTTGGGCAGCGGCGCGTTCTGCGCGACCTTGGCGGCTTTCACCGTGTCCGGGTGCCAAGTGTTGATGTTGTAACGATCGCCACTGATCTGGATCAGATGGATGCTCGTCGAAACGAACGCGATCAAAAGACCGGTCAAGATGATCGCCTTGCGGGGATCGACAACTCGCCAAAAACGCCACATGTTTCTTTCCTTTGCACTAACTCAATTGGGAAATGACGGTGTAGACGGCGGTTTTCACGCCACCCAACATCGACTGCGCACCTTCTGCCCCCGGCAGGAAAGTCCGCCAGTTCTTGGTGACCAACATCGAAGCCAGCGCCACGGCCAAAAAGACAATGAACATCACGGCGAAAGTGCCTTGAAAACCCTTGAGAGAACCTTCGCGGTGCCCCTCGTGTGAAGCCAGTGTTTCTTGATACATGGTGTGTGCCTTTTCAGTGGGCCGTTAGAACCAGGGGCGCCAGATCCAGACCAGGCTGTGGGCGAAAAACGCACCGACAGCCCACAGCAGGTATCCCTTGATGAAAAACCCGTGGACCTCTTGGCATTCGTCGTCCGTCAGACCTGACGGGTTTACGTTGGAAGCCATAGCAGCTACTCCTCTTCAATTAGCCTTGCGGCCGAAACCCGCGCTGCAAGAGCGCGGACGAAAGTCATGTCCACCCAGGGGGATGACCATGCACAGACACCTTGCACAACAAGGTGCTTGTTTGGGGACAGAGTCACAAACGGCAGCGTTCATGCCAGCTCCTTGTGACCCAAGAGTTTTTTGACCAGCTCGGCCGTTACTCGGGCGGCACCCGCCGCTCGGGCTTCGCGTTCGGCGCGGTCGCGCAGTTGTTTGGCGGCTGATATCTGTACCAGCACTGGCTGGCTTTGCACATGGTCCTGCAGCACAGTCTGGGCTTCGTCGTCCCAGGGGCGCGAGTCGTTCTCGGTGCGGTTGCGCGCTGGGGTGGCGTCCACCAGGTCGAGCTCAGTGCCCAGCGGCAGGATGAAGAACAGCGCGTCAAACAACGCGTTGCAGAACTCCTGCACGATGTAGGTCGCACCGGCATAGCCCATGTAGGGCGTGCCCGTGTGGCGGCGGATGATGGCGCCGGGGAACGATGCGGCGATAAAGGTGGGCTTGGGGCCGTGGCCGCCACCCTGCGCCGATTTTTCGGCCAGGTACATGCGCTCGTTGTAGCTGCCGAACATCACCAGCGGCGTCTTGTCGTAGGTCAATTGACGGACGCTGGCGTTGTCTGTCTTGTTGCCGGCAATGCGCGACACCGCGAAATTGCAGGGCAGACCCAATTCGTCTTCGAGGAAGTGCCGAATGCCGCGGGAATAGGTTTCGCCGGCCACAACCGCAAAATTCGCGGTGCCGAAGAAGTCTTGTGTCACGCTGCGCCAGAGGTCCCAGATCGGTTTGATCGTGGTGTGCTTTTCGAGCTCGATGAAAGGCTCAGGATCGAGATTCAACAACTCGCCCAATTGGCGCAAAAACGCTGTCGTGCTGTGCAAACCAATGGGCGCTTGAAGGTACGGCCGCTCCAGGGCTTCACACAGCATGCGACCGAATTCGCGGTACATGCAGATGTTCACATCGGCTTCAACCAGGTGCGACACGTCAGCCAAATGGCTGCCCAGCGGGAACACCATGTTCACGTCAGCGCCAATGCCTTGCACCAGGCGACGGATTTCAGCCAGGTCACTCGGGCCATTGAAGACGCCATAGCTTGGGCCAATGATGTTGACGCGCGGCTTCTCTGCGGCTGGTCGTTCCGCAAATGGCGTGCGTTGCGGGACTTTGCGCAGGCCGTATTCGGTCCACAACCAAAACATCGCGCGGTTGGCGCATTGCCACTGGTCTTCGTCAATGGTGCGCGGCAGGAAACGCGCAATCGTCGTGCCTTCTGGTGTGACACCGCCACCAATCATTTCGGCGATGGAACCCGTCACCACCACGCTGGGCAAGTCGGGGTCGAGCGCTGCGTGGGCGCGTTTCATCGCACCTTCAGTGCCTTCGCGGCCAAGCTGCTCTTCGGCCAGGCCCGTCACGACGATGGGCAGTTCGTGCGGGGGCAATGCGTCGGTGTAATGCAGCACCGAAGTGACGGGCAGGTTCTCGCAACCCACCGGGCCGTCAATGATGACTTGCAGGCCTTTGATGGCCGTGAAGACATACACGGCGCCCCAGTAACCGCCGGCGCGGTCGTGGTCGATGACGTATGTCATAGGTGCCGCCAGCGCCGGACGGCCGTCCGAAGGAGCCGTCGCGCCCCCTTGGGGGTCAGCGAGCGAGGCGAGGTTGGGGGCCGAGTTCATCAGACCATTTCCTCGGCCTTGCGCTTTTTCATCATCTTGATGACTTGGCGCTTGGTCTCAGCCCTGAATTCAGGGCGCTCAACGGGCTTGCCTTCCCACACGCCGGCTTTGTCGCCATTGCCGACATCACCGAAAAATTCGCGCATCTGGTCAAAGCGGGCTTTGTTGCCGATGGCGTTGTTGATGACCTGGGCAAGTGAGCCCGCGCCCATCGGGCCCATCAGTGGCCGGGCCGAAATGAGGTTGGTGAAGTACAGCGAAGGAACCGCGGCTTGTTTGGCAGCCTGCACAACCGGCGTGGTGCCAATGGCCAGATCGGGCTTGAATTCGCGAACGGCTTGAATGTCTTGTTCCAGGCTGGCGCGGTATTGCACGTGCACACCGCGGGCTTGCAGCCATTCCAGGTCGGGCGCGCTCCAGGGGGTCTTCGGGCAGGCGGTACCGACGTACGGAATCTCAGCGCCGCTTTCAATCAGCAAACGCGCGACCAGCAGTTCACTGCCTTCGTAGCCGCTGACGGTGATACGGCCTTTGATGGGGGTGCGTGCCAAAGCGCCCTTGATGGCGGGCAACCACTTGTTCTTGGAGGCGTCGATGAGGGCCTGCGACACGTTGGTCGCCTCGCCGATGGCCTGCAACCAGGCTTCCGTACCGTCGTAACCCACCGGGGCCGAAGCGACCACCTTGCGGCCAGCGGCAACAAATTCGCGCACGCTGGCGGTGTAGAACGGGTGAATCGCAGCCACCGCAGCGCAGTCCAGAGCGGCATACAACTCGCGCCATTCGCGGGTGGGGACGACTGGCCCAGCGGCCAAGCCCATCGGCTCCAACAACATGCCGATACCGACCGGGTCGGCCGGGAACATTTCACCCAGCAAAGTGATGGTGGGCTTGCTGCTGACACCGTTGCGTGGGGCTGAGACCGGGCCGGCCTCAGCCTCGCCGCGGGCGTACTTCAACATCGCTCCGGCCAGCACGTCTTTGGCTTCAGCGTGGGTTGGCACACCAAAACCCGGTACGTCGATGCCGATGATGCGAACGCCGTTGATCTCTTTGGGCAACAACTGCAGCGGCACGCCGCTGGCGGTCGGCACGCACAGGTTGATGATGATGATGCTGTCGTACAGCGCAGGGTCAGCCTGCTTGAAGACGTTCTCGCGGATGTCCTCGAACAGCTTGCCCGTCACCAGGCTTTCGCTGTTGAACGGCACATAGCCGACGCTGCGGCGCGCGCCGTAGAAGTGGCTGGTGAAGGTCAGGCCGTAAACACAACAGGCCGAACCGGACAGGATGGTGTGCGTGCGGCGCATGCGCAGGCCCACACGCAGGCTGCCGAAGGCCGGGCACATGCTTTGGGGCTGGTCGTGCGGACCAGCGCCTTCAGGAATCGGGTAGTCCTTGGCGTATTGCTGCAGGACTTCGCTCTTGCCCGCGCTTTTGGCAGCGGCCAGCATGGTGTCTTTGCCGGAGTGGCAGCCCACCCCGTCGCCCGACAGGGCCGCGGGAACTTTCACATTCACGTCGCCCGACAGGGCGGCGGGAACTTTCACATTCACGTCGCCCGACAGGGCGGCGGGAACTTTCACATTCACGTCGCCCGACAGGGCGGCGGGGTTGTTGACGTTGGGTACAGCGCTCATCAAAAATCTCAGGCAGCGTCGTAAACGACTTCAAGCGTCGGCTTCACGATGTCTTGTTTGCCCACCATGTCGAACAGCGTGGCGGGTTCCATCTTGAAGTTGCGGCCAGTCACTTCGGCGCTGAACAGGCCCAGCAACTGGTCTTGCGTTTGGGGCTTGGGCCGCACGGGTGGGGCTTCAGCGACATTGGTGGCCAGCTCTTCAAACAGCGAAGCCCATTGCGTGCCAGGACGACCAATGATTTCGTAGCTGGCGCTCTTGCGGCGGATGTCGTCGTGGGCGGGAATCGCTGCCAACACGGGTATGCCGGCCGCCGTGGCGAAGGCCTGGGCCTCGCCTGTACCGTCGTCTTTGTTGATGACCACACCGGCCACGCCCACATTGCCACCGAGCCTGCGGAAGTATTCGACCGCGCTGCAGACGTTGTTCGCGACGTACAGGCTTTGCAAATCGTTGCTGGCCACGACGATCACCTTCTGGCACATGTCGCGGGCGATCGGCAAGCCAAAGCCGCCGCAGACCACGTCGCCCAGAAAGTCGAGCAGAACGAAATCGAAACCCCAGTCGTGAAAGCCGAGTTTTTCCAGCGTCTCGAAGCCGTGGATGATCCCGCGCCCGCCGCAGCCGCGACCGACTTCCGGGCCGCCGAGCTCCATGGCATACACACCGTCGCGCTTGAAGCAGACGTCACCGATGGCCACAGCCTCACCCGCCAACTTTTTCTTGCTGCTCGTCTCGATGATCGTGGGGCAGGCCTTGCCGCCGAACAGCAGGCTGGTGGTGTCGCTCTTGGGGTCACAACCGATCAACAGCACCTTCTTGCCCTGCTGCGCCATCATGTAGCTGAGGTTGGCCAGGGTGAAACTTTTACCTATGCCGCCTTTGCCGTAAATGGCGATGATCTGGGTGGTCTTGGTGGCGGGCGAGGTCGAAACAGGATCGGGCTCGATGGCCGCCTCTTGTTTGAGGTTTTCGACACGTTCGTCACGCATGAACATGACGGTTTTTGTGGGGGCGTTCATTGATAACTTCTCCAATCCAGAACCATCTTTAAACAGTCGCTGTCACCGAATGCGGTGCGGTAAGCGCTGTCAGCGTGCATCGGGTCAGCGTGGTGCGTGATCAAACCGTCCAACGACAGCCGTCCGCCTTCCACCAGTTCTTTCACTGCCAGCAAGTCGGCGCGCTGCCATTCGGCGGCGCAGCGGAAGGTGGTTTCGCGCATGAAGGCCGGGGCGAAGGCAAACGCAATGGCTTCGGTGTAGAACCCGGCCAGAACCACCTCGCCGCCGGGGGCCAGCCGCTGCACCAGACGGTCGAGGATTTGTGAGTCCCCACTGACGTCGTAGATGGCCTTGTAGTTGCGCTGCGCATCGTCATCCGGTGCGATGACTTCGTAGCCTTCGGCGCCGGACTGCCGGTTCGGGTTGGTTTCCCAAACCGTGGGCGGCGCAAAACCAGCCGCGACGGTCAGGCGCGCCAACAGGCGACCGAGGACGCCATGGCCAACGATGAGGTCGGGCGGAACGATGTTGGTGCGCTTGCCACCGCCAGCCACCGCGTGATAAGCCGTTGCCGCCAGCGCCAGAAGAACAGCCTTTTGACCCAGCGATTCGTCAATGTTCAGCACCCGCGCGTCGCCGACCACAACTCTTGATGCCGCGCCGCCCGAGAAGCCACGGACTTCGCCATAACAACTCGCGCCCGGCACAAACACCCGGCTGCCGACAGCGTGCCGGGCGCCTGGCCCAGCTTGCACGACACGCCCAACCGATTCATCGCCCGGCACCAGCGGGTAACCCATGCCCGGGAAGGCGGGCATGCGGCCATTCCACAACAGCTTTTCGGTGCCTGTGCTGATGCCGCTGAATTCGATGTCGATCACCAGGTCTTCGGCTCCAGGCGGTGTCAGCTGCAGGCTGCTGAAGGCCAGATGCTCAGGCTGCTCCAGAACGATGGCCATGGTCTTCATGGCAACACCGCCTGGATTTTTCGCCCGTCGTGGGCGGCGCCTGTTCGTCGTGTGATCTCTGTCATGCTGAACGTAATCTTAGACTGACAAAGGTATGTGTCAATAGAAATAGACAGTTGATGCTTCATGGTTTACACCGAGGCGCAGCGCGCAACCAGGAGGCCCGTCTGCAGCGGCATGCGGGTGGGTACGCTGCGAGCGGGCAAAAACCCCGCTTGCTGCAACAAACCCGACAGTTGGGCAGCTGAGCGCGGCCGGCCGCGGCCCATGGCCAGCAGGTAGAAGCCAAAGTAGGCGTCGCCCATGGCTTCGACCCCTGCCACCTGCGAGAGTGGTTCGGCCAGCAGCACCGTGCCGTTGGCCGGCAGGGCGCGGCGCACGGCCCTGAGCAAGCGCAGCACACGCTCGTCGGGGTGGTCAAAACACACCCGCACCAAGGACACGATGTCCGCACCCTGCGGCAACTCGTCATTGAAAAAGTCACCGCCGTGGGTCGTCGCACGACCGGCCAGGCCATGCGCCGCCAAGCGCTGCTGCGCCAACTCGGCCACCGCCGGCAGGTCAAACAGCATCAGCGCCAGGCGCGGTGCTTGTTTTGCCACCGCGGCAATGAAGCTGCCTTCGCCCCCGCCCACGTCCAGCAGGGTCTGGTGGCGGTCAAACCGGTAAGCATCAATGACTTCTTGAGTGACCAGCGGTTGTGACGCCGACATCAGCGCCGAATACTCGGCCGCGCGCACAGCCGACATGGCCACGGCCGGTTGTTCCGACGTGGCATAAGGCCAATAGCCCGCCATCGCCGGCCGCCCCTCACGCTTGAGCAGCGCCACCGGGTCGCTGAGGTCACCGTACAGCGTGGCATGGTGTTCGATCATCGATGTGATGGCGCGGTTGCCCACCAGCGGCGCGCCCAAGCGGCCCAGGGCCACCCGCGCACCCCGCCGGCGCTCCAGCAACTGCAAGGCCACCGCGGCGGCCACCAGGCGTTCGGTGCCCTCGTCACCCAAGCCCAGGCGCGCGGCCAGGTCGGTCTGCGTCAGGGGTCCGGTGGCCAGCACGTCAAAAACATTCAGGCGCACACAGGCCAACAACACTTGCGAGTAGACGAAGCCCGCCAGCAGGTCGAACAAGGCCTTGGCGTCGCGCCGCGCCACCGGGCGCGTCAACGGAAAGGCAGCAGCCCAGCGCTGAAAGCCGGGCTTGGCAATCGTCTGGTTGCGCCAGTCGCGCAACCGGTCTACCCAACTGCTATGGGGCACGTCCTCTGGCAAGGGCGACAACGGCGGCACGGTGGCGGTGTCTGCGCGGTCCATCGCCGGCTCACTCAACCATGGGCATTGGTGTTGATGTTGACCTTGCCGATCTCGGCATGGCCAGCGCTGCTTTTACTGGCGCTGGCTTGTGGCGCCTCGCTGCGCTGCCGCCGTTCGGTGGCGGTTTTGGCGGGTTTAGGCGGCTTGAACAGTTGTGCTGGCTTGACCACCGTGGATTGCAGGCGGTGCATCTGGTCAGACCACTGCTTGGGCACCAAGCGCTCGGCCTCCATGCGCACCAATTGGCGCAGCTGCGCCGAGCCTCGGCAGGGCGGCACAGCCTCGATCGCGCAGGCCACCAGCCGGTCAAAGTGCTGCATGGCGCCGCACAGACCGTGTTCGCTGGCCGAGCTGGGCCGGCCCAGCGCCACGTCCTGGCCGGTGGGTTTGCCCAGCACGTGAGGGTCGGCCATCACGTCACGGATGTCATCGGCCACCTGGTAAGCCTCGCCCAACCACTCACCCAGAGCACGCCAGGTATTGCCATCCTGGCCGGCGGCTTCGGCACCGGCGCAGGTGGCAGCGGCAAACAGGGCGCCGGTCTTGGCGCGTTGGTAGTCGCCCAAGGTGACACGCGGCTCGCACTCCCAAGCCTGGCCGGCGGTGATGCCAAATGGCATGCCTACACCATGGCCAATGGTGGCCAGCAAGCGCGCCATGCGCGTCGGTGAACGGCCGCCTGCCAGGCCCAGGGTCTGGAAGGCCAGCACGATGAGCCCGTCACCGGCCAACACTGCCAGGCGTTCGCCAAAGGCGGCGTGCACAGAGGCCTGGCCACGGCGGGTCGCAGCGTCGTCAAAACAAGGCAAGTCGTCGTGCACCAGCGAGGCGCAATGCAGCAGTTCAATGGCTGCAGCGGCGGCATCAGACAGCCCCGGGTCATCGTCGCCACAGGCCCGCGCCACGGACAGGCACAGTTGCGGCCGGATCCGCGCACCGCCGGGAAACACCGCGTGCCGCAGGGCTGCAGCCAGGCGTGGCGGGCAACCCGGTGCCACAGTGGTGGCCACAGCCGCATTCAAAGCCTCTTCGATTCTTGCCAGGGATTCCATCGTGGACCTCGGATCGCGCGCGCAATTCGACATTGCGAAACATCAGGAACGACGCACCAAGGCGCCAGGCAGCTGTCAGAAATCACTGACATCTGAAAGTGTCACGAAGAATAGACACTTTGCGGCGCGCCGTCAATTGAGGCTGACACCGGTGCTTGACAACCGCTGCTGCAAGCACCCTGAACCGCACCTGGAAATGACCGGAAGCAGGCGTGGCGATGACCCGAGCCGCGCCAAGCGCTGCTCGTGTCGTCACATCAGGAACATCAACCGAGGGACAGAGTCAGGCTGAAGCGGTTGGCGCGAAGCGCGGCGATCCCGCTCGCATGGCTTGTCAGGTCGCTGCAGGCAGCTGCTCACCACCCCGGAGCTTGGCGCGCACGGCAGCCAACACCGGCCACAACAGCAAGAGCAAGGCCAAGCTGAAGATGCTGCCCACCAGCGGGTTGCTCCAGAAGATTGACAGGCTGCCTTGGCTGAGCAGCATCGACTGGCGGAAGCTGCTCTCGGCCATGTCGCCCAGCACCAAGGCCAGCACCAGCGGCGCGAGCGGGTACTTCAGCTTCTTGAAGAGGTAGCCCATGACCCCGAACACCAACATCATCACCACGTCAAACAAGGAGTTGTTGACGGTGTAGGCGCCAATCGCGCAGATCACGATGATCACCGGCCCGATGATGGAAAACGGAATGCGCAGGATCGCCGCCCACCAGGGCACGGTGGTCAGCACGACGATCAAGCCGACGACGTTACCGATGTACATGCTGGCGATCAGGCCCCAGACGAAGTCTTTTTGCTCGATGAACAACATCGGCCCGGGCTGCAAACCCCAGATCAACAGCCCACCAAGCAGCACGGCTGCTGTGGGCGAACCGGGAATGCCCAAGGTCAACATCGGCAGCAGCGCCGCCGTGCCGGCCGCGTGCGCCGCCGTTTCCGGCGCCACCACGCCCTCGATGCGGCCTTTGCCAAAGCTGTCCGGGTCCTTGGACATGCGCCGCGCCATGCCGTAGCTCATGAAGGAAGCCGGGGTGGCGCCGCCTGGCGTGATGCCCATCCAGCAGCCCACGGCCACCGAGCGCAGGAAGAGCCGCCAGTGTTTGATCAACTCGCCCCAGGTTTGCCACACCACCTTGAAGTTGATCTTGGCACTTTTGCCTCTGAAGGCCAGGCCCTCTTCCATGGTCAACAAGATCTCGCCGATGCCAAACAGGCCGATCACGGCAATCAGGAAACCGAAGCCTTTCAACAACTCGGGCACACCGTAAGTCATGCGCAAGGTGCCGGTGATGGAGTCCATGCCCACCGACGCCAGCGCGAACCCCAACATCATGGCCGCGATGGTCTTGGCCGGTGGCTCTTTGCTCATGCCCACAAAACTGCAAAAGGTGAGCAGTTGCACCGCGAAGAACTCGGCTGGCCCGAACTTCAAGGCGAACTTGGCCAGGAATGGTGCGGTGAACGTGATCAACAAGACCGCGAAGATGGCACCGACAAAGCTGGACGTAAACGCTGCCGTCAAAGCCTGCGCCGCACGGCCCTGCTGCGCCATCGGGAAGCCGTCAAAGGTGGTCGCAACGCTCCAGGGCTCACCGGGTATGTTGAACAGGATCGACGTGATGGCCCCGCCAAACAGCGCCCCCCAGTAGATGCAGCTGAGCATGATGATGGCCGACGTGGGGTTCATGCTGAAGGTCAGCGGCAACAGAATGGCCACGCCATTGGCGCCACCCAAACCGGGTAGTACGCCGATCAACACCCCCAGAGTGATGCCGATCAACATGAAGCCCAGGTTGGGCAGCGTGGCGGCAATGCCAAAACCGTGGAACAGGTTGTTCAACTCGTCCACGTTAGAACCCCAGCAGGGCTTCGACTGGGCCCTTGGGCAGCAGCACCAGGAACCACTTTTCGAACACCAGGAAGAACAGCAGCGGCACGCCCAACGCCACCGCCAACGTCAAACCCCAATGGTGTTTGCCGTGGCGCAACATGAAGAAGCCGATCAACAGCATCGATGGCAGATAGATGCCCAGCACAGTGATCAAACCGATGTAAAGCGTCATCGGCCACAAGATGGCCCAGACCAGGCCCAGTTGCGCCTTCTCGGCGAACAGCGGGTTGCGCTGCCAGTGCCGCAGTTGCGAGGCTGCGATCCACACCGCCGACCCGAGCAAGGCCAGGCCGATGTAGAAGGGGAAGTAGCCCGACTTCGGGCCGTCCTCGCCCCAACCGCTGCCCACGCGCAGGCTGTCGGTGATGACCAGCGCGGCAATCACGGCCAGCAGCAGCGCCACGATCAATTCAGGCCAACGGGACCCCACCCCGTCTTTTGACGCACCTGATTCGGCGGAAGAGCCTTCAGGCGCGCTCATCAGTTGGACAAAAACCCGGCTTCCTTCATCAGCACACGGTGCTGCTGCTCGGTCTTGCCCAACCAGTCAAAGTAGGCTTGCCCGCTCATGACGGTGGTGTTGAACGCCCCTTTGTCCATGAAGTCTTTCCACTCCGGCGTGGCCCGCACCTTGGCCAACAAGTCGACATAAAACTTGGTTTGCTCGGGCGTGACACCCGGGGCCATGAAGATGCCGCGCAGCATCAGGTATTCGACTGGAATGCCTGCGGACATGCAGGTCGGCAAGTCACCCCAGGCCTGGGTGGTCGTGACCTTGCCTTTGTAGGGCAGTGGCTTGCCGTCCATCACACACAGCGGGCGCAATTTGCCCGCGCGCCAATGTGATTCAGCCTCGATCGGGTTGTTGACCGTGGCGTCCACGTGTTTGCCAACCAGTTGCACGGCCACTTCGCCGCCGCCTTTGTAAGGGATGTAGGTGATCTTCTTGCCGGCAGCCTTCTCCAGCATCGCAGTGATGATCTGGTCTTCTTGCTTGCTGCCGGTGCCGCCGATCTTCATGGACTTGTCTGGCCCGGCTTTGAGCGCGGCAAAGAAGGCCTGAGGCGTCTTGATGGGTGACTCTTCATTCACCCACAACACAAACTGGTCCAGCGCCAGCATCGACACCGGTGTCATGTCGCGCCAGTTGAAGGGCACGGCCGTGGCCAACGGGGTGGTGAAGAGGTTGGACAGGGTGATGATGATCTTGTGCGGGTTGCCCTTGTCGCCCTTGACGTCCAGGAAACCTTCAGCGCCCGCGCCGCCGGACCGGTTGACCACGATGATCGGCTGGCCCATCAGTTTGTTCTTGGCAACCACACCCTGGATGAAGCGCGCCATCTGGTCGGCACCGCCGCCGGTGCCGGCTGGCACCACAAATTCGACCGGCTTGGTTGGCTCCCAGGCCCAGGCACGGGGGCTGGCGCTGGTCAACAGCGCCACGGCGCCCAGAATGGCCATGACTCGGGACACGGCATGGCCTGGACGCTGACGGGAGCCACGAAAAAAATCAAACTTCGAAGGCATGTTGTCTCCTGAACACTGAGGGCTGAGCCACGCTGCCGACGCACCGTGCGGCCGGCGGCGATCGGTTGAGTGGGGTATCGCTTCGAACGGTCCGCCGCATGACCCGTTTTTTGATCCGAAGCAAGATCCGGATCGAGGCTTGGGGACTGCAGCGTTGTCCAAGACAAATTCACTGTAAGTGCCGCGCCCGAGACCAAGCGCCAGTGTTTGTCAGTAGTGACAACCAAAACCAACACTGGCGTGCACTCTTCACACCGGTGGCTGGGTGGCGCTCAGGTGCGGGTGGCCGACAGGGCGGTGACCACTTGCGCCACAGCGCGCGCACCCGCTTGAGGCAACGCCAGGTAGGTCGCACGCGCAACCGCCGCCAGTTCAAGCGCTTGGGCACTGGGTTGCGAGGCTGTGTCAATCAACAACACGGCAGCGCCCACTTCGGCCAAGCGACGTGCAGCGGCCAGCGCGTCGGCCTGACCGCGCGCTCGGCCGCCGGTGCCGTCCAGCGCCACGTTGGCGCGGCCGTCGCTCAGCACCACGACCACCGGCGTGTCGCCGCGCCTACGCGCCGCGTCGGCTTGTGCCGCGGCTGCATCCAAAGCTGCAGCCAAGGGCGTGCCCCCGCCACCGGGCAGGCCGGCCAGCGCCCGTTTGGCGCGCACCAAAGAGCGTGTGGGCGGCAGCAGCAGCTCAGCGCCGCGGCCACGAAAGGCCAGCACCGCTACCTTGTCGCGGCGTACATAACAGTCCGCCAACAGCAGTTCCACGGCGCCCTTGGCTTCGGCCAGACGCTGCAGCGCAGCCGAGCCCGAGGCGTCAACAGCGAAGATGGTCGTGGTTTCTCGCCGCTGGCGAACCTGGGTGACGTGGAAGTCGTCAGCCCGCACATGAATGCGCCTGGGTTGACTGGCAACGGGCGCCTCTGCGCCAGCCATGGCCGCTTGTTGCCGCAGCTTTTGCCAGGGCACGGCCGCACGCAGGGTCTCCACCACGTTCAAGCGTTGTCCGTCTTTGGGCAGACCACGCCGCACCCCCACAGGCCGACCCCGGCGCCCCGTCTTTTGCAGTGCACCGGCCACACCGCCCGCACGGCTGGCTGCGCCCCGTTGCTGCTGCGCCTTGAGCCGCGCCAACAGGTCGGGCGGCAACTGTGCGGCAACCGCTTGCAGCAGCAGCTCTTGCAGCGCGGCGGCCGCCTGCTCGGGGTCTGGAACGTCTTCCGGCGGGTCTTCGGGGGCGTCCTCAGGCGGCGGCGGGTCAGGCGATGTGGCGTCTTCCGAGGGTGGCGGCGGGGGCGGGGGCGGCGGATCAGACTCGGGCTCGGGGGGCTGTTCTGCCGCGGGCTCTGATTCGGGTTCTGAGGGCGGCGCCGGCAGCCGCGTGGCGCGTGGCGCCAGCACCAAACGCGCCGCAACGCTGGCGTCATCGGCTGTCACCTCGTCTTGTTCCAGCAACGCTGCGTGGGCGCGCGCCACACGCAAGGCGTTCAGCGCCGCACGGACGGAGTCCACGCCCAAAGCAAA
>Ga0105046_10009245_pt1 | contig 15419 bp, 13 predicted proteins | sample MAT03_FD_78385 | JGI IMG/M metagenome (GOLD analysis project Ga0105046, IMG submission 78385) | Freshwater microbial communities from Lake Fryxell liftoff mats and glacier meltwater in Antarctica - MAT-03 (megahit assembly) | ecosystem: Environmental > Aquatic > Freshwater > Ice > Liftoff...
CCAGATCTGCACCCACGCGTTGCCCTGGACGTGGGCACGGGCCGCCACCGACAGCTCCTCGTCGCCCAGGGTGAGTCGGATCACAGGTCGGTCCGGAACCGTGACCGCACGCTCGTAGGAGCCGCCACCACCAGTCCAGATCTCCACCGCGCTGAGGTGCATGCTGACTTTCAGGTTCTCGGCGAGTTGCAACAACAACTCATCCATGGGGACGGCGCGCGACATTCGTCCGCCGAACGTCCGCAACGCCTCATCGGGCGATCCGCGATCGCCAAACGCCCAGTCGCTGGCCCGTTCAGCGAGCCAACGTCGCGTCGGCACCACGAACACCGCGATGACACCGGCCGCCACCATAGACAGGGCCAGCACAGGACGTTCGGCCTCGTCGGGCACCCGACCCAGCCCGACGATCACCACCAGGTAGGTCGCCCCCACCAACCCCAACAACCCGACCACCACCACGGTGTGCACGAGCGCAGCGTCCACCGCGGGAGCGACTCGGTCGAACGACGACAAGATCAACCCGATCGGGATGGCGACGGTCGCGCACAAGGCGACCGCTCCGGGATGTGCCGGCCAGGCCAGAAGCCCGTGCAATATCGCGACCATTCCGGCGACCGCGTTGGCGACGATGACCCCCCAGATCAGCCATCGAATCTTGAGCCGCTCGACCTCGCCCGCCGGTCGGTGACGGGCCGCGGCGACAACCGACCCGACGCTCACGAGCCCGACGACAGATCCGGCCAACGGCCACACACCGGGCTCGGCGACGGCGAGGACCACGGCCGCCGTCACCACAGCCGCGGTCATGATCGCCGCAGGCACGCGGCCGCGCGCCGCAAGCAACAAGACCGCGACCACCCACACCGATCCGACGATCACGCCAACGAACATCATCTCTGACTACTCCGTCCTCAGCTCGAGCGCTGGCGCACCGGCACGCCCGCGCCGGCCAGTCCACGAAAGTGGCGCCTCAGTTCAGAACGGGTGATGAGGCGAAGAGCCGGCAGCACGACGGCTCAGGTCGTCGAGCCGGTCGGGGTGTTGAATACCTCACCTTCGATCCGACCGTCGCGCATCTGCACGACTCGGTCGGCGCCTGCTGCCACATCGTCGGAATGGGTCACCATGAGGATCGCCTGGCCATCGGCATGGAGGCGCCGGAACAACTCGAGTACCTCTCGACCACCCTCGCTGTCGAGGGCACCGGTCGGCTCGTCGGCCAGAAGCAGCGTCGGTTCGTTGGCCAGAGCACGGGCAATGGCCAGGCGCTGACGTTGACCTCCCGACAGGACACTCGGTAGCTCGGCAGACTTGTCGCCGAGCCCCAACAGGTCGAGCAGGTCACGGGCTCTGGTCTCCGCCGTCCTGCGCTTGGTCCCGGCGATCATGGCCGGCAACACCACGTTCTCGAGCGCGCTCATGCCTTCGAGCAGATTGAAGAACTGAAAGACGATGCCGATGTGGCGACGGCGCGTTCGGGCCAGCCAATCCTCGGTCTGACCGGTGATCACCTCGCCGTCGATGGCGATCTCCCCGTCGTCGGCCAGATCGAGCCCGGCCACCAGGTTGAGCATGGTCGACTTGCCGCACCCCGACGGTCCCATGATGGCGACGAACTCGCCGCGGGCCATGTCGAGATCGACCCCCCGCAGGGCGCGAACCGGTGCCAGGTCGGCCTCGAAGGTCTTTCGGGCCCCCCGCACCCGCAGGACCGGGTTCGGCTCCAGCGTGACGACGGGAGCGGAACTGGTGGTCGGGTCGGTACTCATGTCTGCACTCATGTTGATGACTCCTGGTCGAGGCGGAAGGCAATGACGGGGGCTTCCCGGCCCTTGACTTGTTGGGCGGGAAGGGCGACCAGCACCGGCGGATTCGGCAGGGCAGCCACTGTGGCATCGCTGAGCACGGTGGTGCCGGCCGGTCGGGCCATGTCCTGGAGCCGCTGGGACATATTCACGGTGTCACCCACCAGCGTGTATTCGAGGCGTTCTTCGCTCCCGAGCAGTGCGGCGGCCACCTCGCCGGTCGAGAGCCCGATGCCGAGCCCGAACCCCTCGAGCCCTTCCGTCTTCCACCGCTCGTCGACCTGACGTTGGCGATGGTGCATGGACACCGCGGCGGCGACGGCCCGCTCGGCGTGATCCGGCTGGGGGAACGGGGCTCCGAAGACGGCCATCACGGCATCGCCCACGTACTGCATGACGGTGCCACCCTCATCCAGGATGGCGGCGTTCATCTCGGCTCGGTGAGTGTTGAGTTGGGCCGCCAGCAGCGACGGATCGCTCCGCTCGGCGATACCCGAGTAGCCGCGCACATCGGACATCAGCACGGTGACAGTCAAGCGTTCCGTTCGCTCGATCGCGTCCCGATCGGACCGCAGCCGTTCGGCAAGCCCGCCGGGCAGCAGCCGGCTGAGCGTCTCGCCCTGCTCCTCTCGATCCACGATCGCCTTCTGCAGGAGCCGGAGCCGCCGCAGCGCGCCCTCACGTCCGGCGCTCGCACCTTTCGCCAGCTCGAGGAACATCGATTCGATCGCGTCGTTGACGGCCTCGGCCGTGGTCTTTCGTGCGACAGCGATCGCCTTCACCGGCCGACCCTCGGCCAGGCTACGAAGCAGCGACTCGTCATCGACCGAGAGCTCCCCCTCGGCCTGGACCGGTGACACCAGGGCCTTCACGATCTCGGGGTCGAGCATCGAGCCCCCGGTCGCCACCTCGCGAATGGCGCGGGCCAACCGGTTCCCGTCACCCACCCGATCCTTCAGTAGGTACGCGTACCCAGCCGCGCCTTCCTCGAGCAGCGCTATGGCGTACTCCGGGTCGTCGTACTGCGACAGGATCACCACGCCGGTTCCAGGGTGACGCTTGCGGATCTCCTTCGCCGCCTCGATGCCCTCGCTCTGGAAGTCGGGGGGCATTCGGATGTCGGTCACCACCACCTGCGGTGCCGTCGCGTCGGCTCCGGCCACCAGCTCGTCGTAGTCAGCAGCGACGCCGACGACCATGAAGTCGGCCTCGAGGCCGAGCAAGGCCCGCACGCCCTCGCGCACCAACAGGTTGTCGTCGGCGAGGAACACCGAGATCCGCTGGTCGTCATCCACAGCTGCCATCTGACCCGCAATCCGCGACGGCCACAAGGGCGCTGGACGCACTCGAAGCGGGGATGCCAGCACCCCTGGGTCCCCGGTACACGCGCCCTTGTTCACCATCGGACCTCCAGCGAGGATGGAACCCGTGAGCGACCTCGAAACGAGAACCGGCAGTGTCGGGAGCCGACCCCCGAAGTCCACAGGTGCTGCTCCCTCACGACGCGACACGAGCACCCTCCCGGCGATCATGATGCTGGCCCGACACGAGATCCGGCGGCGCTGGCGCGGTGTCGTGGTCATCGGTCTGCTCGGTGGGCTCACCGCAGGAGCTGGACTGGCGTTCTTCGCCGGTGCCCGGCGGACGGACAGCCTGTTCGGCCGACACCTGGCGGCTTCCAACTCGTCCCAACTCGAGATCGATCCGGGGGCGCCCACTCCCGAGGCCGATAGCGCCATCCGGTCCATGCCAGAGGTGGCCGAGGCATCCTTCTGGGTGACGACGAACGCCTTCCTCCTTGATGACGACGGAACGATCGACCCGAGCAAGGTCGGAATGCTCAACTTCACCACCGACGGCCGCTACCTGGATCAGGACCGGGTGCCGGTGTCCTCGGGCCGTCGGCTCGACGTCTCCCGACCCGACGAAGTCATGATCAACCCCACACTGGCGGAGATCATGGACGCCCGTGTCGGTACCAAGCTCCGCTTGGGCCTGGCGCCAACCGATGAGAACGACTTTCCCACGACGGATCAGCCGACCCGCACCGTGACAGCCGAAGTCGTCGGCATCATGGCGCTCCCGGACGACCTGATCGGCGCTGAGCTCGACCGGGTTCCCAAGATGTTCGTCAGCCCTGTCTTCGCGCCACCCGACGGGAGCCGTGACGACGTCGAGCTCGGGTTCGCCTGGTACGGATTACGGCTTCGGGGTGGCGAGGGCGACGTGGACCGGACCATCGCTCGGTGGGATCGGCTGGCCGCCGACCACAACGCAACGCTCACCGACCCCTCTGATGGGGGTTGGCTGACGTTCAATCATCCAGTTCGGGATCTGATCCGTACTGCAGATCGCTCAGTGAGTCCGATGGTGGGGGCGTTCACGACGTTCGGGGCCCTAGCGTTCATCGGCGCGCTGGTGATCATGGCGCAGGTGTTGGCCCGGACGACGCGCGAGGGCATGGATGACGTGCGCCGAGCACAAGTGTTGGGTCTCACCGCCAACGAGGCCACCCTCGCTGCAATGGCATCGCCCGTCCTGACGCTCACGATCGCCGCAGGCGCGGCTGCGACTGCCATGGCCGCGCTGTCGACAAGGTTTCCTGCCGGTCCGTATCGGATACTCGAACCTTCGCCGGGTTTTGATGTGGACTGGTTGGTGTTGGCAGCGGGGCTGTCGTTGTTGGTGTTGCTCCCCCTCGCTACATCAACCGTCGCTGCTCGACACCACGCCCGATCCGGACTCCTCAATCGTCAAAGGGACATGACGCGAGCGTCAGCCCTGGTCGGATGGCTCGGACGGCGAGGCGCCCGGCCGCCCGCTGTCGCGGCGGTGCGATTGACCGTCGAATCCGGACGGGGTCAAGCGTTCGTTCCCACTCGATTGGTGCTCGCGACGGGCATCGTCGTCGTAGCGTTGCTCGTGACGGCGATCGTGTTCGGATCGAACCTCGCAGCGCTGAACCGAGACCCCGAACGGTTCGGCTGGCGAGCAGACGGACTGCTGATGATTGACGGAGGGTACGGGCGAATCAACCCGGACACTGCGACGGACTGGCTGGACGCCCGCAACGATCTGGACGGCTGGCAGCTAGCCGGCGCAGCGTCGATCACCGTGAACGAGCGCAAAACACCCGGAGTGTTGTTCGGACCGGAAGGCGGAACGGGAGCCACCCTTCGCCCGGTGTTGATCCGTGGCCGCGCCCCTGCCCGCTCCGGGGAAGTGGTCGTGGGCGAGCGCACTCGAACGGACCTCGGCGTCGAGATCGGCGACTCGGTCACCTTGGGCAACGGCGCGACCAGTCGAGCTCAGAAAGTAACGGGGATTGCAGTCTTTCCCGAGCTGGGTCCCGTGCTCGCAGCGCGGACGCGGCTCGACGACGGCCTGTGGTCGGACGCGTCCGACGCCGATCTGTTCGGTAACGGCTACGACGTCGGACCGCCGTTCAATTTGCTCCTGGCGGACTTCGTTCCCGGCGCCAACCCCGAGGCGTTCGCTGACGATTTCGGGACATCACCGATGGCCGATGGCAGCGCTTTCGTGGACCGTTTCGGCGTGATCCGCCCGCCCGAGGTGCGCACTGCGGCGACCGCAGCGAGCAGCCAATCGGCGATGGTCGCCGCCGCTGCCGTTGTCGCCGCCATCTCGCTGCTGCTCACACTGCTGAGCGTGGTCAGACGACGGCGACGGGACTTCAGGATCATGTCGATCCTCGGGTTCACACCTCGGCAGCTTCGAGTCACGGTGATGTTGCAGGGCTTGTTGTTCGGACTGGTCGGAATCGTGGTGGGCGTTCCGTTGGGACTGGCCATCGGGCGTCAGGTGTGGCACCGATTCGCACAGACCATGGGCGTCGTCCCCGATGCGTCGACACCGTGGGGGACGATCTTCGCAACCGCGGCGGCGATCCTGGTGCTTGCCACGCTCACCTCGATTCCACCAGCGGTTGCTGCGGGTCGATCGAAGAACCGCCGGATCGCCGCCGAGTAAGACTCGGTACGAACCACTTCATCTCGGTGTGTGGTGCATGGCGAGGGGCAGACCGATCTCGGCGATGGCAGAGAGCGTGCCGAGTGGATTGCCGCGCGGATGGCCTGGTCCGGCCTTCCGCTGCGAGAGCAGGCACGCGTCCGCGTTCGCGCCACGCTCGGTTGGCAGAGGGCGAACCAACTGCGTGTTGGGCTGCGTCGGGTCGGACTGTCACTGGTCGCTCCTAGTCTGAGTCGCGCGAGCTCGACCACCTGCTCCGAAGGTGGGCCTCCAGAAAGAGCGCGACGGGCGAGCCCGTTCGTCACGTCAGTGGAGCCCAGCATGAGTACGACCGCGAACCCGTCGACGTCCCCGGCGATTGAAGACGAAGTGGGGATTCCGTCATCAACGGGGTCCCGCAACCGAGACTTGCGAAGCGCTGTGGGGTCCATCGGTTGGGCTTGTTCCGCGGGCGCTCGCGGCCTGGTTGGGCCGTCATGAAGACGCCGACGAAACGGAGCAACGCCGCCGCGAGGCTCGATCCCTGTCGTGGCGGGTGGAACCCGATGGGATGGTGATCGGCTACTTCCTGCTCCCGCCGGCCATGGCCGCCGTGGTGATCGCCGCCGTCGACGCCGAGGTATTGCGAGCACGCCCAGTCGCTCGGACCATGAGCCGGCGCGCCGGAGGCGATCGCGCAGCCGGCGGATCTCGAAGAGTTGCACGTCGAGCCAACGGGTCGTCCCGATCTGAGTGGTCAGCCCGTAGGTGACGGGCGCTCGCTCGGGCTCGAAGGTGCCGAACCAACGGTCCCACACCATGAGGATGCCGCCGTAGTTCTTGTCGATCTACCCGGGATTCGTACCGTGGTGCACCCGATGGTGCGACGGCGTGTTGAGCAACCATTCGAGTGGCTGGGGCAGGGTCTGCACCATCTCGGTGTGGATCCAGGTCTGGTAGGCCACGACCACGCCGAGCGCACCGACGATGACTGGGGTGGGGAAGCCGATGAGGGCGAGCGGCAGGTAGAACGCGGTGCTGAGCAGGCCATCGAGCACGGACAGACGAAGCGCGGTGGTCTGGTCGTAGACCGGCGAGCTGTGGTGCACCGAGTGATAGGTCGACCACAACAGGTTGACCCGGTGACCAGCTCGGTGTTCCCAGTAGTAGAGGAAGTCGGTGGCGAACACCGCCGCCAAAACGGTCCACGGAGTCACCGGTATCTCCCACGGGACCAATCGGCCGACAGCGTCGAACACAGCACTCCACAGGGCAAAGATCGGTATGACCGACAGGTTCTGGGGGGATGGCCTGGATGCCCGAAGCGGCCGTCTCCTCGACCCGCTGCCGGGTGAGGCGGCCCGAGCGGCGCAACCAGATGAGTTCGACGGGCAGGATCAGCACCACGACAGCAGCCAACGCCAACGACAGCGTCTCGAGCAGTCCGGCAAAGTCGTTCAGGTTCATCGGTTGTTCCTCTCGGCAGAGTTGGTCGCTCGACCAACTCTCACGTCGACTTGGTCATGTGATCAAGTCGTGTGACCAATTACACTGTCTGAGTGGCCCACGTCCCCCACGCGCAACGTCGCGAGCAACTCATCGCGGCCACGATCGAGGTCATGGCCACCAGCGGGCTCGACACCGCGACCTCACGACGGATCGCCGAGGCGGCCGAGGCGCCATTGGCCAGCATCCACTACACCTTCGGCACGCTCGAATCCTTGATCTCGACCGCCTATGCCGAGGTGCTCGAGGAAGTCCGGGGACTTCTTGATCGCTCGGTGCCCCGAACCCAGGGTTTCGGGATCGCCATGGAGTCACTCGCCGACGCGGTGGCGGACCTGTTCGCCGACCCCCGGTTCGGCATCCTGCTCATCGACCTCAACCCCGCCGGTGACGATCGGCTGCTCGAGGTCGGTGACCGGTATTACGACTTCGGACCGGAACTCGTCCGGTCGGTGGCCACGGAGTCGGGCAACGAGCCGCCCCTCGATCCCGACCAGTTCGGGCGGCTGATCATGGCCGGCATCGACGGCGTCGGACAGCAGTTCTCGTTCCACCATGACCCGGAACTAGCCCGGACCGACCTGCGAGTCCTGCTGGGCGCGCTGGCCCGCCCCTGACCGGGCGCGCACAACCCGACTACGCCAGCTGGAACGCTTGATGCCTCCCCTCGGCTCAGCTACCATCACGCTCTGATGCCTGGCCCGTATGACGCAGGGTTCTACGCCGACATACGGGACTCATCGTCGTTGTCGGCCGAAGTACTCATGCCGTTCATCCTCGAGATGACCGGGGCACACACCGTCGTCGACCTCGGGTGCGGTGTGGCCGGATGGCTCGGCGCCGCCAAACAGCACGGAGCCACCTCGGTACTTGGCATCGATGGCGACTACGTCGACACGGAATGGCTTCGGATCGCGCCGGACGAATTCCTGCCGCGCGACCTCACCCAGCCAGTTCACCTCGACCGGCAGTTCGACCTCGCTATGTCGCTGGAGGTCGCCGAGCACCTCCCCCCCGACCGTGCGGCGTCGTTCGTGGCCGACCTCTGCCAGCTGGCCCCGATCGTGTTCTTCAGCGCGGCCCAGCCACATCAAGGAGGTACCGATCACATCAACGAGCGATACCTCGACTACTGGGTCGAACTCTTTGCTGGTGAGGGCTACGAATTGATCGACTGCATTCGTCCCGAGTTCTGGGAACACGACATTGCATACTTCTACTCTCAGAACTGTGCGGTGTTCGCCAAGCCAGGGCTACTTCCGGCCGAGCGGCGCGGCCCGCGGATGCCCCTCAGGGTCGTCCACCCGGTCCTCGTCGAGTGCGTCCTGGCGCCTCCGGCGGCGCTGCGACCGTGGGCCGAAGCGAGCAAGGGGATGGTCGCCGCTCTGCCTGCCGCAGCCCGAACGACGTGGAAGAACCACCGCCACGATATCCCCGGGCTGGGTCGATTCCTCCGCAACTGACCCTCGCTGGCTGACCTCAGCGCCAGCGGCACGGCCAAGTCTCGGTTGGCTCTGCTGGCGGCGCGCCTACTATCCCCTGAGCTAGACGTGCAGTGTTGCGCGTCGATCGGGAGTTACCCGGGCGGAGATCTGAGGGACGAAGTGGCAGTCAATCTGTGGGGAATAGGGGTTGTGAAGAACGAGAGCGACGTCATCGGCGATTCCGTCGACCACGCGCTCACCTATTGCGACCAGGTGCACTACCTCGACAACAACAGCACCGATGGAACCTGGGAGATACTCCAAAAGAAAATCAAAGAGCACCCCCGGCGATTCTTCGCCGAGCGATACGAGCCGCCCTACACAGACGGCGTGCGCCGAGAGATCTACAACAGATTCAACGACGATCTCCCGCCTGACCATTGGTGGATCAAGCTCGATGCCGACGAGTTCCTCCACCAGGATCCGCACACCCTGCTCGAGGGGGCCAGCACCGCCGGCGCAGACGGCGTCGTCGCATGGCAGGTTCAGTTTCTCTACACCGATGTCGACCACCGGCGCTACACCGCCGGCGATGATGACCCCGCTCTGTCCATCGTAGAACGGCGAAGATTCTATAGAACCAACTGGAGGGAGCCGCGTATTTGGAGGAACTTTCCTGGCGAAGAGTGGTCAAACACCAACATCATGCACCCTGAACAGGTCGGGAAATTTCACTCTCAACGACCGCTGAATCGACACTACCAGTATCGATCACCGGAACAGATCCAAACCCGGATCGATATCCGCCGGGGAAGCCAATTCTTCACCCACGTCGAGTCAACGAAGTGGGAACAGCACATTGTCAGCGCCGCCTCTTGTGCAGAATGGGTGCCCGGCACTGACCCCACCATTCACTATCGTGAGTTCTACCAAACGAGAATTCGACAGAAGATCCGCTCTCGCCTGGGCCGCTCGAATGCCGCAGGCGGCGCGTGAGGCCGTCCAGTTGCAGGGACCACGAGCTCATCACCCGATTCCCCCGCCTCAGCGCCCCTCGTAGAACTGGCTGTACCAGCGGCGGAACTCGGTGATGGGGCCGTCGCCTTTCACCAGGAGCGGCCGCTCGCGGAAGACCTTGTCGCGCCAGATCGGCTCGTCTGCGCCCAGTCCGTACTCACCGGTGACGCCGTCCATGATCTCGTCGGCCGAGGTGGCGAGATGTTGGGGAAGGTAGAAGTGCCACAGCAGTCGGACGTGTCGTCGGTCGATGGGCGTGGTCGAGGTGAGGATGGTCATCACGTCGGGGACGCGCAGCAGGGCCATGCCGGGACCGAACGTGTACCGGGTGAACACCAAACCCTCGGTATCGAACCGCTCTACGACCGTTGAGAAGGGGCCGTCGGTGGTGAACTGTGAGGTCGAATCGTTGAGCGCCTCACGGCGATGCACGAAGTGGAAATGGGTGTAGTCCACGTTGTTCTCGGCCATCTCCTGCAGCGACGCTACGAGTTCCGCTTCGTAGACGAAGGCGTCGGTGAACGCCGGATCGCCGGCCTCCTCCACCTCGGGCACGTCATAGGTCGGCACCGCTCCCCCGGCGTGGAACCAGAAGAGCACCATGCCGGAGCGTTCGACGGTGGGGTAGCTCCGCACGCACGCGCGCGACGGAATCCGGGCGTCGCTGTAGGGAATCTCGATGCAGTCCCCCGAGCCATCGAAGCGCCACCCGTGGTAGGGGCACGCAAGTGTGTCGCCCTGGACCGAGCCGCCGCCGAGGTGGGCGCCCATGTGGGGACAGTGGGCGTCGAGGGTGTGCACTGCTCCGTCGTCGCCGCGGTACACAACGAGCTCACGTTGCACCGCGATGGCCGGTTTGACCACGCCCAGACCAAGGTCGGCCGATGCGGCGATGGCGTACCAGCCGTTGGGCACGGGCGGCGGTTCCGGTCGGTCGATGAGCTCATACGGCAGGTCCTCCACGGAGACGGGCGGGCTGACCCGGAGCGCCGACCGGACCGCGTCGGTGAGCACCCCCGGCGTGCGACGCGGGAGCACCGAATCCCATCCCGCCTTCATCCCGGGCCTCATCACCTCGTCCTCGCTCATCGAATCCTCCTCCGCGTCATCGCCGCACTCGGGGTCCACCGCGGTCACCCGGCCACCGAGACCCCCCGATCGTGTCGGCGTAGGGCCAGAAGGCATCCGGATCCAATGGTCCGGCCAGCGTGATCTCCCGCGCCGTGTGGCGGGCCGTCACCAACTCGGCCGTCACCGGGCCCCGCACCGGAAGCAGCTCGGTATACGGGTCCCAGGCACTGTCCGAGAGGTGCAGATGGCCCTCCACGCGCTCGGTGTGCGTGGTTACGCCGGCGCTGCGAACCCGAACGACGTGGGGCGGGAAGTCATACGCCTTCTCGGCACCCCCCACGGCGCGCGAGACCTTGATCCACCACTCATTGTCCTCGAACTCGCCGTCCTGGAACTGGTTGCCGGCTGCACCGTCAGTGTTGGTATCGACCGTGCCGCGATAGCGGAGGAACGTCGTGCCCTGGTGCGTGGCGTGGGCATGAATCTCGTCACCGAGCCGGAAGTAGGAGACCGAGCACGGGAACTTCGGCTGACCGTTGGTCTCCCGGCTGATGAAGATGGCGGCCTCCTGATCGATACCGATACCGAGGCAGTACTGGCCGTCGATGCCGCCGAAATGGGCCGGCACCTTGGTGCTGATGCCGAACTCCGGTTCGCCGTACACGGGGACGCAATAGACCCCGATCTGCACGATGGGCTCACCCGTGGGTTCGAGACCCGGGGGAAGCAGGTCGGCGACGCGGGTGCGTTCGGTCGGATAGCGCAGGACCAGCTTCGGGCGCCCGGCGATCTCGCCCGGTCGGGTCATCGGTACGTTGCTCACCGTTCGATCGCTCATCGGGCGCTCCGGTGTCCGGCCGTGCGACCTTGGCGCGGTTGGGGCACGAACGCGTCCACCACCGCCTGCAGGCTCGTTTCGAACAGCGCTCCCAGGTCGGGGGCCTCGGTCATGGCGTCGAGAGTCGAACGTGCGATGCGGTCGTCGCGAACCGTTGCCCACAGCGCCGCCGCACGCAACTCGGGGGGCGTCGTCTCCTCGCGGCGCCAGGCGCCGACGAGAAAGCCGGCGATCACCATGAGAATGGCCCGCAACGCGTCGCGACACTCGGTCCCCTGGACTCCGGCCGCCTCGAGCTCTGCGGCGAGCGTCACTTCGAGGGGGAGTTCCAACAGCGTGGTCGCTCCCACCTGGCTGGCCAGGGCGGTGACATTGCGGTGAGCCAGCGCATTGAGCCAGATGTTCATGGCGGCCGAGACCACCCGTTCCCGGGGGGAGGATCCATCGACGGGCACCTGAGCCTGCTGACGGGCGAGTTGGGCGATGAGGGCGATCACCAGGTCGTCGCGACTGCCGACGTGCCAATAGATGGTGGTCGTGGTGACCCCCAGTTCGGCCGCGAGCTTGCGCATCGAGAGGGCGTCGGCGCCGCCCTGCTCCACCAGCTCGAGGGCCCGGCGGACCACCTCGTCATGGTCGAGGCCCGCCCGCCGGCCGGTCCCTCTGTTCTCGGTCATCGAGTTCGCCATTCTGTTCCTCCCCCGATTGGTGCTTTCCCGGCTGGTTCTTCCCCGAGGCCTTGCGTCCGGCCGAACGGTCTGGGACAGTGTGCAAGAGTCTTGCACACTGTTCAAGTCAGAGGTGTGCAAGACAACGGCGTGCGCGTCCGAGGCCTGCACGACCGAATCACACGACTCAGTATCGATCCGGGGGGAACGAGCATGGCCAATCCGTTGGAAGGCGTGGACACCAGCAATGCCCCGTATGTGATCGTGTCGTCGGACACGCACGCGGGACTCCAGGTCGAGGAGTACCGGCCCTACCTCGACCGCCAGTTCCACCCGCAGTTCGACCAGTGGGTCGTGGAGCGTCACGAGCACCGCCGGCTGGTCGAGGAGGTGAACGGCGAGTACGTCGCCAAGTGGGAAGGCGAGAACGCAGAGGGTTTGCGGGGAGCGTTCGACCCCGAGGTCCGTGACAAGGAAATGGACGCCGACGGCATCGCCGGAGAGGTGATCTTTGCCGACGGCGATTCGGTGACCGGCCAGGAGTCGCCGCCGTTCGGCGCCGGCCTCGCCGCCGGTCAGATCACCGATCCCGCCCTTGCCTTCGCCGGTGCCCGGGCCCACAACCGATGGCTGGTGGAGTTCTGCGCGACCAACCCGTCCCGTCGAGCAGGCGTCGCCCTGGTACCGGTCATCCACGACATCGACGAGTCGGTGCGAGAGGTCCGGGCGCTGGCGGGCCAACCGGGCATCAAGGGAATCATGGTCCCGACCATGTGGCACGGACACCCGTCCTATGGTCACCCGCGGTACGACCCGGTGTGGGCGGCGTGTGCCGAGGCCGGCCTCGTGGTGCACACGCACTCCGGCGAGGGCGACTGGGACTCCTACAACGACAACATCGCCCAGTTCGTCCTCGAGGTGCCGTTCTGGACGCACCGCATCTTGTGGCAGCTGCTGCTGTCGGGGAAGTTCGACCAGTTCCCCGACCTCAAGTACGCCGTCGTCGAATGCGGGTCCTACTGGTTGGGCGACCTGCTCTGGAAGGCCGACACGACCTTCGGCGCCAACACCAAGGTCAAGAAGCTGAACTCGCGCACCAAGGGCCTCATGCAACGGCTGCCGTCGGAGTACGTGGGCACCAACGTGTTCATCGGGGCCTCGACCATGAGTCGAGAGGAGATCCGACGGCGTCACGTCAACGGCATCGATGCACTGATGTGGGGTACCGACTATCCGCACCCCGAAGGCTCCTGGCCCCATACGGTCGAACGCCTCGAGACCGACTTCCGCCAGGTGTCGATCGAGGATACGCGTCGGCTGCTCGGGCTCAACGCCGTCGCCTGCTACGACCTCGACCTGCCCGCCTTGAGCGAGGTTGCCTCGCGCATCGGCCCCACCCCGGCGCAGCTCCACCAGGACCCGGACCTCCGCACCTCGCCCACGGCCATCCGCCAGGCCCGCTGGTGGTTCGACGACTACGCCATGGTGTGGCCCACGTGACCGATACCGACGCAAGCGCTGCGAGTCCGCTCGACGCTGCCGGCGCCGTCGCTGTCGTGACGGGCGGCGCCAACGGCATCGGCCGAGCGATCACCGAAGCACTGCTTCGCCGCGGGGCGGCGGTCGTCATCGGTGATGTCGAGCAGCTTCGCCTCGATGCCACCGTGGATGAGCTGGCCGAACTGGGCGACGTGATGGGAGTGCGCACCGACGTTTCGGACGAAGTGTCGGTCCGGGCCCTGGCCGACGCGACCTATGAGCGTCACGGCTGCTGCAACCTCTTGTTCCTCAACGCCGGCGTCACGTCGGGCGGTGGGGGTCTCCCCTGGCAGCAGGAGCCGAACGACTGGCGATGGTGCTTCGGCGTCAACGTGTTCGGTGTCGGCATCGGTGTGACCGAGTTCGTGCCGCGGATGATCGCAGGCGGGAGGCCCGGGCAGGTCGTCGTGACGTCGTCCGGCGACGGTGGCTTCGCCCCTGTGGCGACGGCATCGGTCTACGCCGCCTCGAAGGCCGCTGTCAGCTGCTTCACCGAGGCCCTTCAACTCAACCTGGTCAAGGAGAACACCGAGGTGCGGGCGTCGGTGTTCTACCCGTCCGGCGGTCTCATGGACACCGGTCTCTACACCGCGGCCCGCAACCGTCCCGAGCACCTGCAACGGCAGGGCGCTGGCACGGGCCGCGTCGGCATGACCTTCGACGAGCTCAAGGATCGAGTGGCGCAGGCCACCGGCTCAGAACCGGCGATTGCCGACATCACGAAGCTGGGCGAGTTCGCCGTCGATGGAGCACTGGCCCGCCGGTTCATCATCGCCCACGACCTCGATTCGACAGAGCGCCTCCTGCATCTGCGCGCCGAGGCGATCGCCGCGGGTCTCCTGCCACCGGCGCACCGACTCGGCGTCTGAGTGAGTCACCCTGCAATGGTTGGATGCTCTGTGGTACCCCAGGGTTCGTGGAGTTGGGTTGCTTGATGAGCCCGACCAGACTGACGAGTGCATGATCGACGACCTCCCACCGCTGTTCGGGCCGAAGGCCCATGACGACCCGTCGGTGTTCCAGGTCGACGGACTGTTGCGAGAGGCCCGCCGCCAGCGCGGCCTCATGGAGGGTGCGGTTCCTGAGGTGTGCGTACTCGACCCCGACGGTGACGTCGTGCGCCACCTCGAAAGGACTGGGGACGGGACACAACTCGAATCGTGGGCGTGCTACCACTCCGAACTGTGGATCACGAAGTGCGGCGACCGCGAGATCGGCATTGTCCCCTGCGCTGTCGGCGGGCCATACGCCGTCCTCGTCGCCGAAGAGCTCCACGCATCAGGGTGCGAGCTCATCATCTCGGTGACCTCCGCTGGGCGGATCATTCCGCTCGGCGACCCGCCGTACTTCGTGCTGATCGAGCGAGCGTGGCGAGACGAAGGTACGAGCCTGCACTATTTGCCGGCTTCGGAGTGGGCGCACCTCCGACCGACGCTGGCCGAACGGTTCGCTGCGGGGATCACCACGCTGGACGAGCCGGTGGTGCTCGGGTCGTCGTGGACGACTGACGCACCGTTCCGCGAAACAGCAACCGCAATCAGCCTCGCGGAAGCAGCGGGTGTGCACGCTGTCGAGATGG
>Ga0105046_10009246_pt1 | contig 15419 bp, 13 predicted proteins | sample MAT03_FD_78385 | JGI IMG/M metagenome (GOLD analysis project Ga0105046, IMG submission 78385) | Freshwater microbial communities from Lake Fryxell liftoff mats and glacier meltwater in Antarctica - MAT-03 (megahit assembly) | ecosystem: Environmental > Aquatic > Freshwater > Ice > Liftoff...
CCTTCAACAGTGCAAAAAACATCAAACTTGTCGACCAAGTTCGAAATTTCCAGCGGCTGACGAACGATCATTCGCGCGGTTTCGCGGCCGAAAAACTGATCGATTGTACGGTCGTTGATGGTGATTTGACCTGTGCCCATACGCAGAAAAACACGTGCGGTTGAGGATTTACGACGGCCAGTGCCGTAGTGTTGTTTAATCGCTGCTGCTGCCATGATCGTGTGTCCTTACAAGCTCAAGGCTTGCGGCTGTTGTGCGGTATGTGGATGTTCGGAACCAGTGTAAACCTTGAGCTTACGAAACATATCGCGGCCCAATGGGCCTTTCGGCATCATGTTTTTAATTGCAAGTTCAATTGCACGTTCAGCATGCGGGCCAGACAACACGTCTTTCAACGGCGTGGACTTGAAATTACCGATGTGACCGGTGAACCGGTGATACATTTTGTCGGTCAACTTTTTGCCAGTGACTGCAATTTTTTCAGCGTTGATGACGACGATGTAATCGCCCGTATCAACGTGTGGGGTGTAAATGGTTTTGTGTTTTCCGCGCAAACGGAACGCTATGGCTGAGCTTAAACGGCCCAGTGTTTTGTCAGTTGCATCGACCACGAACCAGTCGCGTTTGACGGTTTCAGGCTTGGCGCTAATGGTTCTCATAACCAGTACAGTTCCTCTAAAAGGGGCTTGATCAAAAATAAGTCCGCGACTATAAACGCGCAGGGCTCAATCTGGCAACACTTTGAAGCAAATTAAGGGGCAAGTAACTGATGCAAAACAAGGTTTCCGTTCAGAATAGTTCGGAACTTGCCGAGTTTCGGTCATATTAAGCGCTGTATCTTAAGCGCTGTATCGTTGCGCCCTGCCCTGATGAGCAGTTTACAAACGATTGCAGACTTTGGCCTGGGTCTCTAAACCCTAACCCGCATGTTGACACGCGCTGATTGCTGCCCGTTCGTCATCCCGAGTATTTTTGCCGGGGATGCAGCATCATAGCGCCTTGAAACCCCTAGATTCCCGCCAAAAACTTGCGGGAATGACGAATTCAGAAGGTGTTACAGCACCCCCAGTTGCCTAAAAATCGCCTAAAATCAAGTGTGTCAAACCAAAGTAGCAATTTAATGCAAACCCTGTCCCGATTCGACGCACTTATTAATGAAGTTGATCGCGCGCTGAAAACCTTAGCTGCGCCACACGCATTGCAGTCACGCGCGACGCCAAACGCGCTTGATGACCCGCTTGAACTTAGCGAGCAAGAACGCAAACATGCGGCTGGTTTAATGCGTGTCAATCATGCCGGTGAAGTTGCCGCGCAAGCGCTGTATTTCGGCCATGCCGCTGCGGCGCATACCAAAGCGACGAAATCCCTGATGCTGCATGCGGCGCAAGAAGAAGGCGACCACTTAGGATGGTGTGCCCAACGGCTAGAAGCGCTGGGCGCTAAACCTAGTTTGTTGGGGCCGGTTTGGTATGTCGGTGCGTATGCGATGGGCTATGCGGCCGCAAAAGTCAGCGATAAGACTGCGCTTGGCTTTGTGGCCGAAACGGAACGTCAAGTTGAAGCGCATTTGCACGCACATGAAAGCGCCCTGCCCGCTGCGGACACGGAATCCTTAGCGGTGATCAAAGTGATGCGCAGTGACGAAGCGGCGCATGGCTTGGCGGCACTGAATGCGGGCGGCGCGCGATTGCCATGGCCAATCCCTGAGCTAATGGCGAAAACCGCCGATGTTATGCGTTTTCTTGCCTATCGGCTTTGATTTAGGCCTACGACTGCCTGAATCGTCGAGGGTATTCGCGCCCCGCATCCAGCTGCTTTGGCTAGACCGAACCTTGTCAGCTGCCTACACTTCGCGCACTTAAAAATCTGGCAAATAAATATGTTGAGTTCAAGCGAAGCGGACATTTTTTGCGCCAAAAACCAGCTTCCGGCGATTTTAGTGCTGGCCGATGGCAGCGTGTTCATTGGGCGCAGCATCGGTTGCGATGGATTTAGCGTCGGCGAAGTGGTTTTCAATACGGCGATGACTGGCTATCAGGAGATGTTGACCGACCCTAGCTATTGCCGACAGCTCATCACGCTTACTTATCCGCATATAGGCAACGTTGGCGTCAATCCGGACGATGCCGAAAGCGCGCAGATTTTTGCCGCGGGCTTAATCGTGCGGGACTTGCCGCGCCTAGCCAGTAATTGGCGCATGACGCAGGCTTTAGACGTGTATCTGAGTGAGCGCGGAATTCGCGCGATTGCCGATATCGACACCCGCAAATTAACGCGCCATTTGCGTGTAACAGGCGCACAAAGCGGCTGTATTTTGGCGGGCGCAGATGCGAAAAGCCCAGTATCAATTGCGCAAGCACTTGCAGCCGCGCGTGAATTCGGCGGGCTTTCCGGGCTGGATTTGGCGAAAGTGGTTAGCTGTAAGGAAAGCTATCAACACACCGAGGGTGTTTTTGATTTGGGCACGTCGCGTGCCAGCGATACGACCGCGCTGCTGCATGTGGTTGCCTACGATTTTGGCGTGAAGACCAATATTTTGCGATTGCTCGCGCAACAGGGCTGCAAAGTAACCGTTGTACCGGCGCAAACAAGCGCAACTGAAGTGTTGGCGCTAAAGCCGGACGGCGTATTTTTAAGCAACGGCCCTGGTGATCCAGCGCCCTGCGATTATGCAATTAGCGCAATTCAAACTTTCCTTGAAATAAGACTGCCAATTTTTGGCATTTGCCTAGGTCATCAGCTGCTAGCGCTTGCGGCCGGTGCTAAAACGATAAAGATGAAATTTGGCCACCACGGCGCAAATCATCCAGTGCAGGAATTAGCGACCGGGCGCGTCATGATTTCCAGTCAAAATCACGGCTTTGCAGTCGATGAAACTAGCCTGCCCAGCCATGTTCGCGTGACCCACAGGTCACTGTTTGATGGCTCAAACCAAGGCATTGAATTCACTGATGCACCCGCGTTTAGTTTTCAGGGGCATCCAGAAGCAAGCCCCGGCCCGCGTGACGTGGAAGGTTTGTTTGCACAATTTGTTGGCATGATGCAGGCGCATTGAGCGCGGCTTATTGTTCCCGCCAAAATAGGCTTGAAGTATTGGTGAAAACCGTTTGCTAGAGGTGAGGTCTTGATACTGAGAGCCGTTCGCCCTGAGCTTGTCGAAGGGCAGAGCCGTACATTTCCTAACGAAGATATATTAATCACGAAATTTGCCGCTACATGCGTCGACGACGTAGTAATCCAACGCAAACTCGCGCGCAAGCGAAGAAATCGGCTAAATTGCGCACACAAATTTTGCCACGATGAAGCGTCAGTAATATGAAACGACTGAAACGCATTGCCCGGATCACATTGATACTCGCTGGCCTATTGACTGTGGGCCTTTTATCGGCAGGCTATTTTGTCTTGCGTAGCAGTTTGCCGCAGTTGGATGGACAACGCGCCGAGCAAGTCGCGGGTAAAGCAACGATTGCGCGCGATGCGCTTGGAACCGCGATTATCACCGCCGAAACACGTGCCGACGCTTATTTCGCGCAAGGTTTTGTGCATGCGCAAGAGCGCTTTTTTGAGATGGATTTGACGCGGCGATCAGCGGCCGGCGAACTTGCTGAGCTGTTTGGCCCGCTCGCACTGCCGCGTGACCGCGCACACCGCCTGCATCGAATGCGCGCACGTGTGACGGCGTTTTACCCAAGCTTGCCTGCCGAACAGCGCACGCTGCTTGAGCACTACAGCGCGGGTGTAAATGCCGGTTTGCAGGCGCTAAGCGCAAAACCCTGGACTTACACGCTGTTGCGCTGCACGCCCAAAGCATGGCAGCCGGTGGACACTTTGTTGGTGAACGCCGCCATGGCGTTTAATTTGCAGGATGACACCAATAGCGGCGAACTAATCGCTGATTCTGCCAGCCGCGTACTAACACCGGCGGCCTTTAACTATTTGTTTAATCGCACCAGCAGCGAATGGGATGCGCCGTTAATGTCAGGTGCGAATGAAACAGAATTCCCAGACCCACCGCTGCCAAGTGCCGCCGAGCTAGATTTTCGCACGCTCAGCGACGCACAATTTTTACCCGCAACCAGCCGTGGCTCAGAAGCGGTGCGCGGCAGCAATAGTTGGGCCGTTTCAGGCAGCTTGACCAAAACCGGCAGCGCGATGCTAGCCAATGATATGCACCTAGGTTTGGGCGTACCCAGCATTTGGTTCCGCCAACAATTAAACTATAAAATGGGCGGCGTTGATTTCAAAATAACCGGTGTCAGCCTGCCCGGCGCGCCTGGAACCGTAGTTGGCAGCAACGGCAAAGTGGCGTGGGGCAATACCAACAGCTACGGTGACTGGCTCGACTTCGTCAGGCTGCAGCCCGGCCCTGGCAGTGATTCCTATCTGGATGGCACCGGCGCACAGCAGATTATTAGCGTCGAAGAAATTATTACGGTCAAAGGTGCTGCAGACGACCATCTGGTGGTGCGAAATACCCGCTACGGTCCGATTGTGGCGAAAGACAGCGCTGGCAACGAATTAGCGTTAGCGTGGGTAGCGCATCGGCCGGGCGGCGTTGATGCGAACGCGATTGATTTTGAAACGAGCCAAAGTGCGGCCGAATTGCTGGAACGCGCGCGCCATGCGGGCATTCCGCACAACAATATAATCGCGGCCGACCAAAGCGGGCACATCGGCTGGACGATTGGTGGGCAAATTCCGGTGCGTTCACCACTGCTGGGTTTAACAGGCACTGAAAAAGGCGCATTTACCAGCAACGGGGAAGGGCTCAAAAATTTGCCCATCCCAAGCACGCGGCTAACAGGTGATGTTTGGCAAGGTTTTATGGCGACACTGGATATGGCGGCACCTTTGGTGCTGGACCCACCGAATATGCGGCTGTATACCGCCAACTCGCGTGTAGTGAATAAGGCCGCCGAGGCATTTGTGGGTAATGGTGGCTACGCGCTTGGTGCCCGCGCCAGCCGAATTCGCGATTTGCTCAACGCGCGCAACACCTATTTTCGCGAATCCGACATGCTAACAATGCAGTTAGACGATCAAACGCCGCTGTTAGAACCCTGGTGGCAGCAGCTAAGCGCGCAGGTACAAAACCAGCCGCGCTATGCCGGGGTGGCGAATTTACTAGGTGGCTGGAACCGCCGCGCGGCAACCGATTCCGTTAGCTATCGCATTGTTCGCACTTTCCGCGCCGAAGTATTGGCGGAGTATTTAAATGCCTTCGCCGCACCCATGCGTGCGGCAGATCCAACGTTTACGCTCAATTTTCCGAGCCACGCGGAGGTGATGGTGGCGCCGATATTGCGCGCACAAGCGCCGCATTTATTGCCTAAACCTTACAAAAGCTACGCGGAATTTGAGCTTGCCTGCCTAGATCGTGCGCTGGCAAAAATGCTTGGAAAGTTGAGCGCCGAGCAAATCGCGCGTGCGCCTTATGCAAACGCGCTGCTAACCGATGCAGAAATATCTCTGGAATCACTTGAAAATCACACATGGGGCGAACAAAACACCGCAAAAATCCAGCATCCGCTCTCCAAGGCCATTCCTGTACTAGGTTGGTTCTTAGATATGCCCAGCGACGAACTGCCCGGCGATACCGGCCATGTTGTACGTGCGCAAGGGCCAGCATTTGGCGCAAGTGAACGCTTAAGTGTCAGCCCAGGACATGAGGAGCAAGGCATATTGCAAATGCCTGGCGGCCAAAGCGGGCATCCGCTCAGCCCGTTTTATGGCGCTGGACATAGTGCTTGGGTCAATGGCGAACCGACGCCGCTATTGCCCGGCGCGGTTGCGCACCAGTTGACGCTGGTGCCTGCAACATCAAATTAGAAAATAGAAGCTGATTTATTTCACGTATTTTCTAATTCATTTTTACCGCACGCCGCCTTTTTCTTGCCTAAGCCCCGCGTGTTTGCCAGACTCCGGCGACTTTAATGAGCGCAGCACAAAACTATGAAAGCAGCCGAAATCAAGCGCCACGCGGTGGTGATGCACGAAAACAAAATCTATCAGGTGCGCGGCGTGGAGCGCTCAAGCCCGACCGGGCGCGGTGGTAACACCACATTTCGCTTTTCGCTGTACCAAGTGGGCTCTACATTGAAAACGGATTTAAGCCTGCGCGCGGATGATGACCTGGCGGAAGTCGATATGGCGAAGCGCCCGGCAAATTTTTCCTATATGGACGGCGAAAATTACGTCTTTCTAGACGCCGAAGATTACACGCCCTATACCTTAAGCCCTGCGCATGCGCCTGATTTGAAAGACTATTTGGTCGACGGTATCGAAGGGTTTTTCGTCATGGTCGTCGATGACCAAGCGATTGCGCTGCAATTGCCGCAATTTGTTGAACTGACCATCGTTGATACGCCGCCTTACTTAAAAGGCGCTTCCGCGACCGGGCGCACCAAACCGGCAAAATTAGAAACGGGCCTGGAAGTTCAAGTGCCAGAATTTATTGCAAACGGCGAAAAAGTGCGCGTCGCAACCGAAACAGGTGAGTATTCGGGGCGCGTATGAGTAGCGAGGCCCCGCAAGAGCCGTCGGAAAAATCGGATAAGGCGGCTCAACCTATCAAGGTTTTGGCGCCTGGTAAACCAAAGAAGCAAGCCTCGCCTTCAAAAGCGGACAAACTCGCGAACGCCGAACGCGCCAAACACGACCTTGAAGGCCAATCATTTGCCGCAGTCGATATGGGCAGCAATAGCTTTCATATGATTGTCAGCCGCTACACCAACGGCACGCTGCAGCTTGTTGATCGCATTCGCGAGCCGGTGCGCTTGGCGTCAGGGCTAAAGGCAGATGGCAATTTGAGCCCTGCGGCACGCGAACGCGCGTTTGGTTGTTTGGCGCAATTTGGGCAGAGACTGCGCGATATTGCGCCAGAACGGGTGCGTACCGTTGCGACGAATACCCTGCGCCAAATGAAAAGCCCGCGCGCATTTCTCAAAGTAGCGGAAGCAGCGCTTGGCTGTCCGATTGAAATTATTTCTGGCCGTGAAGAAGCACGGCTTACCTATTTAGGCGTGGCGCACACCTTTTCTGAGGCGCGCAAGCGCCGTTTGGTCATTGATATTGGTGGCGGCAGCACCGAATTTATTATCGGCCAAGGTTTTGAGGTGTATGAAACAGAATCGGTGCAGCTGGGTTGTGTGAGTACGACGCAACGCTATTTTGAAGGCGGCAAAGTCAGCCGCAAAGAATGGCGCGAAGTACAGCAGCGCTTGTCGCTTGAATTCACGCCGTTTCGCGCGCACTACTTAGAACGCGGTTGGAAGCGCGTGATCGGTTGTTCGGGCACCCTCAAAGCAACAGCCGCAATTTTGCACGCGTTCGGCGGCCCGGACTGGGTTATTACCCGCGCCCGCTTGGATGAGCTGATCGAGCGCGTGCTGGCCGCCGGCGATTTAGACAAAGCCAAATTGCCTAGTCTTTCCAATGATCGCAAAGGGGTCTATTTGGGCGGCTTGGCTGCCATCGACGCCTGCTTTCGCGAACTGCAAGTTGAGCACATGCAGGTTTGTGAAGCCTCGCTACGCGAGGGCCTTTTGTACGACATGCTTGGGCGCTTAGAACACTCTGACCCGCGTTTGAACGCGGTGCGCGCACTTGCAAAGCGCCACAGCGTTGATGTGCAACAGGCAAAACGCGTCAAACTGACTGCGTTGGCCATGTTTGAACAAGTCGAAAAGAGCTGGGAGCTAACTGAAGATGACCGCGAAGCGCTGACCTTTGCTGGGATTGTGCATGAAGTTGGGCTTTCGATTTCGCACACACAACACCATCAACATGGCGCCTACATTTTAGCCAACACCGACCTGCCCGGCTTCACCAAGGATGAGCAGCAAATGCTGGCTCTATTAGTGCGCTGCCATCGGCGCGGCGTGCCGGATAGGTTGACTGAACACCTGCCCGAGCGCGACGTGATGCGCGCGCGCAAACTTGCAACTTTACTGCGCTTGAGCGCGGTGATGCATCGTGACCGAGCTTCAGCACCGATGCCCGCAATGAAGCTAATCTGCGTGAGCAATAGCGCACTGAGGCTGTGTTTTCCGGTGGAATGGCTAAAAGCCCACCCATTAACGCGCGCGGACTTAAAACAAGAATGCGAAGTCATCTCAAAGCTGGGGATTAAGCTTTCGATAGCCAGCGGCATCGCATGCTAAGTCGCTGAAAAAGTTCTAGGCCGTTGACTGGAGAAAATTGCTGGCGCGCAGCTCAGCGCCATGCGGCCAGTCAAACTGCCGTGCACGGCTTACGCCTTTGGCAAAGTAACACCGCGCTGACCTTGATACTTACCGCCTCGGTCTTTGTAACTGGTTTCGCATTCTTCGTCAGATTCTAAAAATAGAAACTGCGCGACACCTTCGTTTGCATAAATCCTTGCTGGCAATGGCGTGGTATTGGAGAACTCCAGCGTCACATGGCCTTCCCATTCCGGCTCTAGCGGCGTGACATTGACGATAATGCCACAGCGCGCATAGGTGCTTTTGCCCAAGCAAATTGTGAGTACCCGGCGCGGTATGCGGAAATACTCCACCGTACGCGCCAGCGCGAATGAATTGGGCGGAATAATGCAGACGTCAGATTTAATATCGACGAACGAGGCCGGATTGAAATTTTTCGGATCAACAATCACGCTGTTGATATTGGTAAATACCTTAAATTCATCCGCGCAGCGGACATCGTAGCCATAGCTTGAAGTGCCGTAGGAAATAATGCGCTGGCCCTCAACTTCGCGGACTTGACCTGGAATAAATGGCTCGATCATGCCTTGGCTTTGCGCCATTTGGCGTATCCATTTATCGGGTTTGATACTCATTTGACGATCCAAGTGAAATTTCAAGCCGAGTAGTTTAGCAGTGCACGCGCATTGCCCCAAGTGGCAAGCTGGGATTCTAAGGACGCGTCCTTGATCATTAGCGATGATCATTAGCGATGATCATTAGCGATGATCATTAGCGATTAAGTTGGCATTGTTGTAATTGATTCGGCACTATGTCGTGTGCCAATCATACTATTTCAAAAAACTGATGTTCATTGCAAGCTTCATCTATACGCCCGGGCAATACGACGATGAGTTTCACCGGCTCAACGCCATTATCGACGCGCTAGCAAAATCGCTGCCTGGATTTTTGGGCACCGAGTCATGGCAATCGACTAACAATAATCGTCGCAACGCGACCTACTATTGGCGCGACTTAGATACCCTGAAGGCGTTCTCAATGCACCCCGCGCATCAAGAGGCAAAGCGACAGTACACAAAATGGTACGAGGGCTATCACGTCGTCATTTCCGAAGTCGTTCGATCCTATGGCGACGGCGCCTTAGGGCATGCCACGCCGAATGATCGGTCGCAGAGTGCTCAAACGTATGAGCACGGCGTGGGTTTAGCTGAATAGTGGCAATCCCTTCTAAGACGCAAAGTGCGTTTGCCGCGAACGCCGAAATATAGTTTCTTTATGCTTGGCAGCTGAATTAAACCTCTGGCGCAACCGCTTTAGTGTCCCAGCATTTATGAGGCAGCGTTCCTAAAAGGATGAGCGACTTACTCGGGGATAAAGCAAATCCGGATGATCTATGTTTAACGCCCTAAAAAACGGCGCTTTTGTGCGCATCTCGGTTGGTAGTTTTCTGTTGACGCTGGCATTTATGGCGCAGGAAGTGGTGCTGGGCTATGAGCTGTACCGCATCACTAAAGACCCACTCATGCTGGGGCTTTTGGGGTTAGCGGAAGCGCTGCCGTTTATGGCTTTAGCACTCTTTGGCGGGCATTTAGCGGACCGCATCAATCGGCGCACGCAAATGTTAGTGATGCTGATTTTGATCGCGCTAGCCTCTGCGATGCTGGCAAAAATTGCGCCTAGCCTGCAAGAAAGCGGCGCTACCAGCCATGCGCTATGGGTGATTTATGGCTCAGTTGCGGTTACCGGGTTCGCGCGTGGGCTCTATTCGCCAGCCGCTTCCAGCCTACGCGCACAGATTATTCGCGTCGAGGATCAAGCCAATTCCGCAGCGTGGTCAAGCACATTTTGGCAAGCAGGGATGCTTTCGGCCCCGGTATTGGCAGGCTATTCGTATTTGAAAATTGGCCTACAAAACACGCTTTGGATAAGCGTCGGTTTGACCGCAGCAACTGCGTTGATAACCATTTTCTTGCCCAGCTTGCGCGCCGAACGCAGCGAACATGACGGCGATATGAGTCTTTGGATCAGCATTAAAACCGGCTTTAGCTTTGTATTTTCGCAAAAAATATTGCTGTATTCGATTTCTTTGGACTTAGTCGCGGTGCTGTTCGGCGGTGTGGTGGCAATGTTGCCGGCATTTGCCACCGATGTCTTGCACATTGGCCCAGAAGGTTTGGGTTGGCTCCGCACCGCACCCGGTGCAGGTGCGGTGCTGACCATGTTGCTCGCGGCGAAGTTTTCGCCGACATTAAGGCCGTGGCGCAATATGTTAATTGCCGTCACCGGATTTGGCGTCTCGACCCTAGTGTTTGCGCTCAGCTCAAGCTTTTGGCTGTCCATGCTAGCGCTGGCGCTGACGGGCATATTCGACGGTATTAGCGTGGTGGTCAGGCAGTATTTGCTGCAAAGCGTGCCGCCCAATCATATTCGCGGCCGCGTCTTGAGCGTCAACAGCATTTTTGTGTCCGCCAGCAACGAACTGGGTGCGTTCGAGTCAGGGGTGGCGGCAAAGTATCTGGGCTTGAGAAGTTCAGTGCTTGCGGGCGCTTGCCTAACCTTACTGTGCGCGATTTGGCTTTTTGACCGCGGCCGGGTGCATGGTTTGTCGGCGCTTGATGCTCGAAAAACATGAGCATGTGACGCGCTGTGGAACGGATGGCACACAGCATAGGGCTATCTTTGCTGCCCTCATTTCGCGCTTGATCGCATCACGCTGCGTTTAGTCGCATTTTGCTTTAGTTTCTATCGATTTGCCGCCATGATTGAATGATGACTAGCCCGCACTCGCTAAAGATGACTCCGCCAATACGACTGCGCCGACTGGCGGTGGTGTTGGTCAGCGCCGGCTTGGTTGGCGCATTGTTCGCTTTGAACTCTAGTTTTCCAAAAGCCGTCGTGATCAGCCGCACCATCATGGCCGGGCTGGTGGCGCTGTGTGCCTATTCATATGCGGAACGCTGGCCTCGTGAATTGCCAAATTGGCTGCCACGCTGGCTATGGCAGCTCATCGCGGTGGCGCTAAGCATGTTTCCTGCGGCATTTGGAGCGTATTGGCTTAGTACCGGTGGTGACCCGCAGTGGCATGACTCTGAGCGCTTGGTTTCAACGCTGGTACTTGCGGTATTTGGCGGCATTGTCGGGCTTTGGATTGCCCTGATTGGCATTGCCAGCCAGCGCGAACATGACGCACACGCGCAGAAGTTGGAACTAGGGCTAGCACAAAGTGAACTGGCCCGCCTGGAAGTGGATTCGCGTCTACGTTTGTTACAGGCGCAGACTACCCCGCATTTTGTGTTCAACACGCTCGCCAATGTGCAGGCGCTTGTGGAGCTGGGTGCGCCCGATGCGTCCAAACTTTTAGCGCATTTGATTCGCTATCTGCGTGCTGCCGTGCCGCACGCGGGAAGCAATGTTGCGACCGTCGCCAAAGAAGTAGAAATGGCCAACGCCTATTTGGAAATAATGCGTATTCGAATGCCAGATCGCCTTCAGTTTTCCCTGGCCGCCGACCCCGCCGCCTTGGCGCTCAGTTGCCCGTCGATGACACTGCTGAGTTTGATTGAAAATGCGGTGCGCCATGGCATCGATCCAAGTGAAGACGGCGGCTGTATTGTTGTGCGGGTGCAACTCATTGATTTTGCTTCGCGCTGTCAAATTAGTGTGCGCAACTCCTACCCGCAGCAGGCATCACACAGCACACGTATACCGGGTTTGGGCTCGGGCTTGAATGCGCTCAGTGAGCGCTTGCGGCTAATGTATGAAAATGCGGCGGCGCTGCGCGTTTCGGTGTGCGCGAATGGTGATTTTTTAGCGGAACTAGATTTCCCGTGCAGATAAAAAACACCACTGCTATGGTTGCAGACGACGAACCGCTGCTTCGCCAGTCCCTAGCCAATGCACTTAAAGCCGTGTGGCCAACGCTCGATATTGTGGCCTTCGCACGCAATGGCCGCGAGGCAGTCGAGAGCTTCGAGCAGCATCATCCGCAAATTTGCTTTTTAGATGTGCACATGCCCGGCATGTCGGGCATTGAAGCCGCCCGCCACATCGGCGCTGGCGCGCACTTAGTATTTGTCACTGCCTTCGACAAATATGCGCTGCCTGCCTTTGATGCTGGCGCTGTGGATTACCTGCTTAAACCAGTCGAAAAAGCGCGTTTGCAGGCCACGGTAACTCGATTACAGGCCCGCTTAACTGCGCAGCAGGCTCCTTTGGATTTGGCCGCACTTTTGGCAAATCTGCAGCCTAAAGCCGGTTTACGCTTTATTCGTGCATCCATCGGCAGCACTATCAAGCTGATTGCCGTCGATGAGATCGACTACCTGCGCGCCGACAGCAAATACACAACCGTTGCCTGGCGTGATCGCAGCGGCAAGCCCTGCGAGGCGCTGATTCGCAGCTCGTTACGGGATTTGCTTGCTGAGCTTGACCCGCAGCGTTTTGTGCAGGTGCATCGCGCCGTGATTGTGCAGCTGTGTGCGATCAGCCACCTTCAACGCCACGATAATGAAACCGCCAGCATTCATTTGCACCAACGCAGCGAAACGCTACCGGTAAGCCGCGGATTCGTCGCGCAGTTTCGCCAGATGTAGCAACAGCTACAGAGCTAACCGCGGCTGGCTCCTGGATATCCGCGCTTCGTCGCACCGCACTGTAAATGCGGAATTCGGCTTTGCATAGTGCAAGTCGGTTTCCAAAAAAGAGCATTTTATGTTGCAAAAGCGATGGTTCAAATGGTGCTTAGGTCTGGCGGGCGCTGGGATGGTAGCGCTCGCAATCTTAGCCGTACTAATCAGTCGAGACGCTGCGTGCCCAGCGCCGCCGCTGTTAGCTAGCGGCGCAACAAGCATGAAGGCGATTACCCAGCGATGCTATGGCGACGCGTCAGTTTTGCGCCTGGAGCGCGTCGCCAAAGCTGAGATAGCACCAGACGAGGTGTTGATTCGGGTACATGCCGCTGCAGTCAACCCAACTGATTATCACTACATGCGCGGTACGCCCTATTTATTGCGCTTATCAAACGGCTTTAGCGCACCTACAGATCCGCGTTTTGGCGTCGATATGGCGGGCGTGATTGAGCAGGTCGGGTCACAGATTACCGACTATCAAGTCGGCGATGCGGTTTTTGGTGGCGCTAACGGCGCATTCGCAGAATATGTAGCTAAACTCCCGCAGCGTGGATTAGCCCGAAAGCCTACGAATATTAGCTTCGAACAGGCTGCGGCGCTGCCGATCGCTGGTGTAACCGCATTGCAGGCCCTACGCGACAAAGCGGAATTGAAACCCGGTCAGCACGTATTGATCAATGGCGCGTCTGGCGGGGTCGGTAGTTTTGCGGTGCAAATCGCCAAAGCGATGGGCGCGCATGTAACCGCAGTGTGTAGCACGCGCAATATCGCAATGGTGCGTGCGCTTGGGGCCGATGCGGTCATTGATTACACCCAAAAAGATTTCTCGGCGCCCGATAGCACCGGGCAGCTGCCGCAATACGACGCGATCATTGATTTGGCGGGCAGCCATTCGCTGGGCGAACTTGCGCGGGCGCTTAAGCCCATGGGAACCGCGGTGTTGGTCGGCCGCAAAGAGATGAATGATTGGTGGGGGCCGGTGGATCGCACTTTGTTGGCTGCGCTCAAAAGTAAAATGGGCACGCAACGATTCGTTTCGCTCCTTGCCGAACTCAACAGCGCCGATTTGGCGGTCCTTGCGAATTACGCGCAAACCGGGCAGCTGCGCGCCGAAATCGGCCAAATATTTTCGCTGGCAGACAGCGCGGATGCAGTGCGCCTTTTGGAAAGCGGACGTGCCAGCGCGAAGGTGGTAATTCGTGTATCGCCTTAAACCTGGCTTTATGCGCAAGCTGTTGAATATTGAACGCGGCGAAATCGCCCAGTCGCTGCTTGCGGTGAGCTTTTTCTTTTGCGTGCTGGCCGCACTTATGGTGCTGCGCCCGGCCCGCGATGCGCTGGGCATGGGCCGTGGTATGGATCAAGTCCGCTGGCTGTTCTTGGGCACCACGCTGGTGACGCTGCTGGTCAATCCCATTTTTGGCTGGCTGGTAAGCCACTATCAACGCATGCAGATTGTGCGGGCAAGCTACGGCTTTTTTGCCTTGAGTTTGCTGGTGTTTTATCTGCTACTGACGCAATCGCCGGGCAGCATCGGGGCGCGCAGCGGCGAAACTTTCTACGTCTGGTTCAGTGTATTTAACTTTTTTGCCACCATGCTGTTTTGGGCACTGATGAGCGACCGATTTACGCTTGCGCAAAGCAAGCGCCTGTTTCCTTTGATCGCGACGGGCGGCACGCTGGGTGCCATCGTTGGGCCTTGGCTCGCAAGTGTGCTGGCCGAGCCGTTCGGCACCCCTAGCCTGCTGCTCGTTTCCGTGTTGTTTTTGCTTTTTGCCGTGATTTTCGCAGGGCTGCTGAACCGAACGCCTGCCAATGCTGCGTTGGTCACCGGCCAGATTGAGCCCACCGACCCATTGCCAGCCGAACCGCTGATCGGCGGCAGCGCATGGGCTGGTGTTCGTGAGCTGATGCGCTCGCGCTACCTGCTGGCCATTTCAGGCTACGTGCTGATTTTATCGGTGATCGTGACCTTTATGTATTTCACACGGCTGCAAATGGTTGCCGGACTTGCCGATCAACTCGACCAGCGCACAGCGTTGCTGGCGCGCATGGACTTGTATACGCAAATGGCGACGCTGGTTTTGCAGCTTTTAGTTTCCGGGCATCTAATCCGGCGCTTTGGCATGGCCAGCACGCTTGCGCTGCTGCCAATTACCGCCGCTATCGGCTTTTTTGGACTGGCGATCTTGGGCTCGATCACCGCGCTAATCGCGTTCGAGTCAGTTTTCCGTGCAGTGCAACGCGCCGTTATGCGTCCGGCTCGTGAAACCCTTTTTACAGTGCTCAGTCGCGAACAAAAATACAAAGCGAAAGCGGTCATCGACACCTTTATTTACCGCAGCGGCGATGTCATCGGCGCCCAAACCGAAGGGCTATTGGCGAATTTGGGCTTGGGCTTGTATGCGCTGGCCGGTGCGACGGTGCCGCTGGCAGCGGTTTGGGTGGCGCTCAGCGTTTGGCTAGGACGCGAGCAGCAGCGCAGCGCGCACAATGGACACAATTGACGGTAGCCGCCTGCAGGCCTCAATCAGGGCCAGCGATTCCTAGACGCTGCATCCATAGTGCCAGTGCCTGTGCATTTTGATCGCCTAGGCGATAGGCTGCC
>Ga0105046_10009248_pt1 | contig 15416 bp, 11 predicted proteins | sample MAT03_FD_78385 | JGI IMG/M metagenome (GOLD analysis project Ga0105046, IMG submission 78385) | Freshwater microbial communities from Lake Fryxell liftoff mats and glacier meltwater in Antarctica - MAT-03 (megahit assembly) | ecosystem: Environmental > Aquatic > Freshwater > Ice > Liftoff...
CTCCTCCATATGCGACTCCTTAAAGTAAATACTTTAAGATCGAGTCATATCAGAAGCGACATTTCAACTTAACGGAAAGACGACATTTTAACTTAATTCTTACATAACAATTGCACCACTGTAAAACTAATTACTGCTTTGTTATAATTGTATTATTAATAATAATACGCATTTTTAATAAAAAGTCATTACTTTTAGGGGGTATATGGAATTTAAAAAGGCCTTAGATATTCTTTCTTTAAATGAAATTACTCATATCGTACAAACTGCTGCCAATGATCCAACGCATATTAAAATCGGTAATATGGGTTCACGGCGCATAACTGCTACCGGTTATGAACAAAGCGTCAGTATTAATGATCTTTGGGAAGCCATCGCTAAGAAATCTGAAGAAACCTCAAATTTTTCTGATATTGAAGTGCAAAAAAAGCGGTGCAAAATTTGCAAACAAATTGCTAATCAAAAACTTAAAAAAATACTATTGCCAAAATGCTCCACTTTATTCCTCATTTTTTTGGCAATATCGAGGCTGGTCGACGAAAAAACATACAGTGGATCGATGCAAAACTGAATCGACTTAAAGCTCCAGGAACTCCACAAGGGGAAATCATTCGAATACAAGCTTTAATTACTGCTAAAGCAGATCTTGATGTGGTAGATGCCCAGGGACACACAGAATTAACGCAAGCTATAAGTAAGGGCAATACTGAAGCTGCGAGGCTTTTACTGGAAAACGGAGCTTCTTTTGATAAGCAGTCCAAAATTGATCCTGATAATCCCCAAAGTCCCTTTGTAATCGCACTAGAGAAAAAGAATTTTGAAATTGCCAAGTTGCTGAAAGAAAAAGGCAAAATAGATATCAATGCCCTCGAACCTACATCAAAACGTTCATATCTTCAAGAAGCTATCCATAGTTCTAATGAGGAAGCTGTTGGATAATGGCGCAGACTTGGAACGCACACATGAGCCAAGTAATGGAACACCGCTGTATTATGCCATATTTCAGGCCCGCAATGAAAAAATAAAAGATCTCTTAATTCAAAGAGGAGCAAGTCTTGATGTTGCTATGGTAAAAGGCGATGCGGAAATCAAAAAAGTTCAAAACCAACTCGATGAACTTAAAAAAAAGCTTAATGAAAATACACTTCGTCGAGTAACAGCTCTGATTAATGCCAAAGCAGATCTCAATCAAGAGGATGCAGAGGGACATACGGAATTAACGAGTGCTATAGAATATGATAATTCTCCAGCTGCCAGGCTTTTGTTGGAAAATGGGGCTTCTCCGGATAGACCATCCAATTTTTACTCGATTTTCCCGAAACCCCATTATATCTTGCGCTAAAAAATAAGAATTTTGAAATTGCTAAGTTGCTGAGAAAAAAGGAAATTAGATGTCGATGCCCTCGATCCCAAATCCTCAAGTTCCCATCTTGAAAATGCCATCCTTAGGAATGATATCGAAACTGTTGCATTTCTCGTGGATAATGGAGCAGACATCAAAAAACAGGATGAAAATGGGGATACCTGCTTACACAAAGCGATTAAACAAAAATCTAGCGGTGATCTTGTAGAATTTCTTAAAAGTAAATGGGGATCTTTCGATATTCCACTTAATAACGAGGGAAAATCTCCAGCTATGTTGTTGGCTGAGATTTGAGAAACCGGAAGATTTAGCAAAACAAAAGGGCAAGCTATAAGCTTGCCCTTTTGAGAGAAAATTGTAACTATTAACTAGTTAACAATTGTGCTCTCTTGCTGAACGATCGGAGTCTTAATAGAATCCGAAGAAACTTCAGCAATCACACGTGCATCGCCAGATTCTTTTGCTCGCGCATCGATACGTAGTTTCAATGTTTGTCGCGGTGCAAAATTTGCAAGCGGAGCAAATGTCACTGTTTGTCCTGAAATTGTTCCTTGTGAATCTCCAGCAACTCCTGTCGGTGTGATTTCGTTAGGAAATCTCACCACAACAGCTACATTACTATCTGCTTCAGAGCCTTGGTTAGTGACTGTGATGCAATAAGTTGTTGATTCACCGATACAAATTGGATCTTCAGTATCTGTGATACACATGTTCAGAGCAGGACGTCCTCTCCAACGTGTTGTGAACTCGGCACAAGCTGTGCAATTCTGGCAGTTTGTAACGCTCACACGGTTAGTCCAGCATCCTGGTGTACATGTTGTCAAAGTGATTGGGAAGTTAACCTTCTCACCTGGCTTAATCTCCTTAACTCTCCAAACTGCTTGGTTGCCGCGAATTGTCGCACCGTTAGCTGCAACAATTGATGTTGAGCTTGGAGCGCAATCAGTGACAACAACTTCAGTTAGAGGCTTATCACCTGGGTTAACCACAGTGATTTGATAATCAGCATTTTTGCCGATTGGCACCTCTTTTGGACCCACTTTGGAGATTTCAATGCACTCTTTGCAAACGTTTGTGCACCATTGGCAAGATACTGTATCAGCATTACATGCTGTTACAACTGCTGTATTGCACACTTGTCCACGCTTTACAGCTGTAAAGCATAGATTGATTTTCTTCGTTTGGCAAGGCTCTAATGTGCCTAGTTTGTAGCAAAGCGTGCGTAAGCAGCTGCTATGTTCTAGACCATCTGGTACATTATCTGTAACAACCACATCTTCTGCTGCGCAGCTTCCACGGTTTGTTACTGTAATTGTATAGTTAATTGGGTCGCCTGGGCAAACTTCTTCTGGACCGCATTTATGGCAAGTCAGAATTGGTTTAGCGCAGAGCAATGAGCAGAATCTGACTGGAGAAGCTGTTGCACAGAAACATGCACAAAGCTCACCTTCACATTCACACTTCACCCAAACTTTAGCAGGGATGCATTGTCCTTTTTCCATGGATCCAATTTCCCACACAAGTTTACGTCCATCAACTTTTGCTTCTGGTACGCTACGCACAAAAGATGCACCTTCAGGAAGGTGAGCTGTGACTACAACGTTACAAACATCATCGCAGGCTTGGATGTCAAACTCTAAAGGATATTGCTCCCCGAGCATACACATCTTAGGACTGCGCGCACTTACAGTGATTCCATCTAAGCAGCAAAGCTTATTTTGATTGGAATGACGGCAAGGTGTAGGTATTTTGCAAAGTGGTTCCTCGCAGCAAGCTGGCTGAGGTGGTGTGCAAACTGGTTTGCATGGTTGTGGACAAACGGGCTTACATTGTGGCGGGCACGCAGGCTGAGGACATGCTTGCTGAGGTACAGGGCATCCTGAACGAGGAGCTTCAAACGAAGGCCTACGTGGCTGTCCATACGCCTGAGCGTTTGAAACAGGTCTTCCTGTTGGTCCATACATTGGTCCAACCTGATATTCGACACCAGGAGCATATGAACGATCATATGCAGGCACGTATGATTGCTCATCCCCAGAATTTTCATAACCACTTCCATACCCGTTGTAACTCGAGCAGTTAGCAGTTCCTAGAAATGCGGTCGCACACAAAAAAAGCAACGAGGCGATAACCCCAAGTTGTTTTCTCATTATAAAGACTCCTTTTTTAACGTCTTTGGTAGATTTTTCAATCTGTTGTCAGTCATTTTCATTGTTACCGTTAAAGTACGGATCGCTGAAAACGTGCCCTGAAACTCATTCAGCAAATTGCCATCTGAATTCTTCTTTTATTAACTAGAAGCGGGCTTTGCTTCTTGTCTTATATTTGGGCTTTAGTGTCCCTATCCAGACGGTTAATAGCTTAACCGAGTGAAAAGAGACACTTAAGCCCTTTTACTAAGCAAAATGAATGCCTCCGAAAGGATTAATATTCATAATTGCTTCGATCATTACTGCATCGATCCCAAAAATGGGGACGAGGACAGCCTTGTGGTCTAGGCTCCGGACAAGGTCTCCAGCTGCCCTGGGGGCAAGAATCACAGCCAGAATCATCATAGTCGCAACAGCAACTAGTTAAAGCAAAGGCTGTAAATCCAGATATAATTAGAGAAGCTAAGATTTTTTTCATACATTCTCCAAGTTGCTAGAGATTATTTTTATGAACTATGATCTCGTCTGCAAAAACAGCATTAATCATTTCGCAGCAATGATAATAAATTATCACTGCCGCGAATAATTGCGATTAATAGCAAGCGCTCTCGCAAGGTGCTGGACATGGTCTTGGCATAGGCCGTGGGCAGCATGGTTTTGGGCAAACAGGACGCGTATAACAAGGTTTTGGGCAAGGATCGCAGCAAGAAGGCTCTTGGTTGCAGCAGCAGCTTGTTAATGCGAACGCTGTTAAACATAATGCGAGTACGGATGCTAATTTACTTTTCATACTACTCTCTCCTTAAGTTTGAGTTTGGACTTTGATAAATTTTTTATCATTTTTACCTCTCTCGACCAGTTTTGCGCAGTGTACTAAAAAGTGACCGGCTATTGCTGATTGATAAAAAAGGATTTACCTCTTTTACATAAGGTTTGCGTATTAATTCTTCCACCATAATTTTTCTAAAAACTTATTTTTTTTTTGAAATTAATTCACAAAACACTGGAATAAAGCTATTTAAAAAACTTCATTTTAAAAAATGCAACCTCTTTAAAGAAGAAATTTTAAAAAATAATTTGAAGTTTTTTATTTAATCGAATGATCGTTCAAGTTTGATCGAAATTCAGATGAAAAAAATTGCAAAGGATTAAAATTAATATACTTTGAATATTTTTTTGAGAGCCTAAAAATAATAAATATAAATTTAGGGTTGCGACTATTTTATTTTTTAAACAGAACAGCGAGCTGACCTTAGATCCATTTCAGTCATTTAAAAAAAAATCGAATTTACAGATGATGCAAGCTGAATTGACGACGTTTTTAATCGTATCATGCTGAAAGTCTAGTGGATACTCACTTGGAGACTAGGCTTTTAATTTCCCTGACCATCCCAACTTGGTGCGCAAAGTTGAAAAGTAGTCATGGTATCGCAAGTAGACTAGGCGAAATTTTCTAGGGGAAAGACTGACACGTAGAACTTCTCCGGTGCCCATCATGAATCTGGTAAAACCATCAAAGATAATTTCCACGGGCGCGTATTCGCTAATATACTGCACTTGAATATTTTGATTAGACATTAACACGATGGGACGATTGGAAATGGTGTGCGGACAGATAGGCGTCAAGACAAAAGCATCTAATTCTGGAGTCAGAATCGGACCTCCCGCTGCCAATGAGTAGGCTGTAGAGCCACTAGGAGTGGCTAAAATCAATCCGTCAGCGCAAAACGTATTCAAATAAATGCCATCCACATGGATGCCTATATCGATCAGACCTGGATTTTGTGCCCGATGAATCACAATCTCATTTACCGCAAAACAGGCATCGTTATGTGTCGTTTGACCTTGAATCATGATCCTTTCTTGAATCTGATAATTGCCATTCAGCAAATCCTGCAAGCTAGGATAAATATCTGTCACTGGGATGTCAGCCATAAAGCCTAAGCTTCCTAAGTTAATGCCGACGATGGGAGCTGTGAGATGCGGATGCCGATGAATTTGGCGTAAAATTGTGCCATCTCCTCCAAGTGAGATGATAAAATCTATCATTTTAGGATCCACACTTGACAAAGGCAGTGCACCAATTTCTTCTGCTTCCTCATCTTGAGTCACCACCGAGACTCCCTGGGCCGTCAAATACTCACGGATGCTAATCGCAATGTTTTTCGAATGGCGCTTAGCTGTATTTGGAAATAATGCAATATGCATATTATGCCTTTATGCCTCAATAATGGGCATCGAAAAAGAAAATTGTTGAATCACTTTGGCAGCAATCAAATCAGGTGTCAAACCTATTTCCTTAATTAAATCTAAATGGGAACCATGATTTAAAAAGGTTTCTGGAATTCCAAAATTTAACACTTGGATATGGCTGTAGCCATTAGTCATCAAAAAGTTGTTGAGAATCGAACCAAGCCCTGAAACCACTGAATGCTCTTCAATGGTGACCACGCGCGAATGGGTGGCTAACAAGTCGCATAACAACTCTGAATCAAGTGGTTTGACAAAAACTGGATCTAACACCGTGGCAGAGATGCCAACTTCTTTTAGGATCTCTCTAACAGCTAAAGCCGTCTGGTTCATGTGCCCTAAACCAACGATTAATAATTCTTCCCCTTGGACAAGTACTTCGCCTTTGCCTAATTCACGCATTTCTAGCGGCCTGTTAGTGACTTCAGTGGCCATATTAGGATAGCGGATCGCAGCTGGGCGTCTCCAGGAAAAAGAAGACTCCATTAATTCTTTCAGCACGTCCCCATTTCGCGGTTGCGTGATCACCATATTGGGCATCGCATTTAGAAAAGAAATGTCATAAATCCCATGGTGTGTAGATCCGTCTGGGCCTGAGATGCCCGCTCTATCGATCGCAAAAACCACGGGGATTTCTTGCAAGCACACATCATGAAAAAGATTATCGAAACCTCTTTGCAGAAATGTCGCGTAAATTGAGGCAAAAACTTTTAATTTTCCGCCGTAGGCTAAACCGCCGCAAAATGTCACTGAATGCGCTTCTGCAATCCCTACATCTAGACATCTTTGCGGAAATTTTTCCATGAACTTATCTAAGCATGAGCCAGCAGACATGGCTGGCGTTACAGCCACAATTTCAGTGTCTTTTTCTGCCATTTCCAGAACGTGGGAACCAAATATATTAGGAAAAGTCGGCTTGGCTGAAGTTGCAGGATGGAATTTACCAGTGCCTAAACAAAAAGGTTTGGCTCCATGATAGGACACAGGGTTTTTGATGGCTTCTTCCATCCCCTGCCCCTTCTTCGTCAACACATGCACAATTACAGGCCATTGAGAACTTTTAAGGCCTTCAAAAACATCGATGAGCTTTTTGACATCATGCCCATCAATTGGACCGATATAAGAAAGGCCATATTGCTCAAAAAAAGCTGCAGGACTGACTAAATTCTTTAAAGATTCCGTAATTTTGTGCCCTTGTTTAGACAAGGCAGACCCATAACTTGGAATTTTGGAAACAATAGTATCAAGATCTTGATGCAACTTATTTGTAGTAGGATTGCTCAACAAACGGCTTAAAATGTGGGTAATCGCTCCCACATTTTTCGAAATAGACATTTCGTTGTCATTCAGAATGACGATAAAGCGCTTTAGATTTCTAGAAATATTATTTAAAGCCTCTAAAGACATGCCGCAAGTCAAAGTGGCATCGCCAATAATAGGGATAACATATTCATTTCGCTGATTTAAATCGCGATTTTTAGCCACTCCAAGACCTAATGAAAGGGCGGTGCCTGCATGGCCCGCATAAAAATGATCGTGAGGTGATTCTTTCGGATGGCTAAAGCCGCATAATCCTTTATATTGTCTGATCGTGTGAAAATCATTTAAACGCCCTGTCAGCAGCTTATGCACATAAGTTTGGTGGCTCACATCCCAGATGAACTTGTCGTCGGGAGAATTAAAAACCCGGTGCAGCGCAATGGTTAATTCCACCATTCCTAGATTGGATGCCAAATGCCCGCCATTTATCGAAAGCACTTCAATAATTTTTTGGCGAATTTCAGCACTTAGCAAAGGTAGCTCATGTAAGGCAATTTTTTTGACATCTTGAGGTGTTAAAATATTTTGCAAAAGATTGTGGCTCATTAAAGGTCCATAGATTTTGAGGGTGAAACGTTTCCATGGCCAAATTCTTGAGATTTAGGTGCTTGATTAGCATCTAAGGCTAAATCTCCCTGCCGATTTTTGATTAAAATTTCGATACGTTTTTCAGCTTCATTGAGCTTTTTGGTACAAGTTGCGATCAAGCGATCAGCCTCTTCATACAGCGTCAATGATTCATCCAGACTGACAGCACCCGAATTCATCTTCTCTAGAATTTCTTCTAAGCGGGCAAAGGCTGCTTCAAAACTTTGTTCTTGTTTGTCTAAATTTGATTCAGGATTCACAATAATTTTATTAGTTTGGATGGATTTGAGTTATTTGCGCAAAAGCTTCTCCATCAGAAAGTAGCATGCGAATTTTTTGTTTTTTTTCTAATACATGTACTGAGCTTATAACCGATTGATCTTTTTCAGAAAAGAGAATACTATAGCCCTTAGTTAATAAATTACGGGGATTTATTGAGTACAAGGCTTCTTTTTTATTCACTAAGCGTTCGCAATAACGTTCCATTCGTTGTTTCCAAAGCTGTTGCAACTGTTGCGGCTTATTTCCCATTTCGCGCAAATGCTTAATTCGCTCTTTTTCGCGAAACAGAAGCGTGCTCATTTTTTGATTTTTTTGAACAACTTTGCGCTTGGCTTCAGCTAAATAATGCATCATCGAAAACTGCAGCTTCTTTTCCCACTCTTGGATCTTATCTTTCAAATGAGTAATTTGGAGTGTGGGCTTTAAAGCTTGCAGCCACTTTTGCCTCTCCTCCAACTGTTGACGTCGCTGCTTTGCCAATCTGACCGCCGTCAGTTCCAACAGCTGTTTATGCTCATCAATTTTTTGCATCCATGCCCCTAAAAGCGCATAAGGGGAAGAGAGCAACGACTGTTTTAAAACTGTTTTTAAACAAATGCGATCACGATGCAGCTGCTGTTGCATGGTTTGGTCCAGCCGACGTGAAAACTGTGAGAGTTGCAAAAGATGCTGCCCTTTTTCTGCAATCACCAATTCAGCCGCAGCCGAGGGTGTCGGCGCGCGCACATCTGCTACATACTCAGCAATGCAATGGTCCGACTCGTGCCCAACCGCGGCAATAATTGGGATTTCGCTCTTAAAAATCGCTTCAGCTACAATTTCTTCATTAAAAGCCCACAAATCTTCAATACTGCCGCCGCCCCTTCCAATAATCATCACATCCACCAGGCGGTAGGTATTAAAATCATCAATGGCTTTGGCGATCTCTTGTGCCGCCCCTGGACCTTGCACTTTAACTGGATTAAGAATCAGATGAAAACCCGTAACTCGGCGTGTTAATATATTTAAAATATCTTGAATCACAGCCCCGGTGGGACTAGTCACCACACCAATGCGTTTTGGGAATTTTGGAAGAGGTTTTTTATGCTCTGATTTAAACCATCCTTTTTTGTGAAGTTTTACTTTGAGCTCTTCCAGCTTAAGCAAAAGTTCACCAATTCCCGCTAGACGCAATTCTTTAATAACAATCTGATATTTACCGCTAGGGGGATATACATTGAGCTGACCCTGGATGATGACTTGATCGCCATCTTTCGGATAAGTTTTTAGCCTTTCAGCATCCGCACGAAACATGACACCAGCAATTTGGGCCTGTGAATCTTTAAGTGAAAAATAGAGATGACCTGAGGATTGAGCTTTAAAATTGCTTACTTCTCCTTGGAGCCAGACCAAGGAGAAAGTTGCCTCTAAGCTATGCTTTATGGCACTCGTTAACTGAGAAACTGTTAAAACAGGCAGTTGATGAGGCACAAGAATTACTTATTTTTTCTTTTAAAGGTAGGTTTTTTCTTTTTAAAGTCTTTGGCACGACTTGAACGGTCTTTTTTTCTTGAAGACGTTTTCTTGATTAACTCATTGCCCTCAACAATTTCCGCCGAGGCCCATTTAGTTTCCATGGTGATAAAGTCAATAGCAGTCAGAGAAACTTGAATTCTGCTTCCAGCACAGAAAGTATCGCCATACCTTCTTCCGACTAATTTAAGAGTAGCTTCCTCGAAAATGTAAAAATCGTCTCCGATTTCAGACACATGTAAAAAGCCTTCGAGCATAAAATCTAAGACTTCAAAAAAGAAACCAAAATTTCTGACACGAGTAATTACGACTTCGTAAACTTTAGCCGGATCTGCTTTTTTAACTTGATCTAGCAATCTGAGTTTTTTTAATAAAATGACGCTATTTTCAGCTTTAGCACTTAATCTTTCTTGTTCTGAACATTGGTTGGCAATGAAAGAGATTTGGGTTAAATCCCCTGAATCTCCGAAAAGTAAACGATGGATGACTAAGTCAATGTAACGGCGGATGGGACTGGTAAAATGACAATAGTGTGTTAAGCCTAATCCATAATGCCCGATATTATCCGGAGAATAAATCGCTAAACGCATGCGTCTAATATAAGCTGTAGCTAAATACTGCCCATAGGAAGTTTCAAGAGCCTCGTCAAATAGTTTTTGAAGTTCACTGGAAGTGGGGTTTTCCGAAATTTGAAATCCAAAAGCACCCGCTAAAAGGGCAAAATCGCGCATATTTTCAGGAGAAGGTACCTCGTGAATGCGGAATGGTAGGATTTTGCCTTCTTTGCTCAGGTGGGAAGCCACCACTTCATTGGCTTTAAGCATAAACTCTTCGACAAGCTGATGAGTAATGTCGTAATGAACCGTCACAGTCCCCATAGGCACGCCGACTTCATTCACTTGAATCACAAGTTCAGGCATCGCAAATTCGATACTGCCACGCTCGTAACGTTTCTTTTTTAACTGCAGACAGAGTTCAACCATTAAATTAAGCGTTGGGGCTAGCGGGCTTTTCTTTTTCCCATCTAAAATTTGCTTGGCATCATTATACGTTAAACGCTTTTTACTTTTGATGACAGAGCGGCCTAAACGATAGTCCAATAAAGTTCCATCTGCATCGAAATGCATGTGTACTGAAACAGTTAAGCGATTGACTTTTTCTCTTAAACTGCAGAGGTTGCTGGATAATTCGTGCGGCAACATTGGCAGGCAAAACCCGGGGAAGTAGGTAGAATTCCCTCGGCGGCAGGCCTCTTGGTCCAAGGCAGTGCCTTTGCTGACATAATGAGAAACATCGGCAATATGCACGCCTAAGAAATAATGTCCATTTTGGTCTTTCGACAGACTTAATGCATCATCATAGTCTTTTGCAGTGTCTGGATCGATCGTAAAACATTCTACCTCTCTGAGATCTTCTCGACCTTCCAGATCTTTTTTGCTCACTTTATCGCCAAACTCTTTCGCTTCGCTTAACACACGCGTGGGAAAATCGGCGCGCAATTCGTACTCTTCAATCGCTGCAGGAATATCGCAAGCCGCATCAGATATGTGTCCTAGATAGTGCGACATCCGAGAAGTTGTCACATTTTTTTTATCGCCCCAGTCAATCACTTCCATAATAATGCGATCGCCAACATGCAAAGGCTTCCCTTCAGCAGCTTCAACAATCACATCTTGAGAAATACCCAAAAGCGGAACATAGGCATGAATTTCCCCATTGGCATAAATGGATTTAACGATTCCAGCCATATGCGTCCGACCTCTTTCAAGAATCGTAACGACTTTTCCCTCTGGACCTTTCTCAGAAAAAGAAAGTGTATCAACAACCACTTCAACTTTGTCACCATCGACGGCATTTTGTGTAAAATGACGCGGAATGAAAATGTCTTGATCATAAAGCGAGGGGTCATCGGGCTGAACAAATCCAAAGCCTCTTGGGTGGACACGAATCACCCCAGAAACTACCTCTGGATGAACTTTTTTAGCATTGTACTTCCCCTGAGAAAATTCCAGACTCCCTTTTTTGACTACAGCATCTAAAACTTCTTGAAACACTGCAATGTGCTGCTCAGGAATTTGAAGTTTTTGGTGGAAGTCAGAAACTGTGGAAGCGACAAACCCTTTACCGGCAATGCATTGCTCGACTGTTTTTTGCAGATTTTGAAAGAGTTTTTCTTCTTTAAGGGTTCTTGAAGAGGTTTTCGAAGAGGATTTCTTAGTTTTTTTATCAGTAACTTTTTTTGGCATTAGGTATTCTGGTGAAGTAGTAAAAGAATGGCTGTGTTTTCAGCCATTCTGAATATTAAAAATTATACATAACTCAGCATACCATAACTTTCTGTTTGGTCAAACCGAAAAATAAATGGATCAAATTTAGATCTGTCCATATTTCTTCAAAAGTTTAGTGATCGATTTTGTTTCATAAATTAAGTAAGATTGAATAAGAGACTTATCGGAAGGGGTGAGCTTAGCTCCGGCTTTTAATAACATCTCCAAATACATCGGACTTGCTACTTTGATCGCAATCAATAAAGGAGTTTCGTCAATAGATCCACTTTTATCGAGAGTTTTCGTGGCAGCAATTAAATCCTTAACTAACTCTAGATTATTTCCTCTTAGCGCACGGTGTAAAGGTAAATTACCGTCTCGATCGGCCACATCTGCACTAGCACCCTTTTCTAACAAGACTTTCACCATGGCATGATTTCTTTTGTCAGTAGCAATAAATAAAGGCGTATGCCCTAACAGTCCCGGCTGATTAAGATTTTGAGTCACGGAAGCTAAATTCATGCTCAGTTCTAAATCTTCATTTTTGATTGCATAATGCAGGGGTAATTCACCCATTTCATCGGGAAGGTTTGGATTAACTCCTTTTTCTAAGAGTAATTTTGCCACTTCGTTTTTGTTGTTTTTTAGTGCAATCAGTAAAGGTGTTAGATGTTTGTGCGGTTGATTGATATTTGGGGTTAGAGGTATCAAAGCTTTTGCAATTTCTACATTCCCAAAATAAACAGCATCATGTAGAGGGAGACTTCCATCTTTGGCTGGAATATCTGCTTTTGCCCCTTTTTCGATCAAGAGATTTACAGCAGCGCTGTGTTTCCCAATTACGGCGTAATTTAAAGGAGTGTGCCCGAGCGCGTCTTGTTGATCCAAATCATTTGTTAAGGGCATTAAAAGTTTGATCATTTCTGCATTTCCACTTATTGCCGCATAATGCAGGGGTAAGCGCCCCTTGGTTGACGCCATAGTTGGATCGGCACCTCTTTCGAGCAGCAATTTAACTAAATCTGCATTACCAGACATAGCTGCAAAGCTTAAAGGTGTGATGGCACGTTCTGTTAAAAAAGTGACTTTGGTATTTTGAGTAATTCCTAGAGCGTCATTAATATTTTTTAGGGAAGGGAGCAAGGTTTCGACCATCTCCATATCCCCTTTTTGGGCAGCATAATGGATCGGTAATAAGCCTTTTTGATCGCGAGCCTCTGGATCTGCCCCTTTTTCTAAGAGAAATTTCGCAGTGGCTATGTTGCCCTCACGAAGCGCAATGTGTAAAGGAAAGCTCCCTTCATTGTTCTGATGATTAACATTGGCGGGATTCTGCAATAAAACTTCTAGAACAGGAAGACTTAAATTTTCTACTAAAATAGCATGGTGTAAAGGTAAACAACCTGTCGAATCAGGAACATTCGGATCGACTCCTTGGTTGATTAACTCCACCACTTTGTCTTTATTTCCTTCAAAAATAGCCTTTAGGAGCGGAGTCATTAATCCACTTGCTTCCAAGTCCTCTCTTAAAAAGTCGTTATTTGTCCGTGAATCTTCACTTGGCTGAGGTTGAATTGGTTTAGCTTTAAGATCATTAATCGTCTGAAAAACCTTATAGAAAACTTTATCATTCCCCAATTTTTTACCAGATAATTGGCTATATAATTTTCCTCTTTCTCTCAAATTGTGGACAACAGTAGTGAGTTTCTCTTTGTCAGCCGTAGTAAAATACCCTTTTTTCTCACATTCCGCAGCAAGTTTTTCAATGCTTTTCGCGACCTCGTTTACATTCGTAGTGGAAAGATTAACTTTAGGGAAAAAAGAGGCTATTTTTTTTAATAAAGTGACAAAACGTCCATCGAGCTTTCCCTGCGTCTTTTCCAATTTGCTCGTTATGTTTGCATCGGTATTGCTAATTTTTTCCAAATCAGCAACCAATTGATGAAACTGCGCTTCAGTCTGAATATTTTTAATTGCCATCTTTTAACCTGCATTAATTAAGTAACAACTAACATTATTATAAATTATATTAAGAAAGAAAACAAATAACGGGATGAAAATTCAAATTTCCCCTAGTGCCCTTGTTCTAAGGCACTAGGAATTAATTTATTACGATTCGCCTATTTCTGTTGAAGCTACCAGACCAAATTAGATCTGCCCATATTTCTTCAAAAGTTTAGTAATCGATTTTGTTTCGTAAATTAAGTAATCTTTCATGAGAGACTTATCTGAAGGAGTCAGCTTGGCTCCAGCTTTTAATAACATTTCCAAGTACAGCGGACTAGCTACTTTGATCGCAATCAATAAAGGAGTTTCGTCAATGGATCCACTTTTATCTAGAGTTTTCGTGGCAGCAATCAAATCCTTAACTAATTCTAGATCGTTCCTTTTTAGCGCAAGATGTAAAGGTAAATTACCGTCTCGATCAGCAATATCTGCACTAGCACCCTTTTCTAACAAGACTTTCACCATGGCATGATTTCTTTTGTCAGTAGCAATAAATAAAGGCGTATGCCCTAACAGTCCCGGCTGATTAAGATTTTGAGTCACAGCAGCTAACTTCATGCTCAGCTCTAAATCTTCATTTTTGATTGCATAATGTAGGGGTAATTCACCCACTTCATCGGGAAGGTTTGGATTAGCTCCTTTTTCTAAGAGTAATTTTGCCACTTCTTTTTTGTCGTTTTTTAGTGCAATCAATAAAGGTGTAAGATCTTTGTATGGTTCATTGATATTTGGGGTTAGAGGAATCAAAGCTTTTGCAATCTCTACATTCCCAAAATACGCAGCACTGAAAAGAAGAGGGAGACTTCCATCTTTGGCTGGAATATCTGCTTTTGCACCTTTTTCGATCAAAAGATTTACAGCAGCGCTTTGTTTCCCAATTACGGCGTAATTTAAAGGAGTGTATCCGAGAGCGTCTTGTTGATTCAAATCTTTTGTTAAGGCCATTAAAAGTTTGATCATTTCTGCATTTCCTCTTATTGCCGCATAATGCAGAGGTAAGCGCCCCATGGTTGACGCCATAGTTGGATCGGCACCTCTTTCTAGCAGCAATTTAACTAAATCTGCATTACCAGACATAGCTGCAAAGCTTAAAGGTGTGATGGCACGCTCTGTTAAAAAAGTGACTTTGGTATTTTGAGTAATTCCTAGAGCGTCATTAATATTTTTTAGGGAAGGAAGCAAGGTTTCGACCATCTCCATATCCCCTTTTTGCGCAGCATAATGGATCGGTAACAAACCTTCTTGATCGCGAGCCTCTGGATCTGCCCCTTTTTCTAAGAGAAATTTCGCAGTGGCTATGTGGCCCTCACGAAGCGCAATGTGTAAAGGAAAGCTCCCTTCATTGTTCTGATGATTAACATTGGCGGGATTTTGCAATAAAACTTCTAGAACCGGAAGACTTAAATTTTCGATAGAAACAGCATGGTGTAAAGGGAAACAACCTTTAGAATCTGGAGTATTTAGATCAAATCCTTGGCTAATTAACTCCTCAACTTTATCTTTATTACCCGCAAAAATAGCCTCAAACAATGGAGAAAACAAGCCGTCTTTTTTCAACTCGACTTTGTACAAGTTTAAGCGGCGAGCTCGTGCCTCACTCGCCGCTTAAACTTGCACGCAGTAATCAAATTTGCCTAAAGTCACGCTCTTTAGGCTGCCGCTAGATGCTCAATAAGC
>Ga0105046_10009250_pt1 | contig 15414 bp, 12 predicted proteins | sample MAT03_FD_78385 | JGI IMG/M metagenome (GOLD analysis project Ga0105046, IMG submission 78385) | Freshwater microbial communities from Lake Fryxell liftoff mats and glacier meltwater in Antarctica - MAT-03 (megahit assembly) | ecosystem: Environmental > Aquatic > Freshwater > Ice > Liftoff...
GCACGGCCATGACGCAGGCCTCGGCATCGTCGGCGTTCACGTGCACGATCGGCACGTCGAAGCCCTTGGCCAAATCGCTGGCGTAGTGCGTACTGCGCGCATCGATCGGATCGGTGGTGAAGCCGACCTGGTTGTTGGCGATGATGTGCAGCGTGCCGCCGACCTCGAAGCCGCGCAGGCGGCTCATGTTGAACGTCTCGGCAACGACACCCTCGCCGATGAAGGCCGCGTCGCCGTGCACGCAGACCGTGAGCACGGTGCGCGCGTCGCGCGTGCCGTCGGTGCCGCCGAGTCGCTGGCGGGCACGGGCGACACCGTTGATGACCGGGTTTGCGAATTCGAGGTGGCTCGGGTTCGGGACGAGGGTCAGGCCCACCGTCTCGCCCGAGGGCACGACCCGCGAGCCCTGGTAGCCCATGTGGTACTTCACGTCACCCGTCTCGCTGTCGGGGGCGGCACCGTGGCGGCCTTCGAATTCCGAGAACAGTGACTCGAACGGCTTGCCCATCACGTTGGTCAGCACGTTGAGTCGCCCGCGGTGGGCCATCCCGATGACGACCTGCCGGGTGCCGTGTTCCGAGGCTTCGTTGATGGCGGTGTCGAGCATCGGGACGAGCGCGTCGGTGCCTTCGATGCTGAATCGCTTCTTGCCCTGATACGCGCGGCCGAGGAACCGTTCGAGGCCGTCGACCGTGGTGAGGCGGCGCAGCATCGCGACCTTCTCCGCTGCCGAGAGCGGGCGGGTGAGCTGCTCCTCGCGGAGGATGGTGCGGAACCAGAGTCGCTCGTTCTCGTCGGGGAGGTGCATGACCTCGAGGGCGAGGCGGGAGGAGTAGCGGCGGCGAAGCATCGCGATGACGTCGGCCGCGGTCTTGAAGCGGGGGTCGTCGTAGTAGCCGAGTGCGGCGGCCGGGACTCGCGCAAGGTCGGCGGCGGTGATGCGATGGAACTCGGGCGTCAGCTCGGCAGCGCCCAGTGGCGAGGTGCCGAGGGGATCGATCGGCACGGCGAGGTGGCCGAAGGTCCGGATGTTCTGGGCCAGCGAGGCCGCGGAGGCGGCGAGTCGCGGCAGATCGGAGTCGGAGTCGCCGGCGGCGGCGGGCGGCGTGGCTCCTCCGCTGAACTGGGCGGCGAGCCGGAAGAACTGGCGCCAGGACTCGTCGACGCTGGCGGGGTCTGCGCGGAATGCCTCGAACTGCTCGGCGATGTAGCCGTCGTTGAAGGCGCTGGTCGTGATGGGGGTGTCAGCCATCCCGGAAATCTACAGGACCCGGCTGCGGAATTGCTTTGGGGCTCCGGGCTGGAGTCGGTCGGGAACCGGACTCCCGGCCAGTGGCTTGGACGGGCATGCCGCCGAAACGACCAGACCGAGCCCGTCCGCCGTCCGAGCGAGCGTCGAAGGACTGTGTGGCCTGCGGGCGGCCGTTCACCTGGCGGAAGAAGTGGGCCCGGGACTGGGAATCCGTGAAGTACTGCTCGGAGCGGTGCCGGCGAGCCGGGGCTGCGACGTAAATCCCCGCCGTGTCTTCGACAGCAACGGCAACGGCAACAGCAACGGCAACGGCAACGGCAACGGCATCAACGCAAAGGCACAACGGGCAACTGAAAGAACGCACAGAGAGTTCGACGCCGATCGCGACGGTCTGCGGGTTCCGCACATGCGTATCTGGGGGGAACTGCAACTGCCTCACGCTCGCAGTTGCAGTTCCACAAAAAAGCCGTCTTCGCGCCGCACCGAGAGCCGCCATCACCGCCGAACTCTCGGTATTCTTTCAGTTGTCTTTGCGTCTTTGCGTCTTTGCGTCTTTACGTTGATGCTGTTGCAGTCGCTGTTGCAGTTGTTGTTGCTGTTCCTGTTGCCGTGACGGAGGCCGCGTCAGATCTCGACCCCGTGCAACCCCACCTGAATCCCGCCGACGCGCGTGTGCAGGATCTCCGTCGTGGGCGACTGCAGTGCCTTGACGTGCGACTGCTCGGCGAGGATCAGCGCGACACGCCAGTCGGCGAAAGGACCGCGGGCGAGGTTGCCGATGCTGACGAAGAGGCCCGTGAGCGCGTCCACATTGCCGACGCGGCGGCCGTAGGGGGCGTTGCTGCACCAGAGGCCCGTGTCGGCGGGGGGCTCGAGGGCGTCGAGGGTGACCTGCTCGAACTGGATCATCGCCTCGACACCGGCGCGCGCGGCATTCTCGCGGCTCATCCGGATGGCACCGGGGTCGCGGTCGCTGCCGACGATCACGAGGTCAGCGACATCGGTGCCGGCAGCCTTGGTCGCGCGGCGGAGGTTGGGGAGGATGTCCCGATCGGCGCCGGGCCAGTGCTCGAAGGCGAAGGGACGCGCGCGGCCGGGAGCCTGCTGGCGCGCGATCATCGCCGCCTCGATCGGGAAAGTGCCCGAGCCGCACATCGGATCGAGGAAGGCCTCGGTGCCGTCGTAGTCGCAGGCGAGCAGGCAGGCCGCGGCGACCGTCTCTCGCAGCGGCGCCTTGGCGATGGCCTGCCGATAGCCGCGGCGGTGCAGCAGGTCGCCGCTGCTGTCGGCGCTGATCGTGCAGACGTCGTGCACGATCCGCACGAGAATTCGCTGCGCTTCACCGCTGGGGGCGTCGTCGTCATCGCTGTCGGTGAGCCGGACCACCGGCGCATCGATGCCGAAGTGCTTCGAGATCTGCCGCACCACACGCTCGGCCACCGCATCGGAGTGGTAGAGTCGCGACTTGCGGCAGGTGACACGCACCGCCACCGGCTGGCCGGGGAGCAGGATCCGGTCCCACGGCAGGCGAGAGGCACCCTTCTCGAGGTCGGCGAAGCCCTGCGCCTTGAACTCACCCAGCCGCACGATCACGCGCGATGCGGTGCGGAGCCAGAGGTTACTCAGGGCGATGGTGCGAAAATCGGCCGGAAACGCCACACCGTCAGGCGTGGGCGGCTCATGCGGGATGCCAAGCGCGGCCAGTTCGGCGGCGGTGACGGGGGCGATCCCGGGAGCGGTGATCGCGAAGGCAGACCAGGTGGTAGACACATCCGGAAACTAGTGGATCGGAAATGAAGTCCGGGTGGCACCCAGACGGGCGGGGCGCCCGCGTGACCAGGCGGAAATTGCTGCAATACCAGCCGTCCTGGGAGGATTCACACCGCCGCCCGACGGGATGACCCACCGGGCGACTGCACTGCGAATTTCCTTTTCAGTCCACGAGTCACCTCGACGCGAGGACGATCTGCATGTGAACGGGGAGGCAGCGCCGAAGCACTCCCTCCCCGTTCACCACGTCGTTCTGCCGACTGCTACGGCCGAGTCGAATCGCGGCGCATCGTGTCGAGACGGGTGCTGTCCATGCGACGCATCGACGTGTCCATCGCCATGCCCGGAGCCATGACGGCGGTATCGGTGCGCATGGCGCTATCCAGCGGGCTGGTGACAGCGGGCGACGCGCCCGCCGGCATTGCCGAGTCTGCGCTGGTCTGATCGGAGGGCCTGGAACAGGCGGCGACGATGACGGCCGTCAACGCCGCAGCGGCGAATCGAAGTCTGTTCCCGTTCATGTATGGTCTCTCCCAGATGATGAAAATCGGTGTGAACTGCGGGGGTCAGGGACGGCGCTGCGGTGTGGCCGGATTCCCACCAGTGCCAGGCGCGCCGCTCGGGCGGACCGCGCTACCGGAATCCGTGCTCATGCTCATGCCTGACGCCGTATCCATGCGCAATGCAGCGTCGCCCGGCTGCGCATTCGGCACCACGACGGAATCGCCCGTCCCGGCCGTGCGCATTTCCGCGTCGGGGTTGGGGCCGCAGGCTGACAACAGCACGAGCGAGAGTGCAGCAGCGCCGAGGCGCAAGGTCCTGTCTGTGTGCATGATGTCCTCTGGTAACGGAATGGTTCGCGCACGAAACGAAAAAGAGGAGTGCAGACTGGCTCGCCACGAATCCGTGACAGGAGCGCCTCTGCGTGCGAGCCTCGACTTCACTGCAACCACGCGGCCACGCGACCACGCGATCACGCGACCATGTGCCACGCGTGCCGCGCTCGCCTGGTGCATTGCGCAGTGCGCTGCGCCATCACACTCCATGCAGACTGCGGGCCAGCCGCACGATGCATACTCAGCCGTACAGGTATGTCAGCCTCGGTACGCCGCGCGAACGGCTTTTCGCGAACGCGCGACGCGGACCAGCAACAGGGCCGCGAAGATCGCGAAATACACGAGCGGCCAGAACGTGTCTTTCTTGACCGCCCACAGGTAGTGCGTCGTGGCTGTGACCGCCACGACGTAGGTGAGCTGGTGCAGACGCTTCCATTGCGCACCGCCAAGGCGACGCGCAACGCCAGTCGGCGACGTGACCGCGAGCGGCACGAGGATCAGCCAGCTCAGCATGCCGACCGTGATGTACGGTCGCTTCACGATGCTGGTCCAGATCTCACCGAAGCGCAGTTCGAGATCGAGGCCGACGTACACCAGCATGTGCACCGTCGCATAAAAGAACACGAAGAGGCCCAGCATGCGACGATACATCGCAAGCCAGGCCCAGCCGGTCAGCTGTCGCAGCGGGGTGAGCAGCAGCGTGAGTGCGAGACAACGCAGCGCGTATGTGCCGGTCTCGATCTCGAGGATCTTCACGATGTCACCGTCGAGCTGGTCGGTGATCACCGCGTAGGTCAGCCACAGCGCCGGCGCGAGCAGCAGCGTGAAGGCCAGCGGCTTGAGTGCACGCGCGATCCGCGGGCCACGCGCCTTCGTGCGCGCGGGAGTGCCGACGGCAGCGGTCACGAGCGCAGCCTGCTCAATAGTTTCGGCGCAGGTCCATCCCGCTGTACAGCGATGCCACCTGACCGTACCCGTTGAACAGCAGCGTCGGCTTGCGGAGGATGTCGCCAAGGCGCCGTTCGCGCGCCTGCGTCCAGCGCGGGTGATCGACCGTGGGATTCACATTGGCGTAGAAGCCGTACTCGTCCGCCGCGGCGAGCATCCACGTGCTGGTCGGCTGCCGGTCGGTGAACCTGAGCTTCACGATCGCCTTGATGTTCTTGAAGCCGTACTTCCACGGTACCACGAGGCGCAGCGGGGCGCCGTTCTGGTTGGGCAGCGTCTTGCCGTACATGCCCGTGGCGAGAAAGGCGAGCGGGTGCAGCGCCTCGTCGAGGCGCAGCCCCTCGGTGTAGGGCCAGTTGATGGTGGCGCTGCGCTGCCCAGGCATCTGCGCGGGATCGAAGAGCGTGGTCATCTCGACGTAGCGGGCCGACGGCAGCGGTTCGGCGCGCCGGATCACATCGGCGAGTGGGATGCCGCGCCACGGGATCACCGCGCTCCACGCCTCGACGCAGCGGAAGCGGTAGGTGCGATCCTCGACGCGGCTTGGCCGGAGGAGATCATCGAGCGGCATGTCGCCGGTCTTCTTCGCCATGCCCTCGATCTTCACCGTCCAGGGACGCGTGCGGAAGCGCTGCGAGTTGGCCTTGGGATCTTCCTTGTCGGTGCCGAACTCGTAGTAGTTGTTGTAGCTGGTGACCTTTTCCTCGTCGGTCACCTCGTCGGCCTGCTGCGCGCCCACCGGTTGCGCGCCGCCGCCGATCACCGCTTCGGCCAGCGCCCCAGTGGCCGTGATCGCGCCGATGCTGCCGACCATGCCGAGGAACTCGCGCCGGTTCAGGTACTCGGCCTCTGGCGTGATCTCGGAAGATGGCGGCTCGATGCGGTTGCGGCGGATCAGCATGGCGACGGGAGCGGGAGGCGGGACGATGGCGACAGGCGGCGCGGCGGCGCACGCCAGTACAGACTACAACACCCGGCGCGTCCGGACGAGCCGCTGGCTGCCGTCGACCGCGGCCGTGGCAGGCACGGGTCAGCAACGCCGGCGCGGTGCTGATCGCGAAGCTGTCGACCGGCCTGTTTGCGCAGAATGACCAGCGGTTCCGGGGGCGCACCAACAACCCATGGAATCCCGTGCAGGGCTCGAGTGGATCGTCGGCGGGAACGGCATCCGCGACGGCCGCGGGATGCGTGGCATTCGGCACCGGCACCGAAACGGAGGGGTCGATCGTCTCGCTGGCGTCGCGCTGCGGAGTGAGCGCGTTGCGCCCCACGTTCGGCCGCGTGAGCCGGGAGCGCCATGGTGCTCGCCTGGTCGCAGGATCGCGTCGGCCCGGTCTGCCGCACGGTCGAGGATTGCGCGATGGTCTTCGATGTGATCCATGGGGCCGACGAGAAGGATCCGTCCATCATCATCACGCCGTCCCGCTTCGCACGGCCAGCCAGCATGTCGCTACAACACCCGCCGCGCCCAGACGAGTCGCTGGACGACGTTGATCGCCACCATCGAAGTCATCAGTGCGAAGAGCAGGACGAGACGGCCCGGCACGATGAAGAACAGCGCAAAGAACACCACGGTCTCGAAACCCGCCACCAGCGCTGGCGGCATGGTCACGGTGGTGAGCTCACCGGAGGCTGCCGCGCCGGATGCGCGCTTCTCGAGCACGGCCGAGAGATACATCCAGCTGCACGCATTCACGAAGAACGCCCCCTCCAGCACCGCCGCTGCCAGCAGCACGTCACGCCCCCCCGCGCCGATCGCAAGGCCCACCGGGATCGCAGCGTACACGATGAAATCGAGGAGGATGTCGAGGTATCCGCCGAAGTCGGTCTGCCGGTCCGCGAGCCGTGCGACGCTGCCATCGAGGCCATCGGTGATGCGGTTGGCGAGCCAGAGCGCGAGTCCCGCGCCGTACGCCGCCCGCGCCGCGGCCGCCGCCGCTGCGAGCCCGAGCAGCAGGGCCAGAACCGAGAGCAGATTCGGCGAGACCCATCGCAGCAGCCGCGCCAGCGGCGCAAGCCAGCGATCCTTGAGGCCGCGGAGCAGGTGATCGAACATCGGCGCCGGTCAGCCGGGTGCAAAGCACCGGGCGTGCATGATGCACACCTGGATCGCATCGCCCGTTACCGCCGTCACGCCGCTGCCCACACGCACCACCGCCGTTTCACCACCGGCGCGGCGCACCGTGAGCACCACCTCGTGCGCCGCATCCTGCCGGTCGAGCACCGTGAGCTCCGGCCCGTGCAGGCGGCCACCACAGTGGACATGCACCTCGTGTGAGCGCACACAGGCGATGGCCGGCCCCGGCCGCACGCCCGGCACCGGGACCGCTCCACCCAGCCAGTGGAACGCCGCCGTGTCACCGTCGCCGAGCACCACGCCCTCCACTTCGGCGTACACGCCCAGCAGTCGCGCACTCTCCAGCGAGGGCGGCGACTGCAGCAATGCCGCTGGTGGCATCGGGATGGAGTGCCCTGCGGCACCGAGCGTCATCACCTGCGTCGCGATGGTGAGCGCGTCGTCCAGATCGTGCGTCACCAGCAACATCGCCGCCGCGCTGGTGGCGCGCACCACCTGCAGCGCCGTGCGCACGTCGCGGCGCACCGCCGGATCGAGCGACGCGAGCGGCTCATCGAGCAGCAGGACGGCGGGATCGGCGCAGAGCGCGCGGGCCAGCGCCACACGATGCCGCTGGCCACCGCTGAGCGCCGCCGGCCTGCGACCGGCCAGCTCCTGCACCTGCATGCGCTCGAGCCAGGTCGCGGCACGGGTAGCGCTGTGACGCGCCGACTCGCCGCGCACCTGCAACGGAAAGGCGACGTTGTCCAGCACCGTCAGGTGCGGAAAGAGCACGGGCTCCTGATGCAGGTACACGATGCTGCGTTGCTCCGGTGGCGCGGTCGTGACGTTGAGGCCCTTCACCAGCACGCGCCCGGCGCCCGCAGGCTGCAGCCCCGCGATGGTGCGCAGCAGCGACGACTTGCCCACCCCCGACGCCCCGAGCACCGCGAGACACTCGCCAGCATTCACGGCCACGTTGACGTCGCGCAGACCGATGCGCGCACCGAAGACGACATCCAGCGTGTGCACCTCGAGCATCGGCGTCACGGGACGACCGCCGCGGTGTTGCGCGCCGCGACGCGTGCGGCACTGAGCACCACCAGCGCCGGAATCGCGAGCGCCAGTGCGCCGGCCGCCGCACGCTGGTCCTGCCCCGCCTGCAGCATCGCGAGCACGTCCAGCGGCAACGTGCGCACGGCGCCACCGCCGACCAGCAGCGTCAGCGCCACCTGCGCCCAGCTCACCAGAAACCCGAGCGCAAGTGCCTCTGCGATGGGGCGGCGCAACAGTGGCAGGAGCACGCGCCGCCAGCGCTCGCGTCGCGCCGCACCGAGCGTGGCCGCGACCTCGTCGAGTCGGTGATCCCAGCGCGTGAACACGCCGAGGAACATGAGCGTGAGATAGCCGATCGCAGGGACGAGGTGCGCGAGGAGCACGCCGACGAGCGTGCCGCCCAGCCCGAGCGTCAGCACCGTCAGCTGCAGCCCCGTCCCCAGTGCGACCGGCGGCAGCGCGACCGCCGAGAAGGCCAGCAGCGCCACCGAGCGACGGATGGCGCGGGTGCTCAGCGCCGCCGAACGGCCGAGCGGCAGCGCCAGCGACGTCGCGATGACCGAGGTCGCGATGCCGAGGATGATGCTGTTGCGCAACGCGAGTCGGTGCGAGGCGTCGGTGACGAGGTCGGTCCACGCGCTGACATCGAGCGACGGCGGCAGCAGCGCCGGGTGGAACCACCCGCGCGCCAGCGACGTGAGCACGAGCACCGCGAGCGGCGTGACGACGAACAGCGTCAGCGCCGTGACGACGGCAGCGCGGATGAGCCGGCCGAACGGCATCAGGCGTCGTCCCGCAGCCACTCGTGCACCACGGCCGCCAGCAGCGCCATGCCGGTCGCGATCAGCGCGATGACGTACGCCTCGCCGTGCGATGCGGCATCCAGCGCCTGCCGCCGCTCCTGAATGAGCAGCGGCAGTGGCAGCGGCGAGCTGGGCGCGAGCACGAGCGGCAACTCCAGCGACCCGAGCACGAAGACGAACACCGCCACGATACTGGGCGCCATGCCACGCAGCAGCAGCGGCAGCGTGATGCGCGAAGTGGCCTGCCAGCGCGTGGCACCGAGGGTGCGGGCGGCGGCGGTGAGGGACGAGCCGCGCAACGACTGCAGCGAGAGCGCGACGAGCACGAGAAACGGCAGCTCCTTCCAGATCACCGCGACGATGATGCCGACGCCGATCGGATCGTAGACGAGCGCCGGAAATTGCGACGGCGACGCGATGAGGTGCACCTGCACGGCGAGGCGCGAGAGCCAGCCGCTCTGCGTGAGCAGCAGAAGGATCGCCACCGCGGCGGCGACGTTGGGCACCGGCAGCGGCAGCGAGCCGATGGTGCGGGCGAGGCGATCGAGCCGGGCGTTCCCGTCGAAGAGCACCGCGAGCAGAAGCGCACCTGCCGTGGCACCGGCCGTGCCAAGCGTCGCGATCCAGAGTGACAGCACCACGGCACGCAGCACGTGCACGTCGGCGAGCACACGCTGCAGTCCGCCGGGCGCGGCCGTGCCGACCCATCCCATGGCGCCCGCAACGCTGTACCCCACGCCCGCCACGATCGGGAGGCCGAGCAGGATGCCGGCGAGCAGCAGCGGGACGGCGCGGGAACGCGCAGCGGTGGCGGTGGCGGTGGCGGTGGCGGAAGCGGTGGCGGTGGCCGGGATCACGAGCTCGGGATGGTGGGCAGGGAGTCGCCGCGGCGCGACGTCAGCGCACGAGCCTGCGCCAGTCGTCCTGCAGGCGCTCATGATAACGCGGCGACACCTCGGGGCGCGCGAAGGCCCGCAGCGTATCGGCGGGCACGAGGCGCGGATCGTTCACCACCGAGTCGAACCGGGCGCGCCACTCCGGGGGCAGCGCATCGAGGCGCAACACCGTCCCGTCGGCCCACACGCCGGGACGCTGCTTCTCGAGCTGCGCCTCGGGTGTGAGCAGAAAGTTCGCGACCACCATCGCACCGGCGGCGTTGGGCGCGTTGAACGGGATGCCGACGTAATGCGCATTGGCGATCGTGCCGTCGCGGAGCACCAGGGCTCGGCTGGTGGCGGGAATCACGCCCTGCATCGCCTTCGTGACGGCCTCGTTCTGGTTGTTGGACATGCTGAAATCGATCTCGCCGTTGGCGAACAGCCGGTGCATCGCGGCGACGTCGGACGGGTACTGCGTGCCCTGTCGCCAGAGCGACGGCTCGAGTGAGTCGAGCAGTGCGAACAGGCGGGTGCGACCGGCGACGTACGCCGTGGAGTCGAAGCCGCCGGCGAAGGTGCCGACGCCGCCGTTCAGCGCATACAGCCACGACTTGAGCAGCGTGATGCCGGTGAAGCCCTGATCGTGGGTGAAGCGACCGGGGTGCGCGCGGATCCAGACAGCGAGATCTTCCAGCGTGCGCGGCGGATTGGGCGTGCGCGCCGCATCGTAGATCAGCGCGAGCTGGACCGTGCCCCACGGCGATTCGTAGCCGGCGGGATCCTGCTCGAAGTCGCGGCTGACGATTGGTGACTCGCGGTCCACCAGTTCGGCGGCAGGCAGCACCTGGCTCCACGGTCCGCCGAGCAGGGACCGGGCACGCAGCGCGCCGAACGTCTCCCCGTTGATCCAGAGCAGGCTGGCGGTGCCGGTGGTGGCGCCGGCCTCCCGCTCGACGGTGAGCTGGTCGACGAGCTCGTTCCCCTGCCCGTTCACGGCCTGCAAGGTGATGCCGTACTGCGCCAGCAGGCGGGGCGCGACCCAGCGGTCGATGAAGGCATTCACCGAGGGATCGCCGCGCCACATGCGCCAGACTACCGTCGTGCCGCGGGCGCGCGCGACGACGGAGTCCCACGGCATTCCCGCGATCGTCGCAGCAGCGGGCGGCGGCGGCGGCTTCGCACACGACGCGAGCAGTGGCGCCACCAGCGGCGCCACCAGCAGCGCCACGATCGCACCGATGCGTGTCCCACCACGTCGCCACGATGCAGTGCGCATGGTCAGAAGGTGTAGTGCGCGGAGAACTGCAGCTGACGCGCCGGTGCGGCGCTGGGGTAGACGACCGGATCACCAGGACGTCCGACCTGCGTCCGGGCACCACCGCCGGGCAGGCCGTTGGCGTAGCCGCTGACGTTGCGTGTGTTCAGTGCGTTGAAGACGTCGGCCCGCAGCTCGATGCCACGCACCGTGTATCCGGCACCGAGGTTGAGCAGCGTGGCCGCCGGCAGGCGCTCGCCGTTGCGCGGCACGCCGAAGAAGCGGTCCTGATTACCGAGGAAGCCGTTGCCGAACGTGTCACCCGAGCCGTCGAGATCGCAGAACGCCGCACCGCACGACCCGGCGATACGATTGATCGGCGTGCCCGACTGCACATCGAAGACCGTGCTCAGCGACAGATGCTCGACGCCGGTGTACACGGCCCGTACCGACAGCTTGTGGCGCCGGTCGTTCACGGCATCGGCCCATTCGGCATCGAAATCGTTGCCTTGCGTGGCGTTGAAGTTGATGTCCTCGGTGTTGTTGCGCGACCGGCTGAGTGTGTACGTGCCGTCGAGCAGGATCGGGCGCTCCGGCTGCCACCGCAGCGCACTGGTCACGCCGAGGTAGTTCGCCTCGCCGAGCGATGCCGATGTGCTGAGCCGGCGATAGCTGCCTGTGACCGGGGTGACCGGGCGGAAGGTATCGCCCGCGCTGACGGGTACCGTCGTCACGTCACCGGCGCGGATGCCACGCGTGTTCGCGTTCAGGTCGTAGGAGAGTGGCAGGTTGCGCGAACGCGTGCCGACGACGTCGAAGGTCACGCCAAGTGCGGTCGTCAGTTGGTACTGCGCGCCGATGCTGACCTGATCGCTGAACGGCTGCTCGAGCCCGAGGGCGAAGAGGCGACGGATCTCGCGCGGGGGGAAGGTGTTCACCTGCGACGCGAGCGACGGGCCGCTGGGACCCTGCAGGAAGGCCGGCGCCTGTGCGCCGTCGAGCGTGACGGTCGCGTTGCCTTCAGCGCCGAACTGCACGGCATCGGAGTAGATGGCGTACGGAAAGCGGCCAGTGTAGCGCCCAGCACCGGCGCGGAGCACCGAGCGGTCGGTGGGTGTCCAGTTCACGCTCAGGCGCGGCTGCACGTTGTTCAGATCCGGGCTGCTTTCGCCGCGCGAGGTGAGATCGTCGTAGTCCCAGCGCAGACCGGCGGTGATGGTGACCGACGACACCGGCGTAAACCGATCTTCCAGCCAGGCGCTGGTGAGCAGCTGGGTCAGGTTCACCTGCTTCTGCCGCGCGTCGACGCTGTAGCGCAGCACCTGCACGTTCGACGGCACATCACTGAAGGCGAAGAACGACCCGGCCGGTGTGATGTTGCCGGTGTTGACCACCGTGTACGCACCGATGGGATTCGTGTTGGAGGCCGTGAGCCGGAACGCACTGCGGGCCGCATCCACGCCGGCGCTCAGCACCTGGCGCGTGCCCAGTTCGCGGCGGTGCTCGGTGCGGAACTGGAGCTGCCGCTCCGACTCGTCGAACACGAAGTTGCTGGACCCGACGATGGCCTGCGTGACGGTGTTGCCGGGCCGCGCGGGATCGTTGGCAACGATCGTCACCTGTGGCAGGGCAACGCTCGAGCGCGTCGGCGGGAAGTTCCAGCGGAAGGTGCCGAACTGCAGTGACGTGACCTGACTGGCGCGACCGTTGGCGAGTGGCGTGCGGTGCGTGACCGACGTGAGCGACCCGATGCGCTGCGTGCGCGTGTCGGCCTCGGGCGCGAGCACGCCGCTGCCCTGTCCGGCGCGGTCGGTGCTGGTCAGCGCGACCTTGGCGGTGAGGCTGCCGGCGGCGCCGAGCCCCTGGTCGATGCGGGCGAAGCCTTTCCAGATCTGCCGCAGCTCGCGGCCGACGAAGGGCACGCTGACCGTGCTCGCGATGCGGTCCTCGTTCTCGTTGGTGTACTCCAGGGCGCCGAAGACGAAGGTGCGGTCGGCCACCAGCGGGCCGCCGCCGGCCACGCCGGCCTGGGTGCGCCGGAAGCCGTCCTGCGCGCGGTTGAACGCGGTGGCGTCACCACCGGGAACGATCTTGGCGCGGGCATCGAACGGCACGCCGGGCCGGTTGTAGACGAAGGCCTCACCGCTCCACGCCGTCTTGCCCGCACGCGTCTCGAACTGCACCACGCCGTTGCTGCTGCGGCCGATGTCGCTGCCATAGGTGTTGGCGGCGACGCTCAGCCGCTCGAGTGCCGAGAGCGGGAGCTCGACGCGGGCGCCCCCGAGGAAGCCCTCGTTGTTCTCGAGGCCATCGATGGTGTAGGAGGTGTAGAGCGCGTTGCTGCCGTTGATGGTCAACCGCGGGGCGTCGCCGAAGAATCCGGTGGCCTGGGCCACGTTCGGCAGCGTGAAGGCGAGGGCGATGGGGTCGCGGGCGTCGGTGGGGAGCGCGATCAGCTCGCGCCGTTCGACGGTGCCGCCGACGGTGGCGGTGCGGCGGTCGAGCAGCTTGCGCGGCTGATCGGCGACGATGCTGATGACCGACAGCCGAGCCGCCACCGAGTCGCGCCCGGGCCGGCACCCCGCCGTGGCGGGACGCTGCACGCAGGTGAGGCTGTCGGGCCGGGCGGCGGGACGATCCTGCGCGACGAGGGTGGGCGCGAGGGCGCAGCAGGCGGTGGCGAGGAGGCGGATGCGCATTCGAGACGAGATAAGTTTCCGGGTTCACCCCAACGCACGGTTAGTCGTGATCCGGGTGGATCGTTCCCGACCACTCACGACCGCGCCCTGCGATCCGGATGCAGATGAACACGCTTGCCGACACGACCTTTCTGGGAATCCCCGCCCTTCGCTGGGCGGTCGGACTCCTGTACGGGGCCGTCACCGTGGCGCTGCTCTGGGGAGTGCGTGAGGTGCTGGTCTCACGCCTGCGAAACGCGGCCACGACCGAGACATGGGTCGACGACCTGCTGCTGGCGCTCGCCCGCCGCACGTCGCGCCTGTACATGGTGGCGATGGGCATCGCGGTGGCGGGGCTGCACGACAGCGGCAACGGCACGCTGCCGCTGTGGCTGCGCGTCATCACCATCGCAGTGTTCTGCCTGCAGCTGCTGCGCTGGGCGAACACGGGCGTGGACTTCTGGCTGACGCGGATGTCGCGCGGGGGCAGCGACGGTCAGTCACCACAGCGGGGGTCGCTGGCGGTGGTCGGCATCCTCGTCCGGGCCGCGATCTTCCTCGTCGTTGCCGTGCTCGCGCTCGACAACGTCGGCGTCAACGTGACGGCGCTGGTGACGGGCCTCGGAATCACCGGCATCGCCGTGGCGCTGGCGGTGCAGAACATTCTCGGCGACCTGCTGGCCGCCCTCGCGATCGCGTTCGACAAGCCGTTTCGCGTCGGCGACGAGATCACGGTCGGTGACACGACGGGCCGCGTCGAGACGGTGGGTCTCAAGACGACACGCCTCCGGCTCGGCACCGGTGAAGAGGTGAGCATTGCGAACGCGGAGGTCATGCGCAACCGCCTCACGAACGTCTCACGCACCGAGGTCCGGATGGTACCGCTCACCGTCGGCGTCGCGGTCAACGGCCAGAGCGGCGCCTCGCTGCTGGCGCTGGCCGCCGCGTGCGAGGCCGCACTCTGCGCAGTGCCGAAGGTGACATCGGCACGCGCCCGGCTGGAGGGCATCGTGGACGGTCGCGCGCGCATCATGGTCGAGAGCGTGCTCGCGGCTCCATCTGACCTCGCTGCCACGCGTCCCCTGCTGATTTCGGCGCTGACCGATGCGGTGAGCGCAGGCGGGTTCAACGTACTCGGAATTGCGTGAGCTTCGGGGCGACGCTTTAACAACGACCGCTGAAGCAACGGCAGAACGCGAAGGTGCCACGGGACAGAAAGGACCGGAAAGATGCTGTCGCGCTCCGGGAGTCATCGGCGCGGGCGGACATTGCGCCTGTTGTCAACTGCAACGGCGAACTGCTGTTACCGTTGCTGTTGCTGTTGACAAGAAGTCCGATGCCCACGAAGCACGAATGACTGCCGAAGCGCCGGAACACCTTTCCGATCCTTTCTGTCCCGTGGCGCTTTTGCGTTCTGCAGTGAACGACGCCGATTTACACCGAGCTCTCGAGATGCGCCTCGATCCGTGCGAGCGCGACACCGGTCCCGTCTTCCGCCGCGATCACCGCCCCGAGCGACGCCGCACGATCACGCATGTTGGCGTCGGTGCGCGCCGCACGGATCGCCGCGGCGAGTGCTGCGACCGTGAGATCGCGCCGGCGGATCGGTGCCGGTGCGATGCCGAGGGATTCGAGCCGGGTACCCCAGAACTGCTGGTCGAAACCGAGGGGGATGACGATGGACGGCACGCCGCTGCGGACGGCGGCGCCCGTGGTGCCGGCGCCGCCGTGGTGCACGATCGCGCTGCTGCGCGCGTACAGCCAGCTGTGCGGCACCTCCGGTTCGACGTGCGCCCACGACGGGAGCGCTGTGCCGCCAAGCGTCCCCCACCCTTGCAGCAACACCGCGCGGCACTCGGCGCGATCGCAGGCCTCCAGCACC